>OGWN01000035.1_pt1 | contig 17688 bp, 40 predicted proteins | sample 1575921 | NCBI WGS metagenome assembly OGWN01 (sample SAMN07581531, study PRJEB24739) | freshwater metagenome
TCGGAACGTGCTAAGGAAATCCTTGCGGGTGGTGCCGAGTCGGTAAAGGGTTTAAACTCTACTTGCCAAGAATTGCGTGTTGCTGCTGCTGACATTTCTGAACAGACAGCTGTTGTTATACAGAACTCTGGTGCAGAAGTTGGTAGTGCCCTTGTTGCCGGGCTTCTGAGCCAAGAGCAGGCAATTGTTGATACTGCTAAACGCCTTGCTGATGCTTTCAATGCCGCATACCAAGCCGCACTAAATGTTAATGTTTCTATGCCTGCTCAAACACAGGGAGTGACTAAAACTCTGCAAGAACTAGCAAACATTGACTTGAAAACTGTGACTAGCGATTCAATTTGGGCTGAAAACGCAAAACTAGCTAAAAAGCTTATTGCCACACCAGAATACAAAAAAGGCACAGTTGTTAATGTTGTAGTAAACGCTGGTGTAGGCACTAACGGTAAAACTGTTGGTCAAGCCATCCAGAACGCTCTAAACCAGTATGCGAAAGCCAGCAGCAAATAATGCCGAACGAATTAGTTGAAATTGGTTTTGACCTTGTTCTGCCTGAGGGCCCGTTTTTTACCCTTGATGACCCGGTTAAAGGCCAATTAGACAACACTGAGTATCCGTTGGCTGGTTTCCAGTATTACGACATTACCGAGTATGTGACTGATGTTACTGTTCAGCGAGGAAAGTCTGATTACATCGATAACATCTCTTCCGGTGAGCTTGTTGTCACACTGAATAACCAAAACCGTTATTTTGACCCGTTATACGCCTCAAGCCCATTCTATGGCAACATTTTACCTAAACGCGTCGTCAGATACTCTGTAGACGGCGTACAAGCCTACCAAGGTGTTATTGACGACTGGGACCTTCAGTATTCTGTCAATGGAGAAGCAACTGCCACTTTTATTGCATCTGATGGTTTCGTTTACCTAAATAACCAGACTCTTGCCAATGGCACAGCAACTGCACAACTATCAGGCGCTCGTGTGAACGCTATCCTTGATGACCAATTTGTACAATGGCCAACAGATAACCGCGACATTGATACAGGAACAGCAACATTCGGTGCCGATGTTATTCCCGAAAACCAAAATGTTCTGGAATACCTACAAAAAGCAGAACTATCTGAACTTGGTCTGCTTTACATAAGCAAAACCGGTCAGCTCGTATTCCGAGACCGCAGCCACGCACCAGCAACCACTGGACTTGTACACTTCAGCGATGATGGCACGGGAATTGGCTACAACGACATGCTTATCGGGTACGGGTCAGAAAATCTAGTAAACGAAATTGTTGCTTCGTCAATAATTACCACAACAGAACTAACTGCTACAGATGAAAACTCTCAAGCAGAATACGGTATTTTTAACGAAACCTACACAGACCTGCTTCTAAGCACAGATGCTCAAGTTGAAAACTTTGCAGTGACTTTGATTGCTAAATACTCACAACCTGTCTACCGTTTTAAAGAAATTCAAGTTCTTTTGAATGACCTTGATTTTGCTGATGCACAAGCCCTGCTAAACCTAGAATTGGGCGATTTTGTACAAGTTACATTCACCCCTTCTGGGGTGCCTCCAGCAATCACCCGGTATGCCCAAATTATCCGCCTAACCCACAATGTAACAGTGTCTGGCGAACACTACATGACATTCGGCCTAGATAGCCTAAACTTTACTTATCTGGTACTAGATGACGAAGTATTTGGTAGACTAGACGAAGGTTCCCTAGCTTAAGGAAAAACTATGGCTCGTAAAACATTCAGCGCAACCGAGGTCCTAACCGCGGCAAATACAAACCTATACTTGTACAACCGCCCCGGCATCACTTCGTCAACTGCCACAACCTACACTTTGGGAACTGCAGACATTAATAACACTGTTGTTTTCACTGCTGCTTCAGCGGTTACTGTGACTATTTCTACTGCTACAGCTTTTGTTGCTGGTGAGGTTGTTAACATTTTGCGCGATGGCGGTGGCACTGTCACTATCACTAAGGGTTCTGGTGTGACTCTAAACGGTCGTGGAACTGCTGCCACCAACTACGCTATTGGCACACAATACGACATGGTGTCGGTGCAATGTATTGACACTAACTCTTATCGTGTTATCGGAAACGCTACTGCAAGCTAATGCTTATTCCTTTTGGTGTTTTTAGTGCTGCTGGTGCTGGTGGTGGTGCTGCTGCTGGTGCTTATGAGTTGATTAGCACCGCTTTTGGCACAGGCTCAAGCGGAACTATTACTTTTTCTTCTATTCCTAGCACTTACAAGCACTTGCAAATTCGTTTAGTATCACGAACAACATCAAACAATAGTGGTTCTTATGGTAGCTTGAATTTCCGCTTCAATAGCGATAGTGCCTCAAATTACAGCGAACACATTTTGATGGGTGATGGGTCATCTGTTCAGTCATACGCTAATGCCAACACAACTAGGCTTGGTTATTTGCTTATGGGTGAGAACTCTAACCCAAACATTATGCCTGGTATCATTATTGATATTCTTGACTATGCAAGCACTTCAAAAAACAAAACAATTAGAGCATTTGAAGGTGTAACTGGTATTGGTAATCGAGTAGATTTGACTTCTAGTGCTTGGAGAAGCACATCGGCTGTTTCAACAATTACTATTACAACTGATTCGTTTGGCAACTTTTCTACAACTAGCCGCTTTAGTCTTTATGGAATCCGTGGGTGATAGGCTATGACTATGGGTGAATGTAAACAATGGCACAAAAGTCTAAACGAGCGTGGCTACGGTCAAGATTTCTACAACGGTAAAAACACTAAAGCACACCGAGCAGAATGGATGCGAGCCAATGGCCCAATTCCAGAAGGTTTTGTGCTTGACCACATCTGCCATAACGAAGCCGCTAAAAAAGGCGAGTGTGCTGGCGGTGCTACCTGCTCACACCGAGCTTGTGTAAACCTTGACCACCTACAACTTGTTAGCCAGTCAGAAAACATCCTGAATGGTATGCACAGCATAGATGTAAAAGAGTGTTGCCCAAAGGGTCATTCTTACAAGGATGAAAGAAATATTATGATTCGTAAATCTGGCAAGCGTGAGTGCGCTCAATGCAACCGTGATAGGGCTAATGCTGTTTATGCTCGTAGATTGCAGGTGGCATAATTGGGTACACCTACTTACACGCCTTTGGCTAACTTGACCCTTTCGGGGACAGATACACAGATTGACTTTACTTCAATCAGCGGCTTATATCGGGATTTAGTTTTGGTAATCAACGCAAAGGAAGCAGTATCATCATCTAACATTTTGCTTCGCATCAACTCTGATACGGCATCTAACTACTCTGATGTTCGTATGGGTGGAGATGGAACGAATACTGGTTCTTTTACTGGTGCTACTACCTATATTCGTGCAACAAATTATGCAACTGTTTCTACTGCTGTTGGACACAATAGTATATGGCATTTTATGGACTATTCGGCAACTGACAAACATAAAAGTGTTTTAATTCGTAGTTCTAATGCTGGGTTGGGTGTTGATGCTGTTGCTGGGCGTTGGGCTTCAACTTCTGCTATTACGGGGTTTAGTTTGATAAATGTGAATTTTGCTGCTGGTAGCACTTTTGCTCTTTATGGGGTGGCTGCCTAATGACTATGACTCTTGTTTCTACTGTGACTGTTGGGGCTGGTGGGGCTGCTTCGATTGACTTCACTTCTATTCCGCAGACTGGGACTGATTTACTGGTTGTATTAAGCACAAAAACAACTGAAGCCGCAGCCACAGACGGATTACACGCCAGATTCAATAACGACAGCACAGGCACAAATTATTCCGTTCGCCGTTTGATTGGTAGCGGTTCGGCGGCATCAAGCACATCGCAAACTGCTGGTTATGCCAATATTGGAAACTCGAACGGCAATAGCGCCTATACCGGCAGCACCTTTGCCAATACGGCACTATACATCGCTAATTACACATCTTCATCGAACAAGTCGCTTTCTGCCGACAGCGTGACAGAAAATAATGCGACATCAGCGAAACAGCAATTGACTGCGGGCTTGTATTTGTCATCGTCTGGAATTACATCAATCAAGTTCATTACGGATTTTGGCACTTTTGACCAATACAGCACCGCTTCTCTTTACACAATCCAAGTTGGAAGTGGTGGGGCTACTGTATCGTAATGCTGAGGATTATCGTGTATAATCTAAAGTATGTGCAAAGTAGAAAACTGCAAAAACAAACTAACTGCAAAAGGTTTCTGTGGAAATCATTACCGAGCTTGGAAAAAGTTTGGCGACCCACTTGCTAAAGCCCCTCATTTCTTAGAACAACAAATAACAATCTGTCAGATTGAAGGTTGCAATAAGCCTAAGAAATCAAATCGTATGTGCGGTATGCACTTGAGTCGAATCATGCGACATGGCGACCCACTTTATGTGCCAGTCAAAGTCAAGAAAATCAAGCCAACATGCTCAATACCTGCTGATGACGGTAAACAATGCTGGAAATCTGTTCAGGCTCGTGGGATGTGTATGATGCACTACCGCCGTTGGATGGTGCATGGCGATGCAAGTATAACTTTGGCATCTAAAAACCCCAAGGGGGCTAAATACAAGATGGTCATTGCTCATGGACACCCTAACGCTAGGTCAAATGGTGCAATTTTAGAACATCGATTAGTAATGTCCCAGCATTTAGGTAGGCCATTATTTGAACAAGAAAATGTTCACCATAAAAATGGTAATCGTAAAGATAATCGGATAGAAAATCTTGAACTTTGGAATACGAGCCAACCAGCCGGTCAGCGTATCCAAGACAAGGTAGAATGGGCTATAGAACTTTTACAAACTTATGCCCCAGAAAAACTAAGGTAGAAAAATGACTGAAACATTGACCAAGATTGTCGTAAATTGCGAAGACGGTTCCCAGACCATCGTGCCTCTAACCGCCGAGGAAATTGCACAGCGTGAAGCCGATGCCCTAGCCTATGCAGAACAGCAAGCACTTCAAGAAGCAGAAGCGGCTGCTAAGGCTGAGGCTAAAGCAAGTGCTGAGGCTAAACTAGCAGCTTTGGGATTGTCTGCTGAGGAAATCTCTGCCATTACTGGCAACTGATAAGATAAAAACAACTGGTTGTTCTGCGAAAGCCCAACAACTGGGGGTAATAGTGTCGCTACGGCAGTTATTACCTAAACCTGCGCCTAACACTTTTGGAGTTGACGCATGTCTGAACAAGAACAAATCCCTACATGGGCGATTGAACTCATTAAGCAGGTTGAACGCCTGAATGAGAAAATTCCTACCCATGTTGAGTGGGTGGAACGCAACATCAAAGACCACGAATCTCGTATCCGCACTCTTGAGGGTTTTCGTTGGATGATTGTTGGTTTTACCGGACTTGCTGGCTTCATTGGTGCTTTGCTTACTAAGTGGCTAGGACTGTAAAAATGTGGCTTTTACCTTTTCCTGACAAAATGTCTGCCGACCCTTTTGGTGCTTGGCCACCTGCTCGTAAAAAGATGGGTCTTGGCCCTCACCGTGGCCATGACTGGAACGGTATGAAAAAGGGTGCTGCTCTAAAGGCAGTAAACGATGGTGTTATCTCTGCTAACTACTGGTCTGATGTTTTGGGTTGGGTTGTTGAACTTAAGGTGCAAGGCACATGGAAGGGCGAACCTAAGCCAATCTATTTCATGTATTGCCACCTAGACAAACAGTCACCGCTGAAAGTAAAAACAAAAGTTGCTTCAGGTGATTCTGTTGGTGGGGCTGGAACATCCGGTTCAGCCTCGTCAGGTATTCACTTACACTTCACTCTTTCAACAACTAGCAAGGGTGGGGCTTTGGGCAAAGTTTATGACCCTGTTGCGTATCTGAAACGCCGTATCAAAGAACAAGAGGAACTAAGTGCTTAAGAAACTAAAGAACATTCTTATCCGTTCAATCGGTGTAATCATGTTTGCTTTCATTCCCGGTATGGCTGCTGGTTCGGCTTCTGTTGGTTGGTTGCAGGGTGGCCTTATTGGTGTTGCTACTGTTTTCAGTGGCATCATTATTTTCTTTGGTGTGCAGTTGGCTTGGGATGCCATGATTAGCGATGAAGACATTGAAAAGGGTTTCCGTGCTGCTGTTGCTAAACAAGACAGCCAAGCGGTAAGAGATGCTATTGAAACTTCTAAGGATGACGAAATCACTTGGGATGATATTGACGAACTAGACGAGCAAGACCGCTAGAATAGTTTTAACAGCACCGCCCCCGCCTCTCATTGAAGCGCACTGGGGCGGTCTTTTTATCTGCGGCGTAATAGTCGGCGTTCTTGTGGTGTTAACCCACCAAAGATTCCGTATTCTTCCCTAGCTGCCAAAGCATAATCTAAACATAGTTCCCGTACCGGGCAGGCGTTGCAGATGCTTTTGGCTGTGCGTTCGTCGTATCTTCGCACATGCTCTGGGCCTTCTGGGTAGAAAATTTCTGGAAAGTCCTGACATTCAACCCCGTCTATGTCAATGATTTTATACATGAGGGTTAAATATCGTTGATTAATGTCGTCAGCCATGTGTATAGTGTAGGCATGTTTCGGTGTGGAACATAATCAAAAACGGAGGTTTTTTATGGGAATTGTTCAGATGCAGGGAACTGCTGTTGAGTATTTGTTTAATGTGGATTGTGTTGGCGAATTTGAAGCTAATACTGCTGAGTGGCATGAGTTGCGTAAATCTGGTGTTGGTGGTTCGGATGTGGCTGCTATTGTTGGGGTTTCTAAGTGGACTTCAGCGTATGCGTTGTGGGCGCAAAAATCTGGTTTAATTCCGGATGACATGTCTGATAGTGAGGCGATGGAGTGGGGTCGTATTTTGGAACCTGTTATTCGTCAACGCTTTGCAGATAAACACCCTGAGTGGGAAATTGTTGAATCTAAAGCTACTTTCCGTAGTCGGGAGCAGTCTTGGTTGTTGGCGAATGTTGATGGGTTTATTGATTTCGGTAACAATGAGTGGGGTTTGTTGGAGATTAAAACAGCAGCGTATGAGGATGATTGGGCTAATGGTGTGCCTTTGTATTACCAAACTCAGGTTCGTCATTACATGCGTGTGTTTGGTTTGAAACGAGCTTTTGTGGCTGTGTTGTTTCATGGTTCGGCTTATAAAGAGTTTGAAATTATTGCGGATTCGTTTCTTGATTTCGCTGATGTTGAAATGGTTGAACAGTTTTGGAAAAATGTTGAGTCTGGTGAGGCACCTGCGTGGGATGGGGCGTTAGCTACTTATGAGGCTGTGCGTAAAATGCACCCTGACATTGAGGATACGAGTGTTGAGTTGGGTGATTTGGGTATGCATTTGATTAATGCTGTTTGGGATTTTGAGGTTGCTCAGAGGCACATGAATGAGATGAAGTCTCGTACTTTGGATGCTTTGGGGTCAGCTAAGTATGGGACTTTTGATGACCGTAAGATTTGTTACCGTAGTTCTAAATCTGGTGGCACACCCTTTTTGGTGATTAAGAAATGATGACACCGTACGAGCCACGGTTTGATATTGATTTTCAACGCGGTTTGATTGGTGAGAAGCTGGTTGGTTCTTTCCTTGAGGCGTTGTCTGGTTCTCGCATTGAAGTGAAAACGGACCATCGTGTGTTGGAGACTGGCAATGTGTTTGTTGAGACTCATCAGCAGGTGTTTGGGCAGGATTGGAAGCCGTCTGGTATTAATGTGTCGGAGGCTGAGTTTTATTGTTTTGCTGGGCCGTCTGGTAACGGTTTTATAACGGTTCGAACTTCTTTGTTAAAAGAGCTTGCGGGGGCTTCTCCGCGTGCTAATGTCAATAGCCGTAGCACCGAAACTTCGGCTGCTAGGGGTCGGATTGTGAAGGTATCCGATTTGATGGAACTAATTTATGAAGGAACACGATGATAAAGATTCAATTAGGTAAAAGCAAAAGGAAAGCTAAGAAGGAAGCTAAGAAGGCTTATTCGCGTGGCTACACTGAGGGTTTTGAGCGCGGTGAGACATCGGTTATTGGCAACATTCAGCGCAGAGTTGAGTTGCTGAACCCTGATTTTCCGGTACCTGTTGCTGAGTTGCGTAAGTGGGTTGGCCTTGAGTAAGGATAATTGGGCTGAGTGCTCTATTGATGGTTGTGTGAGTAAAACACATGGTCAGGGTTTGTGTCAGAAGCATTACATGATTGCGTATCGTGATGTGCGTGCACAGTCTGGTTATGTGAAACCACCGCGTTTGGAGTATAAGAGGATTGACCCGGATGATTTCTGGGCTTGGGTTAAGAAGGAGTTAAAAATTGGCTAAGTATAGAATCTTAGACCTGTTTTGCTGTGAGGGGGGGGCAGCGCGTGGTTACGAAGCAGCTGGTTTTGAAGTTGTTGGTGTGGATTTGGACCCTAAGTTTGCAAGACGCTACCCTTATGAATTTCATGCGGCAGACGCTATTAAGTTTGTTAAAGAGCACGCATCCGAGTTTGATGCAATTCACGCTTCGCCACCATGTCAGGCTTATTCGGTGACTAAAAATTCACATAATCGTGAGCACCCACAATTGATTGAGCCAACTCGACAGGCTTTAATTGAGTCTGGATTGCCTTATGTCATTGAGAATGTTGTTGGGGCTCCATTGATTAATCCAGTATTGCTTTGTGGTCGCATGTTTGGGCTTGAAGCTATTGATGACGATGGTGAAAAAGTTGTTATGGATAGGCACCGTTTGTTTGAGACTAATTTTGGTTTGCCACCGCTTTTGCACGAGCCTCATGACAAATCTTTGCAAGTGGCTGGTTCTTATGGCGGCGCTCGTCGCGATAAGTATGAAGCAAGGTTTATTCGTAAAGGCGGTTATGTACCAAGTAAAAAAGTGCAAGAATCATTACTTGGTATTGATTGGATGACTCAGCATGGGCTGTATCAGTCTTTGCCACCTGTTTATACGCAGTATGTTGGGAAACACTTAATTAAGCATTTAGAAGGAGCAAAATAATGGCTAGATTTGATTTATCGCAGTATGCGACAGTAGCGGAGCGTTTGGACATGCTGTATGCAGCGTATCCTGATGCGCGTGTGGTGACAGAAAATTTGACTACTGATGCTGACAGAGAAAAGAAAACTTGGGTTGTTAAAGCGACTTTGTTTTTGTCAGCTGAGGACCAGTTGGCTAATTGTCCTAAGTCGACTGGGCATGCGTTTGAGATTGATGGTTCTGGTGGGGCAAATGCCACTTCGGCACTTGAGAACGCGGAGACCTCGGCGACGGGCCGCTGCCTTGCTTTGGCTAATTGGAATGGAAACCGTAATCAGAAATCTTTGGCGTCTCGTGAGGAGATGATGAAGGTTGAACGCGCTGAGCAGGATTGGCGTTTAATTGCTGATGGTTTGTCAGATGTTGATGAGTTGCGTAGGGTTTATTCTGATGCGCGTAAACTTGGTGCTTCGGATGAGGTGCTGAAGTACATTAAGGAGAGAGCTGATGGATTGGGCGGAAATGCAGGTGCTTAAAGCAAGCATTATTGAGTTGCAAGAGTTGATTCATGAGCATGCTAAGAAGATGGAGCGTACTAATAGTCCTGACGAGTTTGACCGTATTGAGGCGGAGTTGAAGACTATGTGGGAGTTGAATCAGGAGAGGGCGTTTAGGTATCGTGGAAATAGTGACTCCGGCTCAGGTGATTACTGAGTTAAATCGTTTACAAACTTTATCTGAGAAGGGGGTTCAGGCCCTTTATGAGGCTGAGTTGGCTGTTGCAGAGGCTGAGAACGCTTATGAGAAGGCTTTTGCTAAGGCTATTTTGAAGCATGAGGGTGGTACGGCACAGGTGAAGGAAGCTTTGGCTAAACTGGATACGGCTGATGAGCGGTTTGCTTTTCAGTTGGCTAAGGTGGAGCGTGACCGAGTGAAAAATAAACTAAAACAGGTTTCTGAGGCTTGTGTTTCTGTTTCGGTTATTAGTCGTCAGGTTGAGTTGCAGTATAGGACAGCATGATTTTTTTGTTGTTTTGGATTGCGGCACTTATCGGGTTGGTGGCTGTTGTTACTAATGAGATTTGGGTTTGGCGGTTTCTGTTTTGGTTGGAAACTAAGACGATGAGGTTGGAGAAGCTTTATGAAGATGCCTAAGACTGTGCGTATTGGTTCACAAGTGTGGGAGATTCATGAGGAGTCGCGTAAGACTGCTTATGATGATGAGGTTTATGGTTTCTGTAAAAACAAGGAGTCGGCGATTGTTGTTGATGCTGGGTTGCCTTTATCTTTGAAAAGGGTGACTTTGCTTCATGAGTTGTTGCACGCAATTCGGTTTACTTATGGTGGAAGTTTTGCACCTAACAAGTCAACTTCATACAATGAGTGGGAGCATTATTTCATCGGACTCTACGAAGAACCTGTCTTGAGCATGTTGCGTGATAATCCAGAATTGGCAGCGTTTCTACTTGAATCCTAAAGCGTTTGTAAAGTTTCTAAACCGCGATAAAGCATGTGTGCACTGCGGAACTACTGATGGCACTCTTGTCCCGAATCATCGAATGAATCGCGGTATGGGTGGAAGTAAGGAACGAAACCGCCCGTCAAACATTGTTGTTTTATGTTCAGCGTTTAATGGCCTGATTGAGGCTAATGCTTCGGCTGCAGCGTTGGCGATGAAGCATGGTATAAAGTTACAGTCTTGGCAGGACCCGTTGTCGACTCCGGTTTGGTATGCGGCTGAGTCGGCTTGGTTTTTGTTAGATGATGAGGGCAACCGGGAACATTGGTTGTCGGAGGTATAATTGAAAGCGGGCCAGCCTTAAAGGAATTAAAAGACTGACCCGCAAAACCGATAATCAGAGTATCGGCAGTTCCTAGTGTACTAGGTTTGCCGAGGAAGGCAGTAAAAATGAGCGTTGAAGCTTTATCAATTGTTTTAAATCATTCCCGTGCCACAGGTGCAGTCAAACTTGTTTTGATGGGCATTGCGAATCATGTGAGTCCAGATAATGACGGTGCGTGGCCGTCTCAAACTCGACTAGCTGGTTATGCGAACTGTTCTGAACGCTATGTTCGTGATGCTATTGAAGAATTAGTTAGTTTAGGTGAACTAAGGTACGAATCGCATGGTGGTGTTAGTAAGGGCGGTAATAAGTCAAATCGTTATTGGTTGACTATTTCTTGTCCTCCTGAATGTGATGGTTCTGTAAATCATAAATCGGGCAAACCCGGAACTTTGTCGCAGATACCCGGAACTTTGTCGCACAATACCCGGAACCCTAGTTCCGCAGAACCGTTACTAGAACCGTTAAAAGAACCTATAAGGAAAGCCACTAAAATTTCTCCTGATTTTAAAGTTACTCAGGAAATGGTCGATTGGTTTGTTGACTCTAAAATTCCGGTTGACCCTAACGCTCAAACAGCCCTTTTTATTGACTATTACATCGCTAATGGTACAACTAGGAAGGATTGGGCTGCTGCGTGGCGGAATTGGATGCGTAAAGCGGTTGAGTATCAGAAAACACCTTGGGATAGAGCTAAGGAAACTCAGGCGGTGGAATCTCGTCAAAAGACCGATGCTGACAAAGAATACACAAAAAAACTTTTAGAGGACTCTGCTAGGGCGCGTGAGGCCGCTACAGCCCCTCCGAAGTGTCAACACGGTAAAACTCTTGCCATGTGCATCCCGTGCTCTTCTGCGCTATCCTAGGGCTTGTGGATGAACCTAAAGCGACTTGTGCCCGGTGTGGTATCAAATGGGCTGTTAACCGGCCTAAAGCTGGTAGAACTGATTTGTTGTGCCGGTCTTGTCGTGCTACCCGGCAAAAAATCATTGATACGAGTGGTTTGAGGTGTCAACCTTGGCAGGGTGATTTTGGGGCAGATTTGGTTACTCCCATGTTGAATGGTAATTTGTTTTTACCCGGCCACAGGGTTTGTGGCAAAAAGGACTGTTGCAACCCGACACATGTTGTGTAGCAGCATTATTAGAGAGGCCGCGAGATGGCTATTGAAGTAAAGTTCACAGGGTTTGTGAATGAGGTTAAGAAGTTCGAATGGGGCACTGTTTTGAAGGTGTCTCATAATCAGGTTAAGAAAACACCTGATGGTAAGTGGGAAACTGTTGGTCGTGATTATTTTGATGTAATTGTTGACGGTAAGACAGTGTTTGTTGAGAATGACCGCATTGATGTGGTTGGTAAGTTGAAAACAAAGTTGTTTGATAAGAAGGATGGGTCGAAGGGTGTTGCTTTGGAGGTGCGTGGCGATGAGGTTACTAAGTCTGGTAAGTCGTCTACTCCTTCGATTCCGGCTTCTTGGGCTCCGGTTGATGACGATTTGCCGTTTTAATGTTTATTGATGTTGTTGGTATTCCGGCTCCTCAGGGGTCGAAGAAGAGTATCGGCAATAATCGGTTTGTTGAGACTTCGAAGAAGCTTCCTGCGTGGCGTAAAGCTGTTAAAGAAGCGGCTTTGAAGGTTTTGGAAACCGAGCAAAAAATTGAAGGCCCTGTTTGGTTGGAGTTGGACTTTTTTGTTCCACGCCCTAAAACAGTTTCTGTTGAGCAACGCCCTTGGCCTATAACACCACCAGATTCGTCAAAGCTACTTAGAGCAGTGGAGGATAGTCTTACTGATGCTGGTGTTTGGGTTGATGACAGTTATGTTGTTGATGTGCATGTTCGTGAGTTTTATGCTGACTGTCGTGAACCGGGGTGTGCTATCAGGGTTGGTTTGGTTGATTGGTTGCCTGATAACTGATTTGTAACGATTTGATAACGGATACCGCAATTTGCTAGACAGCAGGTTGCGGTTTCGCTATTCTGGGATTTGTCTACGAAAGGAAAGGGACATGGCAACAAAGATTGAAATTTTGGCTGACGAAGTTTGGCCTGTGTATTTTATTGAACAGCCCGGTTTTACTGATGATGAAATAACGACTGTTGTTGAGGAAACTGAGTTGGCTGACATGTTGGCTATTCAGGAGAATTTTTGGAAGCTGCAGAAAAAACTACAGGACATGTATAGGGAGGTTGAAAATGCATCTAGTGACTGTGCGTGAGCAGGATGCTTATGACCGTGGTTTTGAATCGGGCAAGGATTGGTGGGTTCCGTTGGAGCAGGACCGTTTATTACAGGTGTTGCAGGACCGTTTGGATTATGTGCGTCAAGTTGATGATGTGACTGTTTTGACTGCTATGCAGGTTCCGGTTGATAAGGACTGTGCTGTTGCGGTTACGGAGGCTCTTATTTGGGCTGTTAAAGATGCTATTGAAAAGGAGGGTAAAAAATGAAGGTTACTATTTGGACTAAGAGTTTTTGTGTGCAGTGTGAGCAGACTAAGAAACAGTTTGACAAGTTAGGCATTGTGTATGAGGAGCAGTCTTTAGAGGATAATCCTTTGGTGTTGGAAGGTTTTAAGCAGCAAGGTTTGTTGGCAGCTCCGATTGTAACTACTGACACTAAGGCTTGGTCAGGGTTTCGCATTGACAAGATTCAGTCTTTGGCTCGTCATTTGAAGAGTAGCGGTGAGCAGTAATGTTTGATTTTAAAAATGGTGCATTGACTATCGATACCACTTTAAGTGTTGCTGATACTCAGGCGTTAAATGCTTTTGCAGATACTGTAAGAAACGGAGAGATGGAACGCATTATCAAAATAATTTCCGAATGGGATTTGCCGGTTAATCAAGGAACTTACACAGTGGATGATTCTGTAAAAAGCCTTATCGCTCTAATCAAGGGAGAAAACAAATGAGTTACATTGAAACACGATTAATAATCGATGGTAAAAGTTATGACGGTAGGCAAATCGAACTAATTGAGTTAGGTAGAAATGTTGAGCGGTCACGCATTATCAAACTGTTAGAGGAACGCAAACAAAAAGTTGGCCACTCACTAGACAAGATTGGTGCAGAGGCTAGGGAATACTGGCAAATCAAATGCCGTGTCTTGGAACTAGAAACGGCTATCGCTCTAATCAAAGGAGAGAAGTAATGAGCGAACATAAAGGTAAATGTTGTGGGCAATGTCTTTGGGATAGTGTGCCAAATGTTTGTTGCTGTATCGCTCTAATCAAGGAGAGAAGTAAATGACTATTCATGAACGAATGATTCCTAGAACTGAACGAGAAAAAGACTTGTTGAAGTATGGGCGCAGGCAGGCTACGGAACGCATTATCAAACTGCTGGAAAGCCAAACGCAATACACCGATTATGAATTAGGCATAATTTACAGTCTTATCGCACTTATAAAGGGAGAAACAAATGGCTGAAGCTTTAGGACTATTCATGATAGCCGCAGGCGGAGCACTCGGCCTAATGATAATCGCATTTATTGTAGGAGACGACGATGACAGAGGATGAACTGGAACTCCGGTTAGAACTAGCCGCAATACAGTTAGAAGCACTAAAAACACAACTAAACCTGCTGCAAAGCAAACTAGACCTTGCAAAGACAGAGTATGGCACGCCACAAGGGAACTAAACGCTGGCTAAAATACCCGGTAAGTGTGTATAAACATTGGTTATTGAATAATTGGTATTTTTTTACACTGCCGAAAATAAAAAATAAATTGAAGGGGACAAAATGAAGGATTATAGTCTTTTAGTTGCTGCGGCAGCTTTGCTTGTTGATGACAATCTTGTTTGGTCGGATGATTTTGAACAAATTAAGAAACATTTGGCTAATTTGTTATTGTCTCAAGCTGACAATATTGCTATTCTTGGTAATGAAGCCTCACCTAGTGCTTTAAGGTTGGCTGAACAATTATTGAAGGATGAAAATGAGCTTGCTTAAAGGGTTAACTCCACCGAGTCGTGTGCGTCGTTGTTTTGTTGCAGAAAAAGCCGCAACTCTTAGCAAAGAAGACGCAGCATTGTTAAATCAGTACATTATGGACCCTGCATGGGGTTTACTATCGTTATCCACAGCATTGAGTGAGCGTGGGGTAGAATTGAGTCGTTCTACTTTAGAACGCCACCGCAAAGGCTTGTGTGCATGTCCGAAATCTTAAAAAACCTTAAACCGGCTACAAAAATAGCAGCACCAACTAATTTCAGACCGGGTGTTGAATTTGATGGCAGTGAAGGAACCGCTACTACTCCCGGTTTCACCACTGAACCTAACTTTGACGAGTTCCTTGCAGATGCTGGTTTTGACCCTGCCGAGATTGAAATCGTTGGCACACCACGCACAAGTCGTTGGCAACGATGGGATGGCGAATGGTTAACCGCATACAAGTTCCAGTTCCGTAAACGCAACGCTATTTCTAACCTGCCTTTATTGTTGGCTGAGGCTAAAAAGAAAATTAAACCGACACCTTTGAAGCAAACTGCAGAAAAATGTTTAGTAATTTTGTGGACTGATTTACAGGTTGGCAAAGTTGACTATCGGGGTGGAACAGAGGAGTTCTTAACCAGAGTCGCTACTATGCAGTCACGGTTGTTGGATTTGGTGAAGAAGCAGAAACCGGAACGCATTATTTTTGCAGACCTTGGCGACACAATCGAAGGGTTTAACAATGCAGCAGACCAGCAACAGCTTCGTACTAATAGTTTGTCAATTATGGAACAGGTTGACCTTGCAGCAACACTTGCATGGCAAACCATTAAACAGTTAGCGAAATACGCACCAGTAACCTATGCCACCATTGGGAGCAACCACTGCCAGTGGCGCGTAAATAAACAAACTATTGGCAAACCAACAGACGACTGGGCTATTTTTATTGGGAGACAACTTGCAAAACTTGCAGCAGAAACTGACTTACCGATTCAATTCTTGGAACCGCAACCTCATGATGAGTCTCTTGCTATTGATGTATTTGACGATGGTTTTCACATACTGGGTTTGGTCCACGGCCACCAAGCTTCAAGACCAGATGAAATGGGTCGCTGGTGGAGAGGCCAAGCGTTCGGCAAACAACCAGTAGCCGACGCAACACTTCTCATCCACGGACATTGGCACCATTTGCGTGTCACAGAACTCGGTTCAACACCAAGAGGCACATCAAGGTTCATTGTGATGGGCACAACACTAGATAACGGTTCTGGTTGGTGGCGACTTCGTACTGGTGAAGATTCGGTTCCCGGTTTAACAACTTTGATGCTTGAAAAGGGCATTGACTTTACAGGACAGGTGGTGAAACTTTAATGTGTGACCGTTGTAGAGGCGAAATCCGGTTAGAGGATATTCGTATGGTGGGCAAAGAAATTCAAATCATTTGCCCTTCATGTCAGAAAATCATTGAAGCTGCTGAGAAAGAAAGAAACGACATTTCTTATAGAAAGAGGCCCTAAATTCCGGTTTATGACTTTAAATGTGAGTGTGGGAAAACTAGCACTATTACTATTGGTATTCAGGATGTTGAGTCGTTTAGGATGACTTGTGTTTGTGGCAAAGTTATGGTTCGGCAGTTTGGTATCGGGGCTGTCACTTTTAAGGGCACTGGTTGGGGTAAGGACCGCTAATGCCGTTTCCTAGACCTTGTTCTACTTGTGGCAAATTAACCCGGGGGGCTAATAAGTGCGACAAACACATGGCTGAAATGATGGCAGCTGTCGAAGAGAAAAGAAAACTTCGTAAACTTGCTACAGGTCAGTATTCTGGTGATTATAAGAGACGCGCTAAACAGGTTCGGGATACTGCTGTGTTGTGTCACATTTGCCGTGGCGGGTTCCGGTTGGATGACCCTTGGCAGGCTGACCATCTTATTCCGGGTAATCCTAATAGTCCTCTTGCACCAGCTCATAGGAGTTGTAATGCAAAAAGGGGTAATAAACCGTTAGAATAGTTTTGCGACTGGTTCGGTTACTATTCGAGGACCCTTAAATCCAGTTGCTTTGCCAAAGCCCTTGACTGTTTCCCTTTCCGGTCAGGGGCTTTGTGCTTTCCGACTATTCCGGTTGGTGAAAATCCGGTTGGAAAAAATCCGGTTGGAAAAAATTATTTAAAAATTCCGGTTGACAAAAATCCGGTTGGGCAAAATCCGGTTGGGCAAATTCCGGTTCGACTTTTATATTCTGGGGGGCAAAATCTGACAAAAATTGTTGTTCGAACACTTGTTCGATAAAGGGGGGCTTGACAGATTAGACACTTGTTCGAATGGGCCCGCGTCGGGTTGCCGGACTAGCCGGGAGCTTTACGGCGGGAGCTTTACGACACCGCAGCGGGGAATTGTAACGATTAGATAACAACACGCGCCACGCCGTAATAAACGCCGTTTTATATGGTTAGGTTTAAGTGTCGGCGGGAACCGACATTAAAAATAAACGGAGGTAAAAAATTGTTAACTAAAGTTTTAAACGAAACTACGGAACTAAGCGACGGCCTAAGCCTTATACAGCCGCGGCTATTCGTGTTTAAGTCCGGCAATACCTTAAGCTATGTACCGCTAGAGCCTAACCCGCTTAACCATAAGGCGCGCCTAGTGTTTACGGACTGGGGAACTAATAGTGTCGAAATTGACAACTACGAACGCCTAAGCGTGGCCCTATGGAATTACGCGGATATGTTAGACGAACCGGAGGCCCTTTTTAATGACGCGGAGCAACTTTTTAAGGCTGGTTTCTAATGACACACCGAGAGACAATACCGGAGCAACTAAGCGCGGAATATTGGCAGGCATGCTTAGAGGTACGCGATTACCTAATTAACGAATTAGACGGCCTTATTCTAGGCGTCGGACTTATGGAACCCGACGACGAGAGCGACGAAATTACGCTATTTATTAGCCCGGCAGGTCCCGGGCATGGTG
>OGWN01000036.1_pt1 | contig 17559 bp, 24 predicted proteins | sample 1575921 | NCBI WGS metagenome assembly OGWN01 (sample SAMN07581531, study PRJEB24739) | freshwater metagenome
AGAAAGGCTAGTGAGAAATGAGTAGTAAGCAGTTTGAATTCTTAGATGTAATCGAGCAGTATGTAAAGATGGAGCAGTACTTTAAACAACATTGTCCGATGGAGTATCAAGCGTATAGGAATACATATGGTTTGGAAATGTCCACCACTTAATCTTCCTATATGGAATCATCTTTGGAAATGGAAGAAAGAAATCAATGAAGAAGATAGTACTAGACATAGAGACGAACAGCAGTCACAACAAGATCTGGATGGTAGTAACGAGAGACATTAATACTGGAGACGTAATAGTATGGAAGGAAGTAGAAGGGTTACAAAAGTATTTGGAAGCTTGCGATTTGATTATCATGCACAACGGAATATGCTTCGATCAACATGTACTGAAAGAGACATGGAAGATTACGATAACGCAGAACCAAGTGTACGATACGCTCGTAGCAAGTCGACTACTAAGTCCAAGCCTAGAGGGAGGTCACAGTCTTGATGCATGGGGTAAGCGATTAGGATTCTTGAAAGGTGAGTTCGATGACTGGGATAGTGGCTGGTCTCAAGAGATGGAAGACTATTGTATTCAAGATACCCTAGTAACACAGAAGTTGTATGAACATTTAGAGTATGAATTTAAACAACAGAAGTTTGATAAAAGGAGTATAGAACTTGAGCACAAAGTCCAGGCGATCATCGCCACCCAAGAAAGAAACGGTTTTAAGCTGGATGAGATGGCAGCTATTACTCTTTCTGCAACGCTTAAGAATAAGCTGGCTGCTATTGAAGTTTCGCTTCAGAGTATATTCCCAACAAAAGTCACTGAACGAATCAGCGAAAAAACAGGGAAGACGCTCACCCCAAAAGTCGAAGTCTTCAACCCAGGCAGCAGGAAACAAATCGGGGAAAGGCTCATCGAGAAAGGCTGGAAGCCAGAGAAGTTCACAGAAACAGGGCAGCCAATCGTCGACGAAACAGTCCTCGAAAAAGTAGATATACCTGAAGCACAAGCTATCGCTGAGTACTTGTTACTACAGAAAAGAATAGCACAGATTGATTCATGGTTGAAAGCTTGTAAGGATGGTAGAGTGTACGGTAAGGTGATAACGAATGGTGCAGTCACAGGACGGATGACGCATCACTCACCTAACATGGCACAGATACCTAACAGTGGTAGCCCCTATGGAGAAGAGTGTAGGGATCTTTGGACAGTAGAGAAAGGATATAAGTTAGTTGGTATTGATGCTTCAGGATTGGAGTTGAGAATGCTGGCTCACTACATGCAAGATGAAATGTACACAATGGAGGTTGTTTCAGGTGACATCCACACAGCAAACCAAAAAGCTGCAGGTTTGGAGACGAGAAATCAAGCGAAGACTTTCATCTATGCCTTCTTATATGGTGCTGGGGATGCCAAAATCGGGAAGGTTGTTGGTGCTGGGTCGGAAGAAGGGAAAAGACTTAAGGATACTTTTCTTAAGAACACACCAGCTCTCAAAGAACTTAGAGAAAAGGTGGGTCGTATCGCTCAGAAATCGGGAACGCTACCAGGTCTTGATGGACGCAGATTACAGGTTAGGTCGGATCACGCAGCGGTTAACACACTACTTCAAAGTGCAGGTGCGGTGGTCATGAAGCAAGCACTGGTTAACTTAGATGAAGAACTTACTAGTTGGAAGATAGACTATAAGTTTGTAGCTAACGTGCATGACGAATGGCAGATTGAAGTAGAAGAACGATACGCTGAACTAGCAGGAAGACTAGGGGTAATGGCAATTGAGAAAGCTGGTAAGGATTTAAAAATGCGATGCCCTCTTACTGGTGAATATAAAGTAGGTAACTCATGGAAGGAAACACACTGATGGATACTATTAAAGACGCAGTGCTAGAAATGTTACGTAGTGGGTACGATGTAACTACAGTAAAAGATGCATTAATGGAAGCAGTACATGAACTACAAGCAATGGAGGTATATTTAAAAGCAATCAAGGAATCTGGATTTAGACCATGAAGATACCTGAGCATGTAGAACCAATGGTTATTCTTGGTAATGATAATGACTTTCTGACTGTATATACATATCTTACAAACGCAGAAGCATTAGAATTATTAAAGAGATCAGTTGAAGTATTAGAGTATGAAGAGAAGTTAGATAGTGAAAGTAGTGGTAGACAGTTGCATTAAAACGTGGTATAATATATGTTGTAATTTTAAATAGGAGAAATACAATGGAACAAGCTAAACCTTTACCGATTCAAGCAGATATTTTCTGGGCATCACTCAACGAAGTGAATAAACTCTCAGGCAAATATCAAGTAGACTTGAGCAATCTAAGTAAGGAAGCAGTGAAGACTTTGATGGAGATGGGTATCAATGTTAAGAATGATCCTAAGAAACCAGAACAAGGATTCTTTGTTACTGCTAAGAGCAAACTGTATCCAATCACTGCAGTAGATGAGAAAGGTAATCTCTTGAATGTGAAGATTGCTAACGGATCTAAAGCAGTTGCTTTGATTAAACCTTATCCTTATTCCTTCCAGGGTAAGAAAGGTGTTGGAGTCGGTGTCTCTAAGCTGATTGTTAAAGAGTTAATCGAGTACAAACCTGAAGGTGTTAACTTGAATGACTTGGAAGAAGAAGCTCTCTAATGTTTGAAGCCCTGATTGATGGGGACATTTTGACTTATCGCATTGGCTTTGCATCTGAGAATGATACAGAGTCAATAGCGATAGCAAGGTGTAGTGAGTTCTTAGAAGAGTTATTGCTTGATAATAATTTTACTGAGTACCAAGGATGGTTGACTGGGAGTACGAACTACCGTACAGAAATTGCAGTAACAGCACCATATAAAGGTAATCGTAAAGCACCTAAACCTAAGCACTATTCTTTGTTGCGTGAGTACATGCGTGATGCATGGGCATTCATTGTTACTGAGGGTTACGAAGCAGACGATGCAATTGGAATCGCTGCATCTAACTATCAGTACGGTGAATTCTGTATATGCTCAATCGATAAAGACTTAGACATGATAGCTGGTAATCATTACAACTTTGTAAAGAGAATCCACTATGAGGTTAGTGAAGATCAAGCAATACGAAACTTCTATAAACAAATGTTAACAGGAGATCGAGTTGACAATATTATTGGCATTAAGGGGATCGGACCAGTTAAGGCAGAAAAGGTTATTAAAGAATGCAAAAACGAAAACGAAATGTATCTTGCTGTCCTCGAAGCTTACGAGGGAAACAAGGAGCGAGTCTTGGAGAACGGTCAACTCTTGTGGATTCAAAGAGAACCAAACCAATTATGGAAACCTCCAGTCTAGTATTGGTTGAGTGGCTAGATGCATTGGCTCAGGGAGAGTGGCATGAACCTAAACGTGAAGACTTACTATGCAAGACTGTTGGATTTGTTGTATATGAAGATGATCAACAAATTGAACTGGCTGGTACAATCACAGATGGAATGTGCAACAATAGTATTACTATCCCTAAGCGAATGATTATTAAACGAAGAGGAATTAAACTTGACACCACAAAGCGCAAAACAAAAGGGAAGAAAGCTTCAGCAGTGGGTGAGGGATCAGATACTCCAACGATTCCCTACTCTCAACACTGATGATGTTCGCAGTACTTCCATGGGTGCAGGTGGCGAGGACGTACAACTGTCTTCTAAAGCTCGTGAACTATTCACTTACACAGTTGAATGCAAGTCTAGAAAAGCAGTCGCAGTATTCAAAGACTACGAGCAAGCGTGTGGACACAAGGACGTAGAACCTCTTGTCATTCTAAAACAAAACCAGAGTAAGCCATTAGCCTTGGTAGATGCTCAGCACTTCTTTGATCTTGTACAAAAGATAAGGGATCTTCAGCACCAGGTTGATGTATTACTATTAGTGAAAGGTAAGAAATGAGAATACATATTTCATTAACTGAATATGAGAAAGGTCCTGATGGAACAGCAGTCGTGCTTAATGTAAGTATTCCAGACGGATCTTCTCACCAAGAAGCAACCGCAATCTGGAATCGTGCGTTGTCTGCATTGTATGGATATCAAATTGGAGGAGACTTCTTTGACAACACATCTAGTAATACCTGATGTACAAGTTAAACCAGGACATGATTACTCATTCCTTAAATCGATAGGAAATTATATTGTTAAGAAGCGTCCTGATGTTATTATTAATATTGGTGACTTTGCGGACATGCCAAGCTTATCAAGCTACGACAAAGGAAAGAAATCGTTTGAAGGTAGACGATATAAGCATGACGTAGAAGCAGTACATGAAGCAATGGACATTCTACTTAAACCCTTACGAACACTGCAAGCAAGGCAGCGTAAGAACAAGGAGAAGGTCTATAAGCCACGTATGGTGTTGACAATAGGTAACCATGAGCATCGTATCAATCGTGCAGTAGAGAACGATTCAATGCTTGATGGGACTATCTCTATAGAGGATTTGAAATATGCTGAAGCTGGTTGGGAAGTTGTACCGTTTGAGCAGCCTATCATTATTGATGGTGTTCTATATTCCCATTACGTTACTGCAGGAGCACTTAACCGTCCTGTTGGATCAGCATCGGCTATCATCTCCAAGAAGCATCAGTCGTGCGTTGTGGGTCATCAACAAGGCAGACAAGTTGCTTACGCTATTAGAGCTGATGGCAAAACACTTACGGCTATTATAGCTGGTAGTTGTTACGAGCACGATGAGGATTACATGGGGGCACAAGGTAATCATTATTGGCGAGGGATTGTTGTCTTACATGAAGTGAATGATGGTTGTTTTGATGAGATGTTTGTCTCACTTAAATTCTTAAAGGATAGATATTCATGAGTGAGTTAGATTGGAGTGTAAGAGATTTTCCTGGAGCAATGCCAGCACACTTCGGATATGAATTGTGTGGGTCTGATGACTGGGCTAAGATAAGGGATTTTCAATTAGAAGATTACTTTAAGAAGTTACAGGAAACACCGATGGCTGATGATAAAGATATGGTTAACTCACCTTCGCACTATACGCAAGGGAGCATAGAGTGTATCGAAGCTATCGAACAAGTGGTGAAAGATTTAGATGGGATGGAGGCTATGTGTACTGGTAACGCTATCAAGTACCTGTGGCGATGGAAGCATAAGAATGGTGTTGAAGATCTAAAGAAAGCAGTATGGTATCTTCAACGAATGATTGACAGTTACGATAAATAGGAGTATAATATATGAACAGTAAACTCAAGGAGATTCTAATGCAAGCAGAAAACAAGAAACCAAGTAAGACAGTGAACTTCAGTAAGTTCTTTCCAAAAGATAATGCTTTTGTGAATGTTGATGGAGCATTCAAATCAGTAGACGACTGGTCTGTAGATTTTACAGTTCAAACAGGCATGAAAGAATGTGTTAACTTATGGGCGAGTGATTGGAAACCTGAAGATCAAGTAAAACAACTTAAAGCAATCATCGAAGGTGCTCAAAAAACTATTGACTTTGTTGAAACTTGTATGAAGCTTAAGCCAGCTAAGGTGACAGTTGGTAAAAAACCTGCAGCTAAGAAAAAGTAATATATGACTACTCTTACACTGCCAGAGTTAAAAGAACGGTTGAAGAGTTTAGATGAGGTCAGTCTTCTGGAGTTACTTGATATATCTTCAGAAGATCTGATCGAATCTTTTAGCGATATTATAGAAAATAATTACTTACAACTTCTTAAAGAAGTAGATTGGGAAGAGAATGACATATGAAACACCATTTAGTACAGTAGGCTACATTACCTACAAGCGTACATATGCTCGTCGTTTAGATGAGACAAACCCAAACAGTGCGACGGAAGAGTTTCCTGATACTGTTGAACGTGTTATTAAAGCTGCGAATGATCAGCTAGGTTGTAACTTTGATTCACTAGAGCAAGATCGTTTACGCAAGTATTTGATGGAACTCAAAGGCACAGTAGCAGGTCGCTTCTTGTGGCAGATGGGTACAGATACAGTAGGTCGATTAGGCTTAGCAAGTTTACAGAACTGTGCATTCACAGTAATCAATGATCCAGTACGTCCTTTCACCTGGGCAATGGATATGTTGATGCTAGGTTCTGGTGTTGGTTATAATATTCAAAGGAAGAATGTTGATAAATTACCTGAAGTTAATCCTGAGTTTTCTAGACCTACTCGTGTTGATTCCAATGACGCTGATTTCATTGTGCCTGATAGTCGTGAAGGATGGGTACAGCTCCTTGGGAAGACACTCAAGGCAGCTTTTCTATCTGACAAGAAGAATACGTTTACTTACTCAACTGTCCTCGTTCGGGGCAAGGGCTCTACTATCAAGGGGTTTGGAGGTACTGCCTCAGGTCCTGAAGACTTATGTTGGGGAATTGAAAAGATAAGTGAAGTATTAGAGAAGCGAGCAGGTAAGAAGCTACGTCCAATTGATTGTCTTGATATCATGAACATCATTGGTGCTGTAGTTGTGGCAGGTAACGTGCGTAGATCAGCACAGATTGCAATTGGAGATCCAGACGATGTTGAATACTTATTGGCAAAGCGTTGGGACATGGGTAACATCCCAAGCTGGAGAGCTATGTCTAATAATTCTGTTGTGTGTAATGACTTTAAGGATCTCCATGAGTATTTCTGGGATGGTTATGAGGGTAAAGGCGAGCCGTACGGTCTTATCAACCTTCGACTTTCTAGAAAAGTTGGTCGTCTTGGTGATACTAATTACCCTGATCCAGATGTAGAAGGATATAACCCTTGTGCTGAGCAATCACTTGCTGCGTATGAGACATGTTGTTTAGCAGAACTTTATCTGCCTAACATCACAAGTAAAGAGGAGTTGTTAGATGTCAGCAAATTGCTTTATCGGATTAATAAGCATAGCCTTGCTTTGCCTTGTCACCTTCCCGAAACCGAACATATCGTACATAAGAACATGCGTATGGGTATTGGGGTTACTGGTGTCTTACAGGCTACTGATGAGCAACGTAGTTGGTTAGAAGAAACATACGTAAAGCTTCGTGAGTTCGATAAGACTTACTCTGCTGCACATGGTTATCCTGAGTCTATTAAGTTGACTACAGTCAAGCCTAGTGGTACGTTGTCCTTGTTGCCAGGTGTTACATCAGGATGTCATCCAGCTTATAGTCAGTATATGATTCGTCGTATTCGTATTGCGTCTAATCATAGCTTAGTTGATGTATGTCGTGAGCATGGTTATCCAGTAGAGTATCAGCGTAACTTTGATGGTTCAGAAGACCATAGTACTGTAGTAGTTTCATTCCCATTCTGCTATCCAGAGGGAACTAAGATTGCTGCTGAGATGACTGCGATTGATCAGTTGGAAGTTGTGAAGTGGTTGCAAGAAGTGTGGTCAGATAACAGTGTTTCCTGTACAGTGTACTATCGTAAGGAAGAACTGCCTGAGATTAAGAAGTATCTTGCTAAGAACTATAAGAACAATCATAAGTCCTTGTCGTTCTTGCTGCACAATGAGCATGGTTTCCATCAAGCACCCTTGGAGGAAATTACTAAGGAAGCATATGACGCATTAGTAGCCAGCACTAGACTGATTACTAAGGTAGAAGATGCTACGTTTGATGGTGGTGATGAGTGTGCATCAGGTGCATGCCCAATTAAATAAGGAGCAATGATGCTAATTGAATTACATTTATTAACAGGGTTTATGGTTGGCTTTGAATGGATATCAGAATTTGAAGAAGCTAACCATGTAGTGCTGGACTTAGGGATTGCTCGAATACTACTGAGCTTCCCTAAATCAGACTAACTCGAAGTGAGGACCATCGAAGAAGGTTTTAAAGTCACCGCCCCAACGGATGTTGACTTTCTGCTCAGCAGCAGCCTTCTTCATGGCTCTTGCAATCTCAGGGTAATGTTTTTTATCCCAAGATACTTTACCATCAACAATAGCTACCAGATCAACAGCATGTCCTGTTAAATGTTTTGACTTTAGTGTTTGACTGAAGCCATCATTAACAAGCTGCTGTTGTCTTTCTGGTGTACGCAATCCTTCTAATACTGTAAAGTCTACAGTAGTCTCTTTAATAGCTTGCTCTACTAGTCTTACTAATCTAATATCTACACCCTGTAGTTTATCCTTAGATTTCTGAGACAATGAGAAACTCATTTAGCTACTCCGTTCTTAGCATAGAATAAAGTACGATCACCAAACAAATAGAACCCAATAACAGCAGCAAAGTTATCTACTTCTACTGAAGGTGTACCTACCAGATGTGTATAAGCCCATGTAGAAAGGGCTATAAGAGCCACCATTGGACGCTGAAGCCTTACGATAGCCTCAACCCACAAGTAACTTGAGTTCGTTCCTCCTGCCTCGTTTAAAGCCTTGAACATCTCCAAGTCTAACTGCTTAACCTGGACATACTGTTCTATTGTAGCTGGCTTAAACTGCTCAGGTGCAACAAACCTAGAGATTAAAGACTTCCCTAGGTCTACTGCTAATGGTGCAAAGGCTGCTAGTAAGGTTATCGGATCGATGATTCTACTCCTTATTGTTGCTCAAAGCTGCCAAACTCTGGTGTCTCGTTAGGTAATGGAGCTTGTGAAGGAGACAATACTTGTTCTTTCACAGCACCGTAGACATAACGAGGAACAATAGTACCAATAGTATCAGAGATCTGCTTCATGCTAGTAGGGCTTTGTAGCTTAAAGTCCATTGTATTCTTAATAGCTTGAAGTTTCTTAAGACCATCACGGTCTAGCAATAACTGCTTGATAGCCTCGTCTGTGTCTGTCTTTAACTGAGCAGTCTTGGCACGAGAGATCAATCGTACACCTTTTTGGAATGTACTAGAGATACGATCACGCAGGGTAGAAGTAACATAAGGAACGTCCAAACCAGGAACAATCTTAGCTAATACGTCTAGATTTCCTTGATCAATTACAGCACTGATCTTAGAGATATCTGCTTTATTCATGGCATCAGAAATAACCATCAGATCACGTACTTCTTTCTGATAACCTTTTCCAAATACTTTCTCTATCATTACTTTGTTCTTAGGATTGGTCAAGAATCCAATTCCACCGTCAGTACTATTACGAGCTTTCTCTAATACTTCAGCTTGAATATTACGAATAACAGCTTTCTGAGTTCTCTTGTCTACATTAGAAATATCTTTGGAGATCTTATTGTAAAAATCAGGATTTTCAAAGAGACGATTAACAATAGAAGAATAGTTAGGAACAGCAATACCATTCTCATCCTTAACACCAAGGATAAAGTTATCAGCAATCTGCTTATCTGCAATTCTAATCTTCTCATCTAAATCAGCACGTTTTAATTTCAATACGCTGTCGTCTAATAAAGAAGCTTCGAGTAACTTGCGAGTCTCTGGTACTTGATCTAATACAGCAGACTTATCTTTGATAAAGCGATTCAAAGCCTTGACATCTAACTCACCATTCTTAATTACTTTAGAATAAGCCTGAGCCATAATAGCATTATCTGCAATAGTTACAGCATCTGCTCCACCAGCTTTTAAGAACTGACGCATAGTCTCAGCATTCTTAACAATCTGAGGAGCTACCTGTACAGCATATTTCTTAGCATCGATATCTTTGATACCTTGAGAAGCAAAAGGAATACCAATCTTCTCATAGTACTGTCTATCAGCATCGATAAGTTGTTGATTCCATTTACCTGGAATTTGCTGACGAGCTGCATCAACTACGTCTTCTAATTCATTCAGACGCATCTTCATCTTATCGTCCATGCGAACTGAACGCTGTACACGATTAATCTCTTCTTTTAGAGAGACAACATCTTTAAATGAAGCAGGATAGAACTCTCCATTGATTGGTGCAAAATTCTTAGTAATGAGTTTATCTAATGGTGTACCACGACCAAAGATATCTTGCATGTTATTAGCTTGTACAAACCCGTAGATATCACGAACACCTGTATCAGGTAGCACTGCACCAGCCTTAGAAGCACCTTCTTTAATGCCGTCGTATACTGGAGTCATCTCTGCTTTAGCAGCTTTAGAGCGAATCTCTAATAAACGATTAGCATCAGCACCAATTTGTTCTAGATCTTGTTCTTGGAAACGAGAAGCAATATCATCTAACTTAGAATCAACAGCTTCACGAAGCTTAATGTTTTTATTGATCTGAGTAGTTAATGGAGTTGTAGTGCCTTTAACTGGCGTGTAACGTGTGCCGAATAAATCAGAAGCAGACTCATCAATTTTACTTACAATATTCTTAATCTCAGTCTCAAACTGTTGACGAATACCAGCACCTTCTTTAGACTTAACAAGACGTGCTACTTCACTCTGAACAATAGGATTGTCAGACATAGCAGCAAATAAAGGAATATCGCCTACACCAATCTTATTACCGATACGATTGAACTCAGTCATAATCTGATCGATATTATTACTTGGCATGCTTTCAGCAACTAAGTCTAAGAAACGCTTAGCAGCACCAGAAGCATAAGCCTGACTAGCAGCATCAGGATCAGCCTTAACTGTCTTATACTTATCTCTTACTTGTTGAAAGAGATTCCCAGCAGCCTTAACACCAGTCTCTACAGCAGTAGATGTAGCAATACCTGGAATAATACCAATGGTTTGACCAATAGCTTTACCTTCTTCAGGGCTAATAACTTCAGGATATGCTTTACCTACTTGCTCTCCTAAGATACCTGTAGTGGTCGATGTAGCACCTAAACCAAACATACTAGCAGCACGAGGAACTGCCTGAGCAATTGCTTGTCCTGTCTCTGTTAGTATCTCTTTAACAGGTAAATTAGCTGCTTTAGAGATAAGACCAGCTCCTGATTTAAATACACCAGAGCCAACATAGCTAGTAGGATCTGCTGCAATACGAGCACCACCGCCTACAATCTCAGCTACTGCGCTAGGGGCTTTAGTCTCTTCTGTAGCACCAGTATATTGACCAGCAACTTTCTGAAGACGCTTGACATTCTCACTAAAGGTAGGTTGCTTTTCACCTGTTATTAAACCTTTAAATGGTTGAATAGCAAATGTATCAATTAAAGCCTCACCTAAAACAGCAGTATCAGTAAGACCTAATTTAGCTTGATTAGCGATATAGCTTAATGTAGATAGTTTGTCTTCTTTAGTAGGCTGTACAGTTTGTGTCTCGAAAGGATCTACAATACCTGATACAGTTACAGAAGACGTAGGAGTGCTCTCAAAAGGATCAACAATAGCCATTAGATTACTTTCCAGTATATTTTTTATTGTAGAATGCAGTTAGTTCGGCATCAGACACACCAGGATTAGCTGCACGTGCTTTAGAAAGCCATGTGTTTAAATCAGGTTTAGAAGTAGGCTGTACATAAGCAGGAGGAAGAACAGCGTTGATAGTCTGATCATTAATCTTACCTTCTTTAAGTACTGTTTCAGCTTTCTTACGACCAGTCTCATACTGCTTAGCATAGTTAGCTTCTAGTACTTTAAATCCTTTTAGAACATCATCAATCTTAGTATCAGTAGGAGCACCAGTTAAGAACTTATTGATACCGTCAATTGTATCAGCAGCAAAACCAGAAGAACCTAAAACACGATTAACTTCCTGAGCACTGATTTGATTATCACCAGCAAACTTAACAGCTTCACGCTGAAACTGAGGTAATAAAGTAGGATTAGATTTAACACCTTGACCTAAAGCAGCTACAGTCTTAATTTGATCTAGTTTAGCTTTTGGTTTACCTGTATACTCATCTGCAATATTGATTGCCTGACCTAGTACAGTTAATGGTACTTGACCTGAAGCAGGAACACCAGCAGCAGCTACTTGTTTCTTCTTATTTTGCTCTTCAGCATCATAGATCTGAGCAGCTTTGATAGGATCTCCACCAGCACGACGAAGAGCATCAGCATATAATGCTTGATTAACTATCTCACCAACAGCAGGAGTCTTTTCACGCATCTTAGCAGCTACAGTCGCTTGAGATTCTAGCATCTTATTACGACGATCTACTGCTAAAGCAGCAAACTTAGTAGCACCTGCTTTATTAAGAGCATCTGCAAACTGAGTCATTCCTTCTGTAGTAGTAGTATCGAACTGAGTAGCTAGCTGCTGAGCAATAGCAGCTTGTTTCATCTCATCATCTTCAACACCAAGCATTCTACCAGCAGCGTTAGCCAACTGACGACCGCCCATAAATGCACCATATTGTGCTTGTTCAGGAGCAGAAAGATTAGCAAAGTTTAATGCTGCTTTCTCATCTGCAGCAGCTCTTTGAGAAGCTAATAGTTCAGGACTAATACCAAATAAACTACCTACGATATCTGTTGCCATTATTATTCCTTATTTAAGACCAATTTCGTTGTAGTATCCAGCATATGGCTCAGAAGCTGGGGTACTGTTTGCTCCGAAATAAGTACTATCTCCTGATGTCTGCCATCCGTCATATTGAGAATTATTACCACCAATTAGTTTATCAAACCAAGCAGAAGCCTTAGGCGATGTACCAAAAGCTGTCAATGCAGCACCTGGAAGACTGTATTGATTAGCCAACTGTTGTGTTCTTGCAGCATTTAAACCACCAGAATACAAGAACTGACCTGCATTAGCACCTGCAGTAGATTGTCTTCCAGCAAGTTCTGAACTTAGTGCAAATGGCTGTTGTCCTAGACCTTCAATTTGTGATGTTAATCCGAGACCAGTAGCAATAGGAGAATATCCTACATTAAACATTTGAGGAGCATTAGACATCAAATTAATACCGTAGTTGGTACGCTCACGTCCATAGATGTCAGCTTCTGCTGCTAAACGTGCATCTTGAGCAGCTTGAGCATTATAATATGCAGCCATTTCAGGATTTGCTTGTGCTCTATTTCCTGCTGCAGTGCCTCCTACAGCTAGTCCTGATCTTCCTGTTTGAAATACTTGATTACGTAGATTAGCAATAGAAGACTCACGACCAGGAGCTAGCAAATTCTGTTGTTGTGTGTACCAGTCTGCTGCAGCTTGCTCAGGCGAAGTAGCTAAGTACTTCTGTCCTAGGTTAAACATTCCTTGAGAAGCTTGTTGATATTGAGTAGGATCATAATTACTAATACCTAGCATAGTTCTGTTTTGCAAAGCTTGCAATTCAGGAGACACTGTATATCCTGCAGATGTTAACTGCCCTTGATCGTTATATCCAAAGTTAGACTGACCAAATCGAGTAGTGATTCCTACAGGATTAAACTTAGCTGCCTCTGCAGCTTGATCAGCAGCGTATCGTGTAGCGTCTGCAGAAGTATTTGCAGCACTCTTATTAGCTTGCGAGGATAAATATGAACCTACAACAGTAGTGGCTGCAACAGCCGTAGCTCCCCAAGTCATTTGTTTTCTCCTTGTACTTCCAGTTTATTTAGTTGTTCCATGTTTGATATTAATCCCATTTCTTCGTATGTTGGAGAAATAACTTCTTCCTCAATCTTATCTAAATGCTCTTCTCCATGATGTTTTGTCATGTGTACTGTAACCCAGATTGTATCTTCTTCTGCGTATACAGCACGTTTAAGACCTACTTCTGATACAAAAATACAAGGAGCTTCAAAATACTTCTTACCAAACTCAGTTGCTACTGATACTTTACCTTTCATGATAAAGTTTAAATGCTGATGTCTATGAATTTTACCTATAATTATTGTGCCTTTAGGAATAAACATTTCTCTTCCATAAGTACAACATCCATATTCAGGATCTACTGGAGAAAAGTGATGTGTTACAATACAGTCTTCTAAAGTAGATTCAAATTCACCAGCTTCAATCTTATCTTTTAATCCTTTTTCTACTGTTAGTATTTTATCTCTAAAAGCAATTTTAGGATTAGAGTTTTGTTCTGATAACTCAGTAGAGCTTTCAGGAATAACTAAGTCTAGCATTAAATCCAAACTGGTTGTGGCTCTGTAGGGAATGTAGGGTTCGCTACTGGAGACTTAATTAAAGCACGTAACTGAGCACGATATGCTTCAAACTCTGATACATTACTGATACCTACGTCAGGTAATACAGACCAATCAGAAGCAGCGATAAGTCTTTTAGCTTTATCTTTACAGTCTGATAATGGTTTGTCAGCTTCTAGTTCATTGATCTTAGCTGTTAACTCTGCTTCTGTAGGTTTAGCAATATCAGAAGAATACCAAACTAAAGTAGAGTATTTAGTAACATCAGTTAATGACCACTGAGCAGTCGGTGTTAAGCTCATCAGAGCATCGTTAAAGTTAGCCATTATAGGATCTCCATTAAGATAATAGTCGCTGTTCCATTACCATTCCATGCAGCATTAGCACCATTTTCAGCACGAATATAGATCTGATATGTCAATGCGCTAGTGCTTACAGGACTATCTAAATAGCTAAACGCTACTGAACCATAGTTACTCGCACCACCAGGAGAAGCAGCAGTATTTACGTTAGTCATTGTAAATCCGTTAGTACCGCCAGCAAGATTAGTAGCACCACGATAGATAGTAGAATATACGTTACCACTAAATGCATAAATGTTTGTCTGCCACATAAAACCACTGTACAATACTAGGATTTTACTAGATGCTGAAGTAGGAGTAATAGTAGCTGTATGTCCTGTACCTACAAAAGAGGTAGCAGATGTTGCAGAATATGTACCATTCTGTGATATTACAGTTTGAATAACACGTCCTGATACGTTAGCTAAAGCTGCTGAGATATCGCTATCTTCTACTTTAGTAGCGATGGCAGTAGCAATGTTATTAAACTCTGTGTCTATCTCCGTACCTTTAATGATCTTACCAGCATTACCTGTTGGTAAAGTATCTTTAGTAGCAAAGTTAGTTGATTTTGTGTAGTTACTCACGTTCTACTCCTATTAAATATTCTTACCCATCTTGATCGAGAAGTCGATCTTCTGGACTGATAAAGGTGCTCCGTTAATTTCTGATTCAAATCCTAGCTGTACTACAGTTCCTGAACCAGTAGTCTGAACTTGAGCAGAGTCTAAAACAATACCAGTATTGAAGATACCAATATTATATTCAGCTATTCCATACTCAGATACAGCTTGCTCATCCAGGAGAACTGTCTCTGAATTATAACTAGATGTGTAATCATAGCCCCACTTAACAATCAAAGCTTGAGCAGAACCACCAATAGTAATAATGTTTACTTTCTTTAATATCTTAATCGCTGTAGGATTGTCCATATCAAAGTAGTTAGTATAATAAGACATACGATAAGCAGTTCCGTTATCGCTTTGTCCTTCATACTCACCTATATATCCTTCTTGTCCTAGGTACAAATTCCTAGCTTCTGTTAAGCAGAACGCAGTAGGAGTAATATCTCTCCATATTGTAGCTCTTGATGCACCAGATTCTAATGCACCTCTAGTATCGAAACAATAAACAATGTTTGAACTAGGTAAAGACAAAAGATAGAAAGCATCTGTAGGATAGTATACAGCTTTAATATTCTTTAATACTTCACTGTTTACGTTAGACAATAAATCATCACGTACATTCTTTGAGACATCTCTAAATGGTAAAGACTTCTCTTGAATAACACGTTGCAAAGATTGAATACCTGTCTCAGATAAGAAAAGAATATCTGTACCAGCAACAGACACAACTGAATCTCTAGCAATACAGCCAACACCAGTGATGGTATCAGATAGTGTCATTGTTGAAGGGTCTTTAGCACCAGCATAAACAACAATATGACGCTTACAGAAGATGATCAAGAAGTTATTATGTTGTGCTAATGCTACGATAGGATCACCAGTAGGGATCACAGCACTAATATCTAACTTACCTGAAGTACCTGTCTGCCACTGAGCAGGATCTTGTAAGTCGCTGAAGTACACAGTCTGCATATCGCTAGAGTCTGTACCAGCTACCCATAATCTACCAAAAGCATAGATACCACAAGATGGTTTAAATGTAGAAGTATTATATCCTGCAGGTAGAGAAGCAATATCTCCTAGTCTTTGGAATCCATAACCGTCAGAGTGAGAGTGAGCAACAGTTCCTAGCTTATGTAATACTAAAGGAATATGTCCTTCCTGCATCCATACAGCATGAGCAGAAGCAGTTAAACCAGTACCTAAAGGCATAGAAGCTACTTGCCAGTTATCATCTGTAATAGCATAGTCAGTTAGGATATTGATACCTAAACAGTTACCAGAAGTAGATGTACTTGTTGTATTTGTAAATGTAAATATTTTAGCTGAAGGGATAGCAGTTACAACAAAGAAACCTTCATGAGCAGTGCCAGTAGAAGGATTAAAGTAAACTGTATCTCCTACACTTAGATTATGATTCTCTAAAGTAGTTACAGTTACTGTAGTTAATGTCTGAGAATATGTTCCTGAATAAAAGTGAGAACCTCCTACAGGGTATTCTAAGTATTCTCCAGTATCAGGACGAGTACCATAGATTGCATTATCTAAAGCAGCAAATGTTAGATTACCATCTGCTTTAACAAATTCAAAGATAGTACGTACAGGACCACCATCAGCCATCTCAGTAGTATTAACTGGTGTCCATCCTTTACGAGCACCGATACGACCATACTTGTCGATAACGCAGTTATATGCTTCTAATGCAAAACCACTAGACAACTGTACTGAACTGTCTTGTAAGTTAAGACCATAGAATCCTGGTGCTGCAATAGAACCATTGATAAACTGTTCAGCCATTAGTAGCTAATCCACTCTTGTTCTTCAACATAACGGCTTGTCTCAATAGCAATAGCGTCAGACAAGGACTGTTTATACAATGCATAAGCTTCATTAGAAGACAATCCACCATCTTCACCACGCTCTGCTAATGCCTTTGCATATGCTAAGAAGATAACAGGTTCTTCTACAACTAATAGTCTATCTGTGTTATTAACTAAATTAGCTTGTGGTTTGATGATGTTGAATCGTAGATTATAAGCAGCATTAGGGATAGGATATAGATCTACCTGAGTATCTCCATTCTCATCAACACCGTTAAAGTTGTAGTAAAGAGGAGATCCTTTAGCTGCTGTAGTGAGTAAGAACTTCTCGTCCATCCACTTAGTAGGAGCAAGAGTCATTGCTGAATTAGATGTATCGTTTAAGACATCTAGTACACGAAAGCGTTGTCCAGAACCAACAAGAACATAGTTAAAGATATCTGCTGTAGTAGTAGCAGATAAGGTATCTGTTAATGCATTCCAAGGATAAGCATCTTCTACATTGCGCTTAGCATCATTGACAAATTCGCCTATCATCTTAGAATAGGCTGTTTCAGCTACTGTGTCTACCTCAGTAACACGCAGCCTACGCAATACGCTATTGACAAGTTCCAGATAAGTCATTATAATATCCTATATAGTATTTATATTATACCACAAATTTTAATAAAAGTCAAGCTTTTACCACTTAACTTTATCAGCCCAATAAGCTGCAGACATCTTTCCTTTAGCGATATTAGCTGCATGCCTGGCTTCAAAGCTTTTTTTACGTGCTTTTTCCTTAGCTGTAGTAGGGTTTGATCCAGCTCCTTTAACTCCCTGCTGCCCAAACCTGATTAATTTCTCTTTGTCTCCAGACTTAGCTAAAACAGCATGAGACTTCGTAGGGTGATT
>OGWN01000037.1_pt1 | contig 17488 bp, 18 predicted proteins | sample 1575921 | NCBI WGS metagenome assembly OGWN01 (sample SAMN07581531, study PRJEB24739) | freshwater metagenome
GTTTCCCAGTCACGATATACTGGCATGTCAAGGGTAGGTAAGGTTTTTCGCGTTGGCTCTGGCATTGGCAATTCTGGCTCTGGCTCTGGTGTCGGTTCAGGCTCGACTGGTACTGGCTCTTCAACAGGTTCCTCGGTCGGCGCAGGTGCAGGTGCTGGCTCTTCCGTAGGTGCAGGTTCTGGTTCAGGAGTTGGTTCCGGCTCAATTACTGGCACCTCCGGTTCTGGTTGTGGTTGAGGTTGTACTGTTGGCTCCGGAACCGGGATTGGCTCAGGAGTAGGCTCTGGGGTTGGCTCGGGTGCCGGTAAAGATTCATAAACCACAACAAAGATTAGGGTTTTGACTGTACCGGGCGCAGGATCGCCATAGACGTTAGAAGAATCAATGGTCACTGATGTTTGACCAGAGGCTAATTGAGTTAGCGTAGACGAAACCTCAACGCCGCGAGAACCATCTGCTGGGTCGCCATACCAAGCAGTAATGCTTAGAATACGCTGCCCCTCTGGGGCAATAACCTCAATGCTTGAGCCTTCAGTAAGTAGGGTTGCGCCTTCTGGCACAGTCGGTGGAGTTATTGTTGGTGTTGGCTCCGGGGTCGGTTCTGGAGTCGGTTCTGGAGTCGGTTCGACTGGCTCTGGCTGAAGTACTGGTGGCTCTTCCACTTGCACGATGCCGTATTCCTCAAGGGTGACAACTGAGCCGCTTGTAAGGCGCACACCGGTTCGTGTCTGCCCGTCATAAGTAGGGCCGACAAGCGAGTATGATATCGCTACTGTGCCGTCAGTATTGATAGCGGCAACAATATTGATGTTGGTTGGTTCAGTTGCATTTTGTAACCAGATCGGGCGAGCTGAGATGTCAACCTGAAAGCCACCATCTGATGCTGAAATAATCAAGTGCTCATCAGCGCGCCAGTCCGGATACACAACCCAGTCCATTGAATAAAGCGAAATAGATGGTGTCATTGGGTAATCCCAATAAGTACCATCTGGATTACCAAATGTAATTACAGAGTTTGTGGTTGCATAGACTGAATTATACGTAACACCATCAAAAGTTACAGCAGTTGTCAATGGAACCTGATAAGAAGAGTCATCGCCACCAGGAGTTGTGACAACAATTATGGTAGGCTCGGCTATTTCTTCGGCAGCAGCTGGTACGGTTAATAAAATAGGCGTAAAAACAAGAAAGGCCGCGGAAATAATCCGCAGCCCATTCTTGATTTTTCTGTTTAATACAGTTTTAATGTTTCCCCCGGGTGAAGTGCTTTATTGTCGTTAATCTCTTGCAGGCGCTTTACGCACTGCTCGACAGTTTTACCATCTACAGGATTTGCTGCCGCGATCGCCCAATATGAGTCGCCCGGTTTGATCTTATATGTTTTAGGTTCTGGTTTTTCAGCAGACTTTGGCTTTTCAGACTTTGCCTCTTCTTTTTTAGCCTTGTATGCTGCTTCAACTTTTTCAGCCTGCCCAGCGGTGTGCTCAGGAGCATCCTGTACAGGTGCGTCATCTGGAGTAGCGTTAGGCGCATCTGCAGCAGCCTCGTAGGCAGCGATAACGCCTTTCATGAACTTGATTGGGTCCATGTAGCCCTTGCCATTTCCAGACCAGACATATTTCTTGCCAACGCAGATTTCCCAGTGAAGGTGTTTACCTGTCACCATGCCGCTGTCGCCCATGATACCAATTACAGTACCGGCTTCAATCTTTTGACCGGCCTTAACCTTAATTGATCCCTTGCGGAAGTGAGCGTGGTTAGAGACATAAAATTTACCATCAAACTTGAATTGAATCATAACGTGGTAGCCAAAACCACCAGGCTCGCCATTTGCCTTTTTGATCTTTGATGGACCAGCGAAAATAACTTTACCGTCTACCGGTGCCTCAATGTAAATAGTCTCGGCAGCGCCCCAAAGATCAACACCGTTGTGGTGCTTTTTAACTTTCTCAACTGGATGAGTACGCCAACCATAGTCAGAAGTTACTTTATATTGTTTACCTAATTTGCCATCAATCGGCATCTGTGGTCTAGCCATTTATTTATCCTTATGCGTAAGTGCTTGCGAACCAAGTCAATTTAAGGCTTTCGCCAGTTGTTCCGCTAATGCGGTGAACCTTGACTACACAAGTAGTAGTTGTTGTTGTTCCATAGACATTTGCGATGTATGCGCTCGCTGAAGCAGATCCCTCAACTGCTGCAATCACCTTTGGTGCCGTTGCAAATAGCCCAGCAGGAAAAGTAATGGTTACAGTAGCCGGAGTTCCAACTGCAGTTGGGCCGGAAAATGTCTCAACGCCAGAAGCGATACCAACATTATCAGCACCTGCGGCAACGCCATTGAACCAGGTTTCAAGTGGCGCAATATTGTCGCTTGATGTAGGGTAGTCAATTCCCTTATTAGTAGAAGCCATTGTACTATTCTACCTTATCTGCTTCTTTAGCACTCTGCTTGATAGATGCCTTTAGAATTGCAATCTCCTGCGCCTGTGCGCCAATAATCGCCTTTAGTTCGTCAAGCACATCTTGTAGTTCTAGTTGTTTTTCGCTCATTTATTTTCCTTCTAGAATTTCTATTCTCTTATAAAGATCCTGCACAAGGGCAAGCAGCCCAGGAACAATCATACGTTCGTTCCATGATTCAACTACATCGCCTTCATAGTCTGCGGCAAGTGGATAATATTGCTCAACTTCTTCAGCAATAAAACCGGGAATCATTACTTGATATCTAGAGTCTTCAGTATTTTTTTGATAACTATTTTTATACTTAAAAGCGCGGACTGGGAGCTCCAATAATTTTTTTGGATCTAGGGTTTCAATTGTAGAAATATCTACAATATTTTCCTTATATCTTTGGCTAGATGCGGTTGAGTAGAATATTCTACCACCAGTAGTTGTGCCCCAACGAGTGTTTGCTGCGGCCGTAGAGTCAGTAATATTTGGAAATGCTACGTTGCTTCCAGTTACATATAGGTTTCCATATACATCTAATCTACTAGTCGATGTATTACCCATACTAACTGGACCAGAAATATACACTGTGCCATCGGCACCAATCCAGGTATCGCCACCATATGTATAGACATAGCCCGATCCGAATACTTCAAAACCAGCAGAATTATCCCCTAGCGAAATATAGCCATTTTCGGTTTCGCTATATAGCAATAGAGCAGATGGATCGGTCCAGGAGTCTGTACTACCAACAATTCTTCCAACGTAGGTGCTACCATAATAAAACGATATCTGAGTTCCACTCATTTCTACACGAGTGCCGCTAGCTGCTGTTTGAATAGTAAAACCAGTTAATGTACCAGCATTAATCGCGTCTGCATCAATCGTGCCAGCCTTAATATTGTAGCCATTAATTTCAGTAGTACCAGTCACAAAAACATTATCTGTAATAGTCTGGATTGCAGCAACGTTTGCTTGCACATCGGAGACAGTAGAATTCAATCGCGTCATTGCTGATGCAAGTTGATTATCGCGAGCAGAATTATTTAATTCATTTGACCTTACTGCTGTTGCGGTATTGGTAACTTGTTTCTCTACTTCTCGCGCCCATGGCACAGCAGCAGATGGCAGGTTATTTGTCGGGAAAACCATTATGCACCTATCAATGGAATAACTGTGAACTCATTAAATTTTAGCGCCTCGTTTTGAAGTGGAGCGCCGACTGAACCATCAAATGCCTCATTGGTAAAGTCTTCAAATGTTGCGCCAGTCCATAAGTTATTGAAGTCATTAATTTCGGTTGAAGCAATAGCGCTAACGGTTGTAAAACTTGGCCCATATGAAACATTTGTAATTCTAAACTTATTATTTTTAACAGACTCAATGCTTCCTGGGGTTGATCCAAACGGAGTGATCTTTGCTGTGGTTTGGTTCAGAGCAACTGTTGGGCCACAAGCGGCCTGTGCCGCCGCCATGCCACGAGTGCTTTGATTAAACTTATTTGTAATAAATGGGTTATCAATGATTGGCGCAGATACTTTTGCAGTATAGTCCTGCGAGGCACCTGTATAAAAAGTCTTTAGAGTCTTTTCGAAGAAAACGCCAGTACCAACTACATAAAGCGCTGGATAATCTATATCATCTGCGGTTTCAACACCAATTTTGTATGGGGCCGATGTGACTTCCATTGGGTCTGCGGCAGTTGGCATTGTTACAGATGGTGGTGCCACTACTGAGATTTCAATCTCGTCCGGGATGTCAGTTAGCGATACAGTCAGACTTCCGCCCTGGGCAATCCATTGTTCTGGAAGAATTGGCAAATTGTCATTTCCAACAACAACATATTGACCAGTTGAGCCAGAATAAGGCAACGGTAGAATCTGGTCAACGCACACGGGTTGCTCTACTGATTCGAGTGTTGCGTTAATCTTAAAGCGCTTAGTCATGGTTTGACCGGCCTCAACCTGCATTGAGTCGGTTATGGATACGTTTTTATTAGACGCAAATAGCGATGTGACACTTCTGTTTTGTTCTTTTACTACTTCATTTACGCCATAGTAAGTGTTGTAATTATAAACCTGAACACTTTGCGCAGCGTCAAAAGATGTAATGTCTATGGTCTCGCTTGACTCTGTGCCAGATAGGTCAATCTGAGTTGTCTTTGCTTTTCTAAAAACAAGCGTGTATTCATCGATGTATGCCTCAATGCCAACATTTGAATCGGCACTTGCGCTGACACCGGCACAAAGCATCTTGATGTATTCCCAGACATTTCCGGTCCAGCCGATAAAGTTTACGTCAATTTCATCTAGCTCTGCCGCAAAGGCAGGGTCGATTGTTGGAGTGACATCAACCAGGCTACAGTAGTACTCAATGGCGCTAAGAAGCGTGTATCCGGTACCGCCGTGTGGCAAAGCAGTCTTCTCAACATTTAGGCGAGACATAACGGTATCGCCAGTAATAGCAATAACACCATCTGTGCTTGAAATGTTCTTTACTCTAAACTGAATTGATCCGTTATCTGAATCGGATAATGTCATAGAGTTATTGATTAGCAAATTGCTATTAGGGTGAGTTGAGTTTGCTGTATTCTCTTCAACTGCAATAGCCGTGACATTTATTTGGCTAGTTCCACCAGTTAGGTTTAGCGGTTCCAGAGACGTGACATCTTCCGAGTAAGAGTAAGTAGCGATAGCGTTATCTTTTACGCTACCGCTTCCTTCATTATTTACTAAAGTAAACGCCATTAAACTTCAATCCATTGAACAGACATACCAATTTGACCATCATTAATATTAGCTGAGTAGTATTCAATTTCCGGCTCGCGAGCAAACTCAAGTGCGGTTGTGCCACGACCGGAAATAAAACCACCATTAGCAACTGAATCTGAGTCAGGAATAACCTGCGCAATCATTGCAGTGATATTTAGCGTAGATGCGGTTGCTGTCGAAATATAAATCTCAACATAAGAATAAGTTGTTCCACTGATATTTGTGTTCGTGCGCACAGCAGAGCCGGCTGTGATCTTTGTTGGGTTAATTGCCGGATCAGCAGCACCATTTGAGCGCTTGTAAGGCAAGATCTGCACACCGGTTGCAGCGCCCAGCGCCGGGCCGTGCCAACCAAAGGCTAACTTATAGCCGGCGGGAATAATGATAACAATCTTCTTATCGCTTGTGTAGTTGTCAGTTGTTTCATAAGTTGCGTATTTAATTGGGTACGCATTGGCAACCGATAATTCAGTAAATGTCGGTGTAATGGTCCCACTCAGCGCAGGCCAGTCGGTTTCAGCAAGCATCGGGGCTGCCCAGTTTGCAGGAAGCACGTTAGTTTCCTTGGCGTATGGGTCAAGCCAGTAGAATGGGCCATCGCCATAAAGACCAGATGCAAAATCCTTAATTGTTGTGAGGCTCTCAGATAGGTCAGTTGTTGATGCTGGACCAATCCAAGACGGTGCGAATCTGCGGTGAGAGGCTTTTGATCGCTTTACGAAAGTCTTACCGTTTAGTAGCTGAGTTTCAGCGGCCCACCCTTGGTGCGAAGCAGACATTCCTGTCGCAGGAGCCTTAATCCAAAGTTGCTTTTTCTTATTGCCAAAGTATACTTGACCAGCCATTAGTTCAAACCTCTCTGAGCCAGAAGAACATTTCCAGAGTCTGCTGTAGACGCAATCTTCTTACTGTCTGCGAACAAGTTTACAGGACGGTCGATGGCTGCTCGCAATAGCGCTCTGTCGTCTGGAGATAAGTAAACAACACTCGAAGGCTGGCTTGTTGTAATAGATGTTGAGCCAGTTGGCATTGAGCGAATAGCCTGTTGATTGTTTAGGGTATTCATAAAGTCTACACCGTATGTTCTTACAGCGGCAGCGCTCATCACGTACTCACCGTTCGAAAGTCGCATAGGGATTGAGTCGCTTGTTCCGCTTCCTGGGCCCATAACAAGACCACCAGTAGCCATACCCTTCAACTGTGTTTGAAGTCGTGCAATTTCTGCACCAGCAGACTGCACACCAGCACCTAGGGTACGGCGGCCATAAGCATCGAGGTTATCTTTCTTCAACTGCTCCGAGCCAATTGCAATCCAAGTCTGTAAGGCCTGGATGCGCGCCATAAGTGCAAGTTTTTCGGCCCCGCTTGTATTGGCAGCAAAAGTAGTTGTGACAGTCTTGTTAGCCTCGTTAGCCTTAGCCATGTATTCTTTTAGCGCCTGAGTCGCGGCATCAGTGTCTGACTTGAATGTCACTGTCACGTTAGGTGGGATCTTTGCAGCCGCAGTTCCAAAATCATTAATAGTGTCTACGTATGCTGCAATCTCGGATTCAGCAAATCCAGCATCAACAGCCTGTTCACGGAATTTTCTGCTTGCATCAGCAATTGCGTCATTAAGAGCCTTACCCTTAATGCCACTTTCAACAAGGCTTACGATATATGCCTGATACTTATCAACCATGCCAGATAGAGCAGCGCGGTTTGAAATGGCAGCCTTGCTATTGCCAACCAGGCTCTTGTTCGCTGCTTCCTGCGCGTCAGCCAAGCCATCGGTTTCATCAGTCAGTTGGTTCTCAACCTTAGCAAGTTTTGCTCGCAATACTGCAGCGCGCTTCTCATCACCATAACGCTCAGCTACGGCTAGTTGGTACTTAATAACAGCCTTATCGGCGTTTAGTTCTTTAATGCTTGCGTTAGCCTTATCAATGGCTTTTTGAGCGTCTTCTGCGCTGGCGGTAATGTCTTCCCAGCCAGAAGTAATGTCATCAAACGCAGAGCCGGAACCAAGATTAATGTTCTTGATTCGCGAGAATACGCCATTTAGGTCGCTTGCATAATCCACCACTGTACGCACACGCTTAGAGAGTTTGTCCAGCGATGAGGCGTAGTCATCAGTGCTGTCTGTTGCCTCTTTGACCGCTACATCTGTCTCAGATGTTCCAAGACCAAGCAGCTGCATTTGATCATAGGTTCCACCAATAACTGTCTGCAACTTATCTAGTTCGCTCTGCGCAGCGCCTAGGGCTGGTAGATTAACTAGTGGTACAGCGCCACCGGTCCCACTTAGGTTGGTAGCAACCTTATTTTTAATTCTCTTGAAGTAGCCTTCTAGCTTGCCCTCTTGCTTTGCAAGCAGCGCATCGTCTAGGCTAAACGCAGTTTGCTTAAGAGCGCTTACTGCCTCTTTATTAGCAAATAGGCCAGCAGAAGACTGCGCAATTGCGTTCTTTAGCCAAGCCTTAGTGTTAGCACCAATGGCAAGTGTCTGGTTTCCAATCGCGGTACTTGCTGCATCATAAGCCCCGGCTTCCTGACCAGTAACATAAAGCATCGCATTGTGCGACTCAATTGCCTTCTTGGTCTCTTCATCATTGGCAGCAGTAGCAACAGACGTGGTTAAAATAATACCGTTTAGTTTGGCATATTCTTCTGCGCTCATTCCGGCGGCCTTGGCATCAGCATAAAGCGCATCGGTATCAGCGGTGATTGCTTCTTGAAGCCCTCCAAAACCGCCTACAAGTTCTTCAGCGCGTTCCTGTGTCGACTTTAGGGCGTTTCCAATTGCATTGAAGCCCTCGAAGATTAATGAGATAGCAGCAGTAATTAGACCTGCTTTTAGGGTGTTGTTTAGCGCAATAAATGCGACTCGCGCACGGGTGGCACCAATTGTAGCCTTGCCCATAGAAACACCAAGACTTGCGGCTGCTGTATCAAATGCAAGCATAGATGCTTTAGCAAGTGCAATAACAGCGTTTACGCTTCCAACTACGACAACGAAGGTCGCTACGATTCCAGTTAGCCAGCCGAAGAATTTACCAATTGGGCTTCTTGCAAATTCGTTCAACTTAATTAAAGTCTGATTGATAAAATCAAGTAGGTTTTTTAGAGTTGGGCCAAACGACTCTTCGCCTAGGGTAGCCATAAAGTTATCCCAGTTGTTTTTCATCAATTCAATCTTTGATGCAACTGTATCTTGAATAACACCATATGACTCTGTCAGGTATGTTGCTTCTCCATACGCCTTACCAGCATTTGCTACTGACTCCGCATAAACTGCGTAGTTGTCACCAAGTTTCTGAACAGTCTGGATATCACGAACGTTTTTAAAGCCGATATTGCGAAGCACGGTGTCAAGGTTTGCACCGCTATCACTTAGTTTTTGAAGGCCCTGCAAAAATGCGTCAAGGCCCTTTTGACCACTTTGCTGCCATGTACTAGAAAAGGCACTTGCACTCATACCTGAGATCTTTGCGTATGCTTCTAGGGTTGCGCCACCTTCAGATACTGCCTTGTTGATTCCAGCAAAAGTACGGATGATTGAACCACGGGCTGCTTCCGGCGCTACACCAACAGACGATAGCGCGGTAGCAAGACCAACAACTTCGTCAGCACTAAAGTTAGCAAGTTTAGCGGTAGTTGCAATTTCCTTAGATACGGACAGGATCTGCTCTTCCGTCGCTACGGCTTTCACGCCGGCATAGGCGATAGCCGATCCAAGCGCCTCATAGCCGACTTTTGTCTTGCTGTCAGATAGAAGTTCAATTGTGCGACCAAGGCCCATAGCGGTGGCTTCTGCGGTCATTCCGGTAGTTGCCGAGAACTTAGCAACAGCCTCGGTAAAACTAGCCAACTCACCCTGGGCAATACCAAGTTGGTTTCCAATGGTTGCGATGTCGGTAATCTTACTAAAAGCAAGTGGGATCTCAGAGGCGATCTGGGTCAGTTCGTAGCGCATTACAGATGCCGCTTCGCCAACCTTGGCGCTAGTAAATTCGGTAGTTCTGATTACGTTGGCAAAGGCACGTTCATACTCAATTGCAGCACCGGTCAGCTCTTTCAGTGCAAAAATACCAGCAGCAGACATGGCTGCATAAGCAGCGGCTACGTCATAAAGCGCATAACGCTCGCGGGCCATAGAGCGCATACTAGAATCGCGCTTATCGGTATTGTCTTTTAGGGCTTTAGTTTCCTGCATGACAGCATCAGCAGTTGCCTTGCGTGCAGCCATAGAAGATGCCTGGCTAGTTGCAGCAGCGTTTACAGTAATCTTTGGGGCAATAGAATTGACGTTAGCAAGTTTAGTCTGTAGTCTAGTTACAGCATTTTCGGCTTGTTTTACAGATGCAAGGAATTGGCTTACATCTAAATTAATTTGTGCATCAAAATTAAGTGCCACAAAAACCGCCTAATAGTATAGAAATCTACCTCTATTCTACCGTATTCTTTTCAGCCCAAGACCGGTAGAATTGCGCCCTGGTGGGCATCTCAGAGTTGTCGTAGGTATACGCAACTATGTATGGATACTGCCCATACTTCTTTTTGCTAGAGGTTTTCTTATCTTCTTTTTCTTGCCATCTGTCAAGTTCAGCCTTAGCAAAGCAAGTTGCAGTCTTGATCTTGAAGCCAATGTTTCCGGCATCTTCATTACGGCAGATCCAAATAGGATTTCCGCAATCTTTGCAGGTCTCGTCTTCGAGTATCTGCATTGCCTCAATTAGCAAGAAATCAAAGTCCGTCCATGGGTCAGATGGCTGATCCCGGAACATAATTGCACTAGGTCTAATCCCAACATTGATAGCCGCCTTGATCTTTGGGATATATTGGCGGTTGCTATCCCATGTTAGGACTTCGGTAAAAAACCTGCGTCCGTCAATCCTTTAAAGTAGGCGCTGGCAAGGGTAAGTTGTTCCATCTTCTCTACGAGCAGATCCCAGACCTCTTTAGGTAGGTATTCGTAAAGTTCTTTACCGTTCTCAACTTCAAATAGGCGCTCATCTACTTCGCCTTCGGCATTTTCGATGCGCACAAGGTTGGCAGCAACCAGAGCCACGGTCCAGTGATTCAGCCAGTCCTTGCTATTTACCTTATTGCCAAAGGCATCAACCTGTGCAGGATAAAGGTCATCGCACTGTTTCTGAATTGCCTGAACCTGTGCCTGGTTGATTCCACGCATATGGAATACAAGTTTAGACTTCATTACCTTATCGGCAAGTTCTTTAGCCTCGGCCTCAAGTGGCTCAAGTTCTGTGGCATCAATAATGCCTGACATCTTCTTGTTCAGTTTATCCAGTTCATATGCTGCACTTACATCTAGGTAGGCAGTGACTGAGTCTTCTGGAAGAGCGCGGCCTTTTGCAAATGCCGCAATATCAAATACGCCCTTAGATTGGGCCTTCTCGACGAGTTTCAGAACTTCGTCAGGTGTTGTTGTTTCTTCGCTCATTTTTGCGCCTTTACTCCTTGCCCATTTAAAGTTTAAGGCCGGGGAGGGCGAATGGGCGCAAAACCCTCCCCGACCAGTCTAACTTAGGCTACTGCAGCAACGTTTACAGATAGCTTGCCCTGAGGCTGGAAGCTAACCATAAACTTAACGCTGTCTTCACCTTCGGTGTTGTCCATAGCAGCGTCAGCGATGAACTTGAAGGCGTTTACCTTCTGAGTTGCAGCCAATGCTGTTGCAGCAGGTAGACCAACACGAGTCACAAGGAAGCCCTGTGGACGTGAACCGTCAGTTGCAGCCTTGAAGGTCTCAAATGCGTCGTAGTAAGCGCCTGAAGTCTCCGAGGTGATTCCACGGAAGAAGGTTAGCGAACCAGAGAACTGCGCGAAACCACGAGACTGAACAGCACCAGTGTCCACGATACCGCGGTCATCGATCTTGTTTGAGTCGTTTGCACCTAGGTCGTAGCCGTCCCAAGCGATAGCGCTGGTTAGTTCAACTGAACCAGAAGCAGTGAAGTCACTGATGTCTGGGGCAGCAAGCCATGAGTCTTCGGTTCCAGTGATGTTAGCAGCAGGAATCCACCAAACGCGGATCTTACCGTTTGACTGAGACTTTGTGCCAACAGTTGCAGCAAGAGCAGGGCCTGAGCCAGCGGTACCAGCAGCAACAGGTACGTTTACCTTTACTTCACCAGTGGTCAAGAAACGAGCACCAATACGAAGCATCTCACCATCGCCAACAATGTCGATAGGGAAGTCGGTCTTTACACCGTAGATTGAGATTTCGTCGCCAGCCTCGAAAGCAGCAGAGTGAGCCTTACCAATACGCTTGATTAGGTAGTACTTAACGTCAGCAGTAGCGAATAGGTCGCGGAACTTGTTGTAAACAGAGGTTGCTGAAGCGTTTTCGTCACGGAAGCCGTCTAGAGACGCTTCGTAGTTGTGATAAGTAGGGGTGTTAACTGAAGCGTTGTCAACAATCGCAAGCGAGTTGTCTGAGTCCGAGTCAGTCATGTTTAGGGTGTAGTCGTCAGTAACGGCTGGAGAGATGTTGAATACCTTAGTTGCGTCGGTGATCTCAGTCAGCGTAGGGGCTGTCCAGTCTGCAAACGCATCCGCGGCGGCAACATAAATACCAACGTTAGGACGAAGCATCTTTGTAGCCATGCTTTATTCCTTGTCTTCTTCAATGTTGATTTCAGGCTCAGGCTCTACAGCCTCAACCACTGGAGCTGGCTGCTCCTTCTTTTTTGTTTCTTTCTTTGGTGCAGCCTGAACCTCGTCCTCAATGAGTTCGAGATCATTGCCCAAAACCGGGTGCCCAATGTAGTGAGCAGGCACAGAGGCAATATTGCCAGTGCGCTTATTTTTTACCAAAGGCATACTAAGATTCCTTCCGAATCATAACTATGATACCACAGTATTCACTATAAAAGTGAATGGTATTTCAGCCACAAACCGCTCAGGAGAGCCGTTTCCGTCAGTATCTACATAGTTTCTTCCACCGGCAGCAAGACGCATTTCACCGGCATCTGTGGCCTTAAAGCCCACAAGTTTGTCGCGCACAAGTCCAGCAACCTGTCTGGCAGCGCGTTCAGTTGGTGCGATGCAGCGCACAAGTGCATAACTTACACCGACGTTGTCACGGACAGAAGTGATGCCCTTGCCGCGAGTGCTTTCTGCCATATCGCCATAAAATACAACAACGTATGGTAAAAATAAACCATTGCTGTTTTTTACCTTAGTGTTTTCCGGAACCGCAGTTTCGTAAACATCCTGAGGCAGTTCATTTAGTTTTGCCGTAATCTGATCTTGAACGGCGAGAAGGTTTAAACTCATCTCCATTCACCTCCACCTGTCACTCTGAAGCCATTAATCTTTGCTTGCTCTCTTAGGGTCTCTTCTGCTGCTACAGCGGCTCCTAGGTCCTGTAGAACGCCTTTTGAGGACTTCTGGGCCTTGTTGATAAGACCCATACCAATCTGCTTACCCGTGCCGTAATTACCGACATCTTGCTTTACAAAGTATTCATCTTGGTTTCTAATCCAACCAAAACGACCGCTAATCTGATCACCCTTGACTACTGCGTCTTCGGCCTGAACGCTTCGGAACATATTTCCAGCATCTGGGTGCACGTTCCATTTTGGGTCTAGGTTTCCAATACGAGCACCATCAGAATAGCCGTTAGCTTCGTTCTTCATGGTGTGCCAGTCGCTACCGGTAGGACTACCCTCGGCAATATACTGACGCATATATCTAGCACCCTCATCTAGAGCAGCACCGACTGACAATGCACCGGCTTTCTTTACCTGGATAGTCCAGTTTGTAGCGTAAGCGGTAAAATCGCTAAGTTTAGGCATCTGGATCAGATTCCACATCTACTTCGCACATCAAAGTGCGCTGCCAGGCATTTGAACTATTTACTACTGAGCGCACGATATATACGAACTTAGTCAGTTGGGTAGCAGTTGGGGCCGAGGTAACAATAATGTAATTTCCTGGGCGAATATCAACCATGTCTCCACCTGAGCCGGAGATAGTATTACCTTCAAGATCTAACTGCATCTCAACCTGCTGGATTACAGTATTGTTTCCAGTAAGGTTTCTATCTACACCATTGTTCTTTGGCTGGATTCGGGCCTTGCCGGCCCAAATAGCGGTCTCGTTGGTGTCAAAAGTATTTGTTGATGCGTTATATACGCGAGCAGACTGGTTCTCGTTATAGACGGTAATTGTCGCTAGTTGAAAGGCGCGCGAAATGCCTCGGTGGTGGGTTAACCAGCGAGGGTCAAGAGCGGTTCTGCCGTTCAAAGACATTAGAGAGCATTTCTATTAAAATCTATGATTTCAAAGGCATCATAAGAATCACTGAAATCATCTTGGTCTGCCTGCTTATTTAGTTCAACAGCCTGGGCACGAAGTTCGGCACCCAACTTAGCGCCGTCAGTCTGCAAGTCGTCTGTGCGTATAACCTTGCTGATTAATGCTTCAGAAGTAGCAAGAACAAGTTTTGCCTGGGCTGCTGCGCGCTTTACGTTATCAGAATAAAGAGTTGCGAAAGCCTGAATTTGAGCATCATTGAATAGGTATGCTGGATCCGCAGATGGATTTACTAGATCTTCTAGTTGCTCAACATCTGGGATTAATAGACGGATTTGACCAATTACGGTTGCGTAGTCTGGTGGATATAGGTCTGGCACAGTAGGCATAGTTCTATTCTACCTTATACTTCTGCTAACCATTTTCCTTCTGGGCAAGACGCACCAGCAAGTTTTGTTTTAAGCGGCATGATGCAGCCGCATTGAGAGCATTGACTTAACGCTTTGCGATAAAGCGGGCAGGCTTCGCAAATTTCTAAGCGAGCCCGCCTTACGCTTTCGCTTGCCCTGGGCTTTTCTGGATTCAGAAGATCCCAGGGCTTCGCCTCATTTTGATTCATATTAAACGCGTGGAGCCGGAGCTTCCCACTCGCCATTAACTTCGTGCCAACCGATGTCGAAGCCCTCAGGGGCTTCTTCAAAGGCCATAGCCTCAGCGTCGTTCAATTCAGCAGCAAGTTCTTTTGATTCCGCTTCAATGATGTTGATAACAACGCCGTCTTTGATAATGAAAAACATTGCCATTATTGAGTCACTCCTACGTTAGTAGATGGGAATAGTCGGTTTGAACCCCAGATGATTCTAACAACACCAGGGCCACCATTTGATGCGGCACCAGATGAGTCGTCATCTACACCGTTACCACCAGCACCGTAAGTCTTTCCAGAGCCGCCAGATCCAGCATTTCCAGCCTGACCAGCGATTGAGGTAGGTGCTGCACCAGATGTGCCTTCGCCAAAGATACCAACACCGCCACCACCGATTGTGGTTGACTGTCCAGGCACGTTGTTTCCGTTAGCACCAGAGCCAGCGCCACCCTGACCAGCAGTTGCACCGAATGTAGAGTTTAGGGAGCCATCTCCACCGTTACCGCTGTAACCGCCGGCACCTCCACCGCCTCCACCAGGCATTGAGTCAGACTCGTCTGGGACGGTTCCAGTGTATGAAAGTGAGATATAGCCATTACCCTGTCGGTAGGCACCAGTGTGTGTAATTGCGTTTGTGTGCGACGGGTGAGCATATGATGAACCACCACCGCCGCCGCCAGCATTTGAACAGCAGCTGTCTACGTCAGCGCCACCACCGCCGCCGCCGTACCAACCAGCGCCGCCGCCGCCTCCGCCCGAGGTCGAACTTGAACCACCGGTGCCACCCACACCGAAGTCACCATTAGCACCCCAAGTGCCGCCGTTTGGATACCCGCCGTTGCCGCCAGATGAAGAGGTTGCGCCGGATCCACCTTGACCTTGCCCGCTGGTTCCAGCTGAGCCGCTGGTTCCACCACCGTTACCGCCCTGACCGCCAGAGAATCCACCAGATCCTCCACCGCCGGCACCTACAACAATGCGGTCATTAGCAGATGTTGTTAGGCGAATGTCGCTTGCGCCACCGCCAGAACCTTCATCACCGCGTCCAGAACCAGCGGTACCACCACCGTTCCAGCCACCGGCAGCACCAGATCCTTGAGAACCAGCGCCACCAACGTATAGGTAAACTGTTCGCGCAGTTGATTGCGAATTAATATTTCCAGTTACTCGACCACCGTAACCCCCGGAGCGTCCGCCCTGAGCGCCAACAACATCAAAAGTAACTTGAGTATACGCTGGAATTGTAAGTGTTTTTGCAGAACCGGTGTACTGGAAGGTAGCCTGCGCGGTTGAACCATTCTGTGTCCATGAAGGAATAATTCCTTGACCATCAACGCCACCGCCACCACGGCCACCGTTACCTCCACCACCGCCAAGGGCTAAGTTTGGAGTACCGCCAAGCGCAGTATTTCCTAGGTTATACTTACCTGCTTCACCACCTGTTGCCTCAACCAAAAGGTTAGGTCCACGAGTAACACTAGATGTACCGCCAGCGGTTGCATTGTTTGTTCCAACAGCGGTACCACCAAGACCGGCAGCACCTACGTTAACAGCAAGATACTCTCCAGGGGAAACAGGGATCTCGTTGCGCCAGTGGAGACCACCTCCACCACCTCCACCACCAGAGAAACCACCGGTTGCGGTTGTAGAGGTAGAACCACCGCCACCACCACCAACAGCGACAACGGAGATCTTGCTTACACCCTCAGGAACCTGCCACCATCCAGATGATGTAATAACTGCCTCACCAGCAGAGTCACCATAGATGATGAATGAACGATCATAGTATTTACCCTGCTCGTCCTGCGCACGCACAGTGAAACTAGCTGATGCGCCGGCCTGCATAGTAGGGGTTCCCGAAATAAGACCTGCAGTAGAACCAGATTCAGAAAGAGACAATCCAGAAGGAAGTGAGCCGGAAACAATTGAGAATGTAGTTACTCCACCCATTTCTCCAGCAGTTGCCTCAAGTTGATACGAATAACTTACTCCATAATTGGTTGCAGTAAGTTCACCAGCAGGAGTTACCCAGGCCGGACCAATGTTTGCATAAGCAGTAAATGTACGGTCAACAAAGTTTCCAAGGCTGTCTGCTGCACGGATGCCAACTGTGTAAGAAGCGCCGTCTACAGTAATTGCACTTGTAGTACCAGAAATTACACCGGTCTCAGAGTTTAGAGTAATACCAGCAGGAAGCGACCCGCTAACAATTGTGTAGTCAACGTCAGCGCCTTCTGGATCAGTAGCAACTACTGTTGTAGAGTAAGCCAAGTCTTTTGTGATAATAGGTAGGCTTGTTCCAGTTACCCAGACCGGGGCCTGAGCACCAGTTGCAACTGCGTTTGAAAGGATGTTAGAGTTAGTCGCGCTAGGCTGAGGCACACCGGAGTTCACAACCTTAATAGAGTATGGGCTGTGCTCCTCTAGGAATACATCTGGGCGAGTTGCGCGAAGTTCAGTAGACGATACTCGTGTAACGGACTTAGCAGGAAGATCTACGCCGTTTTGGCCCACGAAGAAAACATCAAGGTTTTCAGCAAAATTTCCACCAATTACAGTTACTTCGTCATCAACAGTTCCAAGAATTGAAGGATCGCTGCTTGTCAAGAACGCACCAGCAGCGGTCTGGTTTGTTTCAGTTGTCGTGGCAAAAATAGCCTTGTAAGTAAAGGTAAGAACATCGCCCTGGGTTCCACCGAGCACAGTGACCTTAGTGAAGCCTTTAGTCGCATTTAGTGTCTTTGTAGCAGTGTAACCAGCAAGTGAGCCATCGATATTGAAGGCATAAATGTCCATTGCGGCATCTGTTTCCTCAGAAACAATTGTGTAGATGCCGGCTGCGTACTCTTTACTAAGAATCGCAGACGTGTTTACGCCAGTGATTGATAGGTTAAATTCATTATCGCCAGAGGTCGGCTTTAGACTGCTTACGGCCATTCTTAGTTCTCGCTTCCAAATGCGCTAAATGACAACTGATCATTTGATGAATAAACTGAAATTACGTCACCTGCAGCTAGTGTAAAACCAACAGTGATGTAGGTGCTATCGCGACCGGCAACAGGTGTTTCATAAGCAACATAGTGCTTGTTTGCAATGGCTTCGCCGCCAGGTCGAATAGCCACGCGGAAGTAAACCTCACCTAGCGAGCGGTTAGCAACAGCAATGGTAGAAACAACTGTTTCAAAACCAAGCGGAACAGTGTATAGAGTTGTGAGTGTTGTAGCCGCTGGCGCAGCCTGTCCTAGGACTTTTTTAGCCAATTTTTGCTCCGATCAAGCGTTTAATTATTACAATTGTACCAAATTGGTACTAGGCACCCATCAGCATTAGGATGTCTTCGCTATCGTGACTGGGAAAC
>OGWN01000038.1_pt1 | contig 17416 bp, 29 predicted proteins | sample 1575921 | NCBI WGS metagenome assembly OGWN01 (sample SAMN07581531, study PRJEB24739) | freshwater metagenome
GTTTCCCAGTCACGATACCGCCTCGAGATTTCGCGGCGCTCTTCTGAGCACTCGATAGATGAAGCTTCAGGTAACTAGGAACCGTACCCCCCCCTGATTTTCCTGTCTTCCCCTCCCCGATGCAGTCGGAAATCCACCAAGACAGTCCGTTACGCACCAAACCGATGGCGAACTAACCCGATGACAACCAAGCGATCCAAACCCTTACGAGGGGCAACCAAACCACGGCTTCAGTCGATACCTCTCAAGGGCGCTAACAAGCTCGATGACGTGAAGCAACTCTGCGAGATTATCCAAATGCCTCTATTGCCGTGGCAGGAACACGTTCTCAAGGACATGCTCACCGTAGATAAGCAAGGCAATTGGATACGCAAGACTAACCTGCTACTCATCGCTCGGCAGAACGGCAAAACCCACCTAGCTCGTATGCTTATCCTTGCCCACCTGCTAAAGTGGGATTCTAGGAACGTTCTGATCATGTCCTCGAACAGAAGCATGGCTCTGGACACATTCCGACAAGTTGCGCACATATTGGAGACAAATGACCACCTCAAGGGATTCGTTAAACAGATTAGACACGCTAACGGAACTGAAAGCATTGAGATGCTGGATGGAAGCCGATTGGATGTCGTTGCTGCAACAAGAGACGGCTCTCGAGGACGCACTGCTGACTTCCTCTATATCGACGAGCTTCGAGAAGTCAACGAAGAAGGCTATAGAGCTGCTATTCCAACTACAAGAGCCAGACCTAATTCTCAGACTTTACTTACATCTAATGCAGGAGACGCATTCAGCCTTGTCCTCAACGGAATGCGAGAACGAGCTTTAGAGAACCCGCCTAAGTCCTTTGGGTTCTATGAATACTCAGCGCCGCAGTATTGCAAGGTGACAGATCGTCACGGCTGGGCACAAGCTAACCCAGCTCTTGGATATACCATTACGGAGGAAGCTCTTGAAGAAGCAGTCGCTACAAGCCCTATTGAAAACACTCGCACAGAACTTTTATGCCAATGGATTGACTCGCTCAGTTCTCCGTGGACTCATGGCAGTCTTGAAGAATGTTCTGATAGTTCTCTCGAAATGGCAGTGGGGGCGTACACAGTATTCGCGTTCGATGTTTCGCCTTCTCGCCGTAACGCGAGCCTGGTTATTGGTCAAATACTCCCAGACGGTCGGATTGGAGTGGGGCTTGCACAAACATGGGAAAGCCAAGTCTCGGTAGATGAATTAAAGATTGCAGCAGATATAAAAGGCTGGGCTGACCAGTACCGCCCTCGCATGATTGGCTATGACAGATACGCTACACAGTCGATTGCAGACCGTTTGGCTAACGCTGGACAAGTAGTGCAGGACATCTCCGGAGCGCAGTTCTATCAGGCCTGTACGGATCTCAAAGACGCACTTGATAACAAGCGCATGGTTCACTCAGGACAAGAGGGCTGGATTCAGCAGATGAACAACTGCGCAGCTAAGACAAACGATTCAGCATGGCGCATTATTAAGAGAAAGTCAGCCGGTGACATCTCCGGAGCTATTGCAACTGCCATGGTTGTCTCGACACTATTGAAGCCACAGCAATCTGCTATGATTTACTCGGAGTAGTGTATAATTAACCCCTATGGGTATCTTCTCGCGTAAGCCAGCAGTCATTGAAGCGCAATACGCGCCATCCGTCATGGGCGAGAACCTACCCACCCTTTACAACGCAATAATCCCACGCGTCTCACGTCATGACGCTATGACAGTGCCAAGCGTTGCTCGCGCACGTAACTTGATCTGCGGAACAATCGCTGCAATCCCATTGGAGTATTACAAGACTTCAACAGGCGAAGAAATCCCTGCACCTCGTTGGATTAAGCAACTTGCAAAGAACCAGCCTTCATTCGTAACACTTAGCTGGATCGTAGATTCACTTCTATTCTATGGCGTCTCTTACTTGCTCGTTACAGAGCGTTATGCAGAAGACGGCCGTCCTAGCGCATTCGAGTGGATTGCAAACGTTCGTGTCACATTCACAACAGACACTTACGGACTTCACGTTACTCAATATTACATCGACGCTAACCCTGTCGATATGAACGACATCGTAACCATTCAGGGATTCGATGAGGGCGTACTAGATCGTGGCAGCCGCACCATTCAGGCAGCCATCGACGTAGAGCGAGCAGCGGCAGTCAATAGCGCGAACCCTCAGCCAGCAGGATTCTTGAAGAACTCCGGCGCAGACCTTCCAGCATCCGAAGTACAGGGACTCATCGCAGCATGGAAGCGCGCACGTCAAAATAACTCGACTGCCTACCTTACTTCTACTCTTGATTACAACCCAGTTTCATTCTCACCTAAGGACATGTTGTACAACGACGCAATTCAAATGCTATCTACCCAGGTAGCACGCCTTTGCAACGTTCCGGCTTATTATCTCTCATCTGAGATGAATCAGAGCATGACGTACAGCAACGTCCAAGACGAGAGGAAAAGTTTTCTGGCTCAAAGTTTGCAGCCTTTCATTTCCGCTATCGAGTCACGTCTATCTATGGACGATATCTCTACCGTAGGGCATGAAGTTAAGTTCGACATCGACAAAAATTATCTACGCACAGAGCCACTCGTAGAACTTCAAGTAATTGAGAAGTTACTCCAGTTGCAGCTCATTACAACTGAACAGGCTATGGAAATGACCGATATGACTCCTAACGGAAATGAAGGCGTGTAATGGAACATCTAATTATTGAAGCATCATCTATCGAGTGCTCAGAAGAGCGCCGCGAAATCTCAGGGCTTATCGTCCCAATGGGAACAGGCGAAGTCGGTCACACCAATCTCGGCGGAGTTGTATTTGAAGCCGGATCTATCGACGTTACAGACATCTCTAAGATTAAGTTGCTCTCACAGCACGACATGAAGAAGCCAGTCGGTCGCATGACTGCAGCAGAGGTAAAGCCAGAAGGCATCTACGCTACATTCAAGTTGTCCCGCTCAACAGGCGGCAACGATGCACTCATTCAAGCGCAGGAAGGACTTGTCTCAGGTCTTTCAGTAGGCGCAGAAGTTATCGCATCAAAGCCAAGCCGCAACGGTCACATCGTCGTATCAGCGGCAAAACTCAAAGAAGTTTCTCTCGTAACTGAGCCAGCATTCAAGTCGGCTCAGGTGCTAGAGATCGCAGCAGAGGAAGTCATCCCTGCTGAACCAACTCCAACAGAAAGCGAGCCAGTCGTGGAAGAAACCACACAGGTAGAAGCTCCAGCAGTTGAAGCAGCAGCAGTCGAAGCGGCTCGCCCAACAGTTGCAGCATCACATTACGTAAAGGAGCGCACAGCTCCAATCACATCTGCTCAGTACCTTGAGGCTTCAATCAAGGCTGCTATGGGCGATGACACAGCACGTCGTACAGTTCTTGCAGCCGACGATTCAACATCAACAAACACAGGTTTGACACTTCCTCAGCACCTCAACGAGTTCGTGACAACAACATTCACAGGCCGTCCAGCATTCGAGGCAGTCACTCGCAACGCTCTCCCAGCTGCAGGAATGTCATTCACAATTCCTAAGCTCGGTACTGCTCCAACAGTTGCAGACACAGATGAAGGCGCAGCACCATCTGAGACAGGCATGACATCTACATACGACACAGTAAACGTAAATAAGTTTGCTGGAATCAACCGTATTTCATGGGAACTCATTGACCGTTCATCACCTGCGTTCATGGATCTTCTCATGACTGAACTTCGCAAGGCATACGAGGCTGCTACTGACTCTGCACTTATCGCAGCGTTCACCGCATCAGGCGTACAGGCTACAGGCGTTGCAGCAACAGCAGCAGGTCTTCAGTCATTCATCTCTGTCGAAGCTGCAAAGGCTTACAAGGCAACAGGTGGCGATTACGCTAACAAGCTCGTCGCATCTACAGACCAGTGGGCAGCTATCACAGGTTATGCAGACACAACAGGTCGCGCACTCTACTCAGCACAAGGCCCAACATACAACGCTTCTGGCGATGTAGTTCCAACAGCTGCAATGGGTAACGTACTTGGTACATCTCTCATCGTAGATCACAACATTGCTACATCTGGCATTGTCGATGAGTCTGCATTCCTCGTAGCACCTGGTTCAGTTCAGGTCTGGGAGTCACCAACAACTCAGCTTCGCTTGAACGTTCTTACTTCAGGCGAGTTGGAAATCGCTCTCTACGGATACCTCGCAATCGGTGTCCTCAAGGGCGGAGCTGGCGTACGCCGCTTCAACCTCGCTTAATCTAGCGAACCATTAGAACGGCCGGGGGCGAGTGCCCTTCTCGCCCCCGGCTCTTATGAAAGGAATAGAACATGGCTTTGACTTCAATCGCTGAATTACGCAGCGCACTTGGAATCGGCACGCTCTATAGCGATAGCGTCCTCACAGAGGTCGTGGATGCAGCAGATAACGTCCTGCTTCCTTTCATATGGGCGAACACTTCTTTCGGCATCGGGCATAGCAATACCGCTACAACTGGCACAACCTTTTTCGATGAGCCTACTAAAGACGTGTTCTATGTCGGTCAGACTGTAGTTATCTCTGGCATGGGCTCAAAGCACAATGGATCTAAAACCATTACAGAGGTTGGCGAGTATTCAATTACTTATGCAATCTCTGGCAATAATAATACTGCGACCGTTTATCACCCAGTCAATCCTTATGGCACAGTAGCGGCTGAGACATACCTAGACCCTGCGACAGTTCCGGCTATCCAAGAAGCTGCGCTCATGATTTCAATCGACATCTGGCAGAGCCGTCAAGCTCCAAGTTCTGGCGGCGTATCTATCGACGGTTATACACCTAGCCCTTACCGTATGGGTAACACTCTCATGGCTCGCGTTCGCGGCTTACTAGCGCCATACCTAGACCCACGCTCAATGGTGGGCTAATGACTGCCATAACCGCCCTCAGAAGCTCTATAGCGACCGCTCTAGCGGATAACACAAAGTATTCAGTCTTTAGCTTTCCACCTGCTACGCCTATAGCCAATAGCGTTATTGTGACTCCGGCAGATCCATACATCGAGCCAAATAACAATGACTATACATCTATCTCGCCAATGGCTAATTTTAAGATTTCTATCCTTGTACCACTTCTCGATAACGAGGGAAACCTTGCAGGTATCGAGGCAGACGTAGTAAAGGTCTTTCAGCTTTTGGAAGCATCTTCTATCGTCTTTAGGGTCGGTTCAGTAAGTGCGCCTAGCGTTCTTTCTGTACCTTCTGGAGATTTGCTGACCTGCGACATTGCAATCAGCACCCTAACGGAATGGAGCTAATCGAATGGACGATTGGACAAAGGAACAAGCCGATTTCCTAATCAAGATCGGTCAGCTTCCACCAGCAGCACCAGCACCAAAACCAACTACAAAGAAAGATGAGGAATAAGCCGTGGCAGTATTTCTGAACAATGGCGTGTCTGTAACGGTCAATTCTGTTGATCTCTCAGACCATGTAACAGCAGTAACAATCAACCGCACATTCGATGAACTAGAAGTAACTGCAATGGGCGATTCAGGTCACAAGTTCGTAAAGGGCTTGGAAGCATCTTCTATCACTATCGACTTCCTTAACGATACCGCTACAGGTGAAGTTCTCCAGACACTTCAGGCTGCATGGGGTACAAACGTTACTGTAGTCGTTAAGCAGACAAGCGCAGCAGTCTCAGCTACTAACCCTAGCTACACAATGACATGCCTAGTCAATAACACAACAGACATCAACGGCTCAGTAGCAGACCTTTCAACACAGTCTGTAACTTGGAACGTATCAGGTACAATCGCAGTAGCAACTGCATAATTTAACAAAACAAAGGGGCAACAAATGGCAAAGCTAAAAGTAACAAGGGCAGACAACTCCGTACAGGAGTTCGAGATTACTCCGCTCATCGAGTATTCGTTTGAGCAGTTTGCCAAGAAGGGCTTCCACAAAGCTTTGATTGAGGATCAGAAACAGTCCGATGTCTATTGGTTGTGTTGGGAAGCTATTCGTCGCTCAGGGGAAACTGTTCCGCCATTCGGCGAGAAGTTCCTTGAGACAATTAAAGGGGTCGAGGTCTTAGAGTCTGACCCTTTAGGCTAGACCGGAACTCCGTTACTTATACGGCGACTAGATTGTCGTATGAGTACGGAGTACCGTTCGAGTCAATAGTGAACCTTAGCCCTATGGCATTTAAGGCTCACATTCAAGTATTAAACGATTTAGCGAAGGAGCGGGAGAATGCCAGTCGAGGTAAAGGGCGCAATCGCATTGCGTAAAGCCCTTCGCCAATTCGAGCCTGACCTCGCTAAAGAGACAACTAAAGAGATTGCGTCATTCCTCAAGCCCGTCGTGAGACAAGCGAGAGGATACGCACCCTCTAACGAGGACGTGCCTAGCGGATGGGTAAAGCGTCCTAATCAGGGCGGACGATGGGCGGCTCGCTCTTACGATGCAACTGAGGTTCGTCGAGGTATTACTTTTAAGTCCACACCTTCTAAGCCTAATCGTAATGGATTTAGATCATTAGCCACTATCTTTAATAAGTCTGCAGCGGGAGCTATCTACGAAACTGCAGGACGTAAGTCAGGCATAACAGGAAACTTTACTCCGCGCCTTGGCGGAGAACTCAAGGGCAAAGGACAAAAGGGAACAGGTCGCGTTATCTTCCGCGCAGTCCAAGAAGACGAAGGAAAAGCAAGAGCGCATATCGTTAAAGCAATCGAAAAGGCTGCAGACAAACTAAACTCTAGGAGCAAACTATGAGCATTCTGATTAACATTGCTTCGGAGTTCACAGGCAAAAAGGCTTTTAAGCAAGCGGAAAAGGCGACCTTTAGCCTTGATAAGTCAGTAAAGAATTTAGGCAAGTCTCTCGGTGTAGCTTTATCCGTTGGCGCAGTCGTAGCTTTTGGCAAGGCTGCTGCTAAGGCGTTTATCGAGGACGAGAAGGCTGCAGCAATGCTAGCCAATACAATTAAGAATCTTGGACTAGAGTTCGCTACGCCTAGCATCGAGAATTTTATTCACCAGCTTGAAGCAACTTCGGGTGTCCTCGATGACAAACTTCGCCCGTCTATGCAGAAGTTCTTGACAACAACCGGATCTGTAATGAAATCTCAAGAGCTTTTACAGAGAGCGATTGAAATAAGCCGAGGCTCTGGTGTCGATTTAGAAACGGTAGTATCTGACCTTACTGCAGCCTATGTAGGAAACACTAAGGGCTTGGCAAAATATAGAACGGGATTGACAAAGACCGAGCTAGCCGCCATGAGTTTTGAGGAAATTATGGCAAAGCTGAATGGGCAGTTCAAGGGCGCTAATGCCGACTATATGAAGACCTACGCATATAAAATGGATCTGTTGAATGTAGCGGCTGCCAATGCTAAGGAGACTATCGGAAAAGGTCTTATAGATGCACTTATGGCTTTAACCAATAACACTGACATCCAAGGGCTTATCTCAGACATTGACGCATTCGCTAATGGTCTGGCTCAGACATTGGTTTATATTGGCAAGCTATTAGCTCCCATTGTTAAGGGAATCGAAGTAGTTATTGGCTTCCTTAAACAAGATTCAACTGCAGCAGCTTTTGGACGTAGCCAAGCTGACCAAATCAGGACAGATAAATCTCTATATCCTAAGGCTGGCAATAACGCCATAACAGGATATAAGGAAACTGCAGAACAGAAGGCAAACCGCCTTGCTATTGCAAAAGCTGAAAAGGATGCAGCTAAGCGAGCTAAAGCTCTTGCCGATGCTCAGAAGAAGAACACCGCTGAGCTAAAGAAGCAAGCTATAGCAAAGAAGCAAAACTCACTCTTTGACATGGAGCAGATTCAGATCATCGCAGCACTGAAGGGCAACATCTCTAAAGAGGAAGAACTACGCCTGAAGCTTCAACTTGCCATTATCACAGGAAACGAAGACCAAGCGAAGAAGCTATCTGACCAACTTGCAGACTCAATCGACAAGACTGGAAAGCTCAAGCAATACATCAACACATTGCCAGAAGCTCCAAACCCTTTTGCGGCTTGGGATACTTTCCTCGACGGTGTTATTGCAAAAGCTCGCCTTGCTGCGTCAATCGGTGGTAGTGGCTCAAGCCAGCGAGAGAATCTTCCTAGCCTCAGCCCTACAGTTGCAAGCCTAGTCACAGGTGCGGTAACAGGCTCAGCAGGTTCTACTGCAGCCGGTGACGTATATATAACAGTCCAAGGCTCAGTGCTTTCAGAGCAGGATCTAGTTGATGCAGTCCAAAACGGACTCAACTACAACGCCCTAGCCGGTAAGCGTTCTGACATCGGCAGAATTGCTGGAATGTTCGGATGACGCTACCTGCCCAGATAGCCGTCTCGTTCGACTTCTCTAGTGGTGCGACTTTTGGCACAGGTTTCGTAATCGGCGATGCTAAGTATGGAGTCCTAGGAGTCTCTCGCCTTGGTGAGTCCGACGTAATCCTTCCAACTGTAGATCTCACACCTAAAGTCTATCAGATTGCTATCCGTCGAGGTCGTTCTATCCAGCGTGACCAATACGAGGCCGGTAGCGCCACTGTACGCGTTTTAGACCCTGACTCATACTTCTCACCTCAGAACACTTCATCGCCTTACTATGGCTATCTCAGCCCTCTACGCAAGGTGCGTATCTCTGCCACTACAGGCAACGAGCAGCACTTCCTATTTTCAGGCTATGTAACAGATTACAAATACACCTACCCACAAGGGCAAGAGACTGGCTATGTGGACTTGGTCTGCGCTGACGGTTTCCGCCTTTTCCAAATGGCTAATATCCAGACCGTCACAGGGGCAACCGCTGGGCAGGATACTGGCACTCGTATAAATAAGATTCTCGACCAGGTGAGCTTCCCTACTTCTATGCGTACTGTAGCGACAGGACTCAACACCTGCGTAGTAGATCCTGGAACCGCTCGCACATCCCTTGAAGCTCTCAAGAATGCAGAGTTTTCCGAGACAGGCGCGTTCTATATGGACGGCTCAGGCACGGCTATCTTCAAGAACCGCACCGAGGTTATGTCTAGCCTTGCAGCAGCTCCGATTGAGTTTGACCAGACTACAGGCATCCCATACAAGAACCTCAAATACTCTTTCGACGATAAGCTCATCATCAACACAGCCACCTTCACCCGTGTAGGCGGAACTGCCCAGACTGTCACCGATATAGATTCAGTGAATAAATACTTCCCTCACGGCATCACTCAAGATAACCTCGTAGCTGAGACAGATGCCATCGTTGCTGACATCGCCAAGGAATACGTCGCTACCCGTAAAGAGACCACTATCCGCATTGATGAAATGGTCGTGGACTTGCTCGATACTGCAGTGCCAACCGATACGATGATTGGGCTAGATTACTTCGATAACCTCAAGATTACTAACGTCCAGCCTGACGGCTCGACTATTGTAAAAACCCTGCAATGCCAAGGCATAGCGTGGGATATAACACCAAATAAGATGACTGCGACAATCACGACGCTAGAACCTATCGCAGAAGGTTTCATCGTAGGAAGCTCAACCTACGGTATAATTGGCGTCAGTATGCTCGGCTACTAGGAGATAAACATGGCAACAGGCTTCCCGTTCTCGACAGGTGACATTCTTACCGCTTCAGCGGCTAACGGCCTTGTCGCATTCACCCTCAACGACCAGACAGGTACTTCATACACTCCAGTATTGACCGACCAGTATCAGGTACTCATTACACGATCTAACGCGTCTGCCTCTACTCTTACAATTCCTACAAACGCTTCAGTAGCCTTCCCAGTCGGTACAGTCATCACCGTACTCAACAAGGGAGCCGGAGCAGTCACTATCTCCGGCGCAGGTGGCGTAACAGTCCTTTCAGCTGGTGCGACTGCAGCTTCTCCAGTGCTTAACCAATATAAGTCCTGCGCACTTATGCAGACTTCAGCAAATAACTGGTACGTGGTGGGCGCGATTGCTTAACGTCATCTCTGGAGTCTTAGGGGGCGGAATACCTGCCGAGACTAACTCTTACGAGTCTATCGCTACGGCAACGCCTACGGGTTCAAGTTTTAGCTTTACCTCAATTCCATCGACCTATAAGCATCTACAAATCCGTTCAATTGCTAAAATGACTTCGACTGCTGCAAGCGGTGACGATGGTTACATCGTTACGGTGAATGGCGATTCGGGATCTAACTACACTTGGCACATGATTTACGGAATCGGAAGCGGCCCAGCATATGCAGCAACTGGGGGCAGCTCTCAAAGCCGAATTTATCCTTACGGCTTGCCCTTTAGCGGTGGAAGCAATATCGGCTGGGGTGCGATGGTTACGGATATTCTTGACTATTCTAATACTAACAAAAATAAGACTTTTAGATTTCTTTCAGGCTACGACACTAACGGAGCGGGCGATATGGTTTTAGCTTCGGGCTTATGGATGAATACGGCTGCCATCTCTTCGATTACTATAGCTGCGCCTTATGGCAACTTTGCTTCTGGCTCATCCTTCGCCCTCTATGGAATAAAGGGATAACATGGCATCTACTTACACACCGATAGCGACTACTACCCTTGGTAGTGCTGCTAATGGAATCACATTCTCCTCTATTCCTAGCACTTACACAGATTTGATAATAGTGGCAGATTACTCTCTTAACGTCTCTAACGCTTCTCTCTGGTGCAGAGTCAATAGCGATTCAGGATCTAACTATTCTTTCACTCGTTTATCAGGAAACGGATCTAGTGCATCCTCTGGACGAGGTAGCAATGAGACACAGGCGCGAATTACTGCAGACGCAACGGCTCAGGCATCTAGCACTCGCCAAACCGTAACCCTGAACTTTCAGAACTATTCCAACGCTACGACGTACAAAACATTCCTTACTCGCTACGGTTCAACAGGTGGAACGGAAGCCTTCGTATGTCTATGGCGTTCTACTTCTGCAATTACTTCTATTAACATTAAGTATTTCGATGCTACTGCTGCAATCGAAGCCGGCACTACCTTCACCCTCTACGGAATTAAGGCGGCATAATGGCTAACACATTCGAGCTTATTTCATCCGTTACCGTTGGAGCTGGTGGGGCTGCGTCTATTGACTTTACTAGCATCCCAAGTACTTATACGGATTTATGCGTAAAAATGTCCAGCAGATCTTCTTTTTCTACTACCGTAGAAGATTATGTAATGCTTTATTTTAACAATAATACTTCTGGATATACATCTCGCCGCCTGTATGGAACAGGCTCAGGAACAGGCTCGGATACTTTAAGCAATAAAGCAGGGGGGTCAGCAGGAAGCCGTATTCTTGCAGGAGCAACATCAGCAGATCAATCCACTACTAACACTTTTGGAAACTTTGAGATTTATATCCCTAATTATGCTGGCAGTTCCTATAAATCGACTTCATCCGAGGGAGTAAGCGAGAATAATGCAACCTCTGCTACTGTTCTTATGGACGCCGGATTATGGTCTAATACTGCTGCAATAAATCAAATTACTTTTGATTTATATTTCAGTGGCTCAACTTTTAAGCAATACTCAACCGCCTACCTATATGGAGTAAAGAATGCCTAATCCAACACGAATTGAAATCGACTGCGAGACAGGCGAGACAAAAGAGATTGAACTCACCGATGCAGAAGTAGCAGAGCTTGCCTATCAGGCAGAGCTAGCGGCTGAGGCTAAGGCTGAGGAAGAACGAGCAAAGGCTGCAATTGCTGCAGAGAAGCTCGCTATCTGTGAGAAGCTCGGACTTACTCTTGATGAAGTCGAGAAGCTACTCAAGTGAAGCCAGTACTTTGCAAAGCAGGGCAACAGTTAAGGGAGCAATTCGATGATTCCTTCCCTGATAGAGATCGCCGTTCCGATGGATGGATTGGCGATGCACGTCATTCAGCGCGTCCTAGCGACCACACTCCTGACCCAGCGACAGGTATCGTTCGAGCGATTGACGTCGATAGAGATGTACATCCTTCAGGCAAGCCCGACCTCATGCCCGATATTGCTGACCAGATTCGTCGATTCGCCAAGGCAGACAAATCAAAAAGAATTGCCTACATCATCTTCGACGGACGTATCGCTAGCCCTCGCTTGGGTTGGCGTTGGCGCGTGTATCGCGGATCTAGCCCGCACCGCCATCACTTGCACTGCTCTTTCGCTAAGGCGGGCGATAAAGATGGCTCGTTCTTTAATATCCCACTACTAGGAGGCACTCTATGAATATGAAACACCCAGCCATCGTCTCGCTTGGCGCATTCCTCGCAGTATGGGGAACAACATCTAATTTCGCATTGGACTATCGTTCAATCCTCGGTGCTATCGTTGCTGGCGTTTTCGGGTATGCAACACCTCGCAAGTGACCCTGCAGGACTACGCTGCGATTGTAGTAGCAATCGTGACGGGGCTGACTGGTGTAGCTGCTCTATTGCGCTTCATAATCATTCACTACCTACAGGAACTCAAGCCTAACTCTGGCTCATCCATTAAAGACCAAGTAAACCGTTTGGAGACACGCGTAGATAAAATCTACGAATTGCTGCTAAATAAGGGAGAATAAAGCCATGGCAAGGAAGCGACCAGTAATTGACCTCGATACCTACAGCGCCCTCGATGCTTATGCGATAGCGCTCAACGAGTATTACAAATCATTGAAACGCGCTGGCTTTAGCGAGAAGCATATCTTCTGGCTTATCTCAGATCGTGAATCGTTCCCTGATTGGATTATCCCTAATCTGCCTAACAAGATAGATAACATCCCATACGAGGACGATGACGAGGACTAATGAAGCGAATCCTGATAATCCCAGACCTGCAGATTCCTTATCACGATGAGGCAGTAGTACGGAACGTAATCAGATTTAGCAAGACATTCAAGGCAGACCAGACAGTTACCCTCGGTGACGAAATGGATATGCAGGAGCTAGGCCGTTGGTCAGAAGGCAAGGCAGACTGGTTTGCTCAGACCCTAGACGAGAACCGTAACCTCACAGTGGATATTCTCTGGGAGCTTGGCGTGACCGACATGATCCGTAGCAACCACACAGACAGGCTCTATAACCAAATCAGTAGCAAGATTCCAGCCCTAGGCTCTCTGCCAGAACTACGCTTTGAGCGCTTTCTAAAAATGGACGAGCTAGGCATTAAGTTCTGGCGTGACGATATGCCTATTGCGCCAGGTTGGATAGCCGTTCATGGTGACCATACCCCTATCAAGCCACAAGGCGGTTTAAGCGCCTTAGAAGGCGCTAGAAGACGCGGAAAGAACGTCATCAGTGGTCACACCCACAGAGCAGGGCGTTCGGCCTTCACAGAGGCCACAGGAGGCCGTGTAGGGCGTGTTCTACAGGGCATAGAGGCTGGTCATCTTATGGACACCCGCAAGGCTAGCTATACAAAGGGCGTTATGAACTGGCAACAAGCCTTTGCCCTTATGTATGTTAAGGATAAGAACGTACAGGTAGATCTCATCCATATTGAAAAGGACGGAACATTCATTGTCTCAGGCAAGCGCTACGGAAAGAGCCGCTAGTCCGGATTTGGGCGATGAATCAGTGGATGAAATCGTTACCAAACCGTTATCTAAATTAACTGTCAATCGCCCACCAGTCCGGTAATGTTCTTCCTGTAGCAGAGATTCTGACTACGGAAAGGGCAAAATGAGCTTCTTCTATATCTTCCTACTGCTGACCATTGGGGCAGTGGGAGGTTACATGATTGGTCACGACACAGGCTATGACGAGGGCAACCTCGACGCACGAGCAGAGCTTCTAGGTCAGCGATGAACGCCGGTGACTTCCTTACTGAAGCAAAAGCAATCATCCAAGACCGCGGCATGGACTATGGTCACCCGTCAGACAATATGCAGCGAACCGCACGACTTTGGTCTGCATTCCTCGAGATGCCAATTACAGATTATCAAGTGGCAAGTTGTATGGCATTGGTCAAGCTCGCAAGGAGTATGGAAACGGGAAAAGTCGATAATTACATCGACGGAGCAGCCTATATGGCAATAGCAGGGCAACTACACACAGAGGAGAATGAGCTTTATGTTTAATAAAAAACCTCAAAAGATTGAAATTGAGCATCAAATCAAAATAGAAAACGCTGAGGCTTTACACATCAAGAAGACAGGGTCATACATTCTATGCCTTCAATCATACGTCAATGATGAGCAGGCTAAAGACATTATAAAAAAGATGGAAAAACAAACAGGGGCAAAATGGATGATTATTCAAGGTGGGGCAAAGGTGATAACTAATGTTTAATTGGCAGGAATTAGAAGATTTGAAGAAGGCGGCATTAGACCGCGACGCATATCAGGAAGTTATCGTGTACCAATGCGAGCAGCTTCTACGAGAGTTGAAGTCTCTCGGCTGGAAGTTGAAGGAGATCAACGATCGTGGCGCACTTTAATCTCGATGATTACGAGACAGTCGAGACAAGACTGGAGAAGTTCTGGGCTAAGTACCCGAACGGTAGAACTGAGACGAAGCTGCTCAAGTTCGATGGTGGGCAGTACATTGTTTGGTCTGCGATTTATCGGGATATTGCTGATTCTGTTCCTTTCGCTACTGGACTTGCTGAGGAGACTGTGCAAGGTCGTGGGGTCAATTCCACCTCAGCCCTAGAAAATGCAGAAACTTCCAGCCTTGGGCGCAGTTTAGCGAATGGCGGCTTTGCTGCTAAGGGTAAGCGAGCCAGCGCCGAGGAGATGAGCAAAGTAGCTGCTAAGTCTGCAGCTCAATCTGCAATCGAAGAAGCCAAGGCTAAAATGGCACAGACTGGCAAGGAGTACGTTCCAGTAGCCAAGGAAGATGATCCATGGACTATCAAGGAAGCCAAGCCTGTTACTACCGTGGACGAGGCAGTCAATATCGTCAAAGAGATTATCGGTGGACAAACAGAGCGAGATATTCCTAAATGCAAATGTAATAGAGACATGGCGTGGCGAACAGGTACAGGAAAGAACGGTAAGCCTTGGGCTAACTTCTCTTGCACCAACGTACCAAGCCGTAAGTGTCAAGACCCTATTTGGTACGAGATAGATAAAGATACTGGCGCATGGAAGCCTCAAGAGAGGAAATGGTAATGGGATCACTAGAGTTCATGAACCAAGACGGTGAATGGGAGAAGTTCCCAACCGATGAGGAGATGCAAATCCTCAAGGAGCTTATGGCTGCAGAACCTCAGCCACCGGTCAGACCAGACATTACAACAGTCTGCCACCTATGCAATGAGCCATTCCCAATGGAGCAGATTGTAGTGACAGGTGGCAACCCAGTGGCCGGATACACTTGGAGTTGTCCTAAGTGCCATGCTATAACTAGCACTGGGAAGGCATAACCAGAATGCCCTCTCAATCACGCAAACACCGTGGCCTTCGCACCGAACGGGTAGTGGCAGAGTATCTGTCGCAATGGTGGCAGGGGGCTACGGTGGGGCGTGGCAACGGCAAAGACATAGTGAATATCCCTATGGACATAGAAGTAAAGGCGAGGACAGCCTTTAATCCGTTGGAGTGGTTGCGCCAGAGTCGTAAGCGCACAGAGAAGAATGGCGAGTTAAACGTCGTTGTGTGCCGTATGAATGGACAGGGCGAAGATGCGGCGGAGTATCTTAGCTTCTTGAAATTCAGCGACTTGGTGCAGCTCCTCATTAAAGCCGGTTACACCGATTTCCAAGCTGACACTGATAAACTAGAGCCTGTGTACTGCACCTGCGGTAATACAATCATGAAAGGCTCACCATGTCACGTCTGCGAGAAGCTCGCTAATGCCAAGCTATGAGTTTGAGTGCGTCAATGAGGCGTGCGAGGCTAACGTCCATATAGACAAGCCAGTAAGCAAGAGCAAGGAAGCAGACCTTGAGTGCCCATTCTGCTATGAGTCTATGAGCTTGGTGTATGTCAATGCCGAGATATGACTTCAAATGTGCCGAGTGCGGCATGAGCACTGAGATTAAAGCATCGTTCAACGATGATCTAATTGCTCCCATGTGTTGCCAATCACCTATGAAAAGAGACTACTCAAATGACAATGCAGGATTCATACCTACCGCTGGAATGTACTCAAGAGACAAACGCTAAGCTATTAGTATTTGATTTCTTCGCTGGTACAGGATCTAGCACAAAAGCCTTCCAGGATGCAGGACACACAGTAATTAGCTTTGAGTTAGACGATTATTTCGAGGCTACAGAGAATGTAGATATACTGACATTAGACGCTGATAGCCTTATAAAGAAATACGGTCGCCCTGACTTCATCTGGGCTAGCCCACCATGTACCACGTTCAGCGTTGCTTCAATTCGCCATTACTGGACTTATAAGGATGGGATAGCGCGTCCCAAGAACGAAAAGACCCTTCACGGCATCAAGGTAGTAGCTCACACTATCAAGCTTATTAGCGAGCTAAAGCCTAAGTATGGCTGGCTTATGGAAAACCCTAGAGGCATGCTCCGCAAGCAGCTAGTAGTTGAGGGCTTACCACGTCAGACCATCACATATTGCCAGTACGGTGATTTCAGAATGAAGCCTACTGATCTATGGGGGCATGTACCTGGATGGACTCCACGCCCTATGTGTAAGCCTAGTATGACTTGCCATAACTCAGCTAAAAGAGGCTCTGATACAGGCACTCAAGGCATCGGTGGAGGCGGTAAAAGAGGCTCACGATTGCGCTCTATGGTGCCTGGAGAATTAAGCCAAGAGATACTTGTAGCGATACGACACGCTGCTCTGACCAGCACTTTTACTGAGATGCTTGGATAATATGATAAACTTAAACCTATTCTTTCGGAGCTTATCGGCTAACTTGCTTCAGGCAAGTAGCGCGAGCCGCCTCAGCGGCTTAGCTCGCGCGGTAGCCTTATTAAGTATCACAGGTTTAGCAATATCTATGTCTTCAGAAGCAAAAGGATTAGAATTCATATCCTCTAAAGACTTGATAAAATACGTAGCAAATAAGCAATTATCAGATAAACAATACAAGTGTCATAATGAGATCATATATAGAGAATCAAGATGGGATGATAAGGCTATAGGCAATGAGTCAGGTAAGAAGCAAGCCTATGGCCTATACCAGCTGAAGATAGCTTCTATGCGTACTGCTCATGTAGAGCAACAATTCTGGAAGTATTGGGACTATGTAGCCTATAGGTACGGAGTAACACCACTAGATGAGCCTGACTATTGTGTAGCATTAGCACATCTAAAGAGTAAGGGATGGCAATGAGTAGCAAGAAAGGTGATCCACGTCTAAGCCGTAAGTATAAAGAGGTAAGACTAAGAGTATTAGCTAGAGATGGTTACACATGCTACTACTGCGGACATGAGGGAACTAAGGAGAATGGTTTAGCCATAGATCACATTGTCCCTGTGTCTAAAGCACCAGAGTTAGCCATAGATGAATCGAACATGCGTATCGTGACTGGGAAAC
>OGWN01000039.1_pt1 | contig 17291 bp, 45 predicted proteins | sample 1575921 | NCBI WGS metagenome assembly OGWN01 (sample SAMN07581531, study PRJEB24739) | freshwater metagenome
CTTCAGACATATTCGAAATAGTATTTCGAGACATACTGAATAAAGCATCAGACGTAGCCGTGTCGTGCGCCATGACGACTGATTTGTTGTAAGCATTGAAGTAACTCTTCCAGAAAACCCTAGCTGTGGTAAAGGTACTTAAACCCATTTGTCGGGCTTTAAGGATAATAGCTCTTACTTTACCAGTCTCTTTTAACTGTTTCTCTAAAGCATCATTCACAATCTTCTGTGCTTCATTAAACACAAAAGGTTGAAACCCTTTAGAACTGTCTTTAGGTAAAATCTTAATTTGTTCTTTTGCAAATAACTCAAAGTTATCTTTGTATTCTGAAAGCTTCTGTCGTTTCTTTAATTCGCGAAGCGCTTCCAGTTTTTGTTTGTTTGTAATAGTCGCCATTAATTGTCCTTATTTGAGAGTATAACTCAGATATGTGTACATATAAGCGTGTTATCTCTACTATTAGGAACCGACTAATTAAGTATTCTATTTAAAAATGTATACTTGGGTATACGTTTTAATATAGAAATATATTGGGGTATTTTTATTGGCGAGAAGGTACTTGGGGAGTTGTAGTTAAGGTACCCCGGTTTCATGGGTGGTGTCTCTCTGTGAGAAAGAAAGAATCAGGTTGTTGTTTGGGTTCGCCCCTTGCTGGTTTCGGTCCCCCCGTTCCTGCTGGTGGGCGTGCTCGCTCTCGGTCGGCTGCGCTTGGCGCGGTGCTGCTGGCCTTTCCTTCCTTGTCGCCGTTTGGAGTTTGCTGTGTCTCTTGCTTCTTTTGTTTCTTCTCTTCCTGTCCTCGGTGCCGTGTCCTCGCTGGCTCGCCCGGTGTCTGCTCCGTTTGCTTCTCTTCGTGGTTCTGTCCCTCGGTCTTCTGTTTCGGGTGTTGTGTCTGTGGTGTCGGTTGTTCGTGGGGAAGATCGTGTGTCAGTTGTCTGCTCGGACGGTCGTGTTCGCGTGTGCCGTGTTGCGTACGCTTCCCGTGCGCTTGGTCGTCCTGTTTCTGTGGATGCCGTGTTTGCCCGTCTCTCTGCTCGTGTTGGTTCGGAGGTGCGGTTCTTGGCTGCGTTTGGCTACTCGGCTGACGCTTGGTTTGTTGCTTGTGAAGGGGTTTGATATGCTGTCCTTCTTTTCTTTCTTGGCTTGCGGTCTTGCCGCTGTGTCTTGCGTGTTTGCTGCTTTAGTCTTTGGCCTTTGGCCGTTGTGCTTTGTGTCAATGTTCTTTTCAATGGCTGGCTTTTGCATTGCCGTTGGTCTTGAATGATCTTTGTCTGCTGTGTCTCTTGTTGGGGCACAGTGGACAGCGATTTTGCTGTAACCTGTCATAACTCAAGGAGAACACTATGACATACAACCTCAACAACAAAACCCGTTACACTGTGTGGGCCTGCACACCTGATCAACCTGACCGGGTGTATGCCACTGGCCTTTCTGAATGGGATGCCGATATGGTAGTCAATGAGATGAACAGTATTGACGATACTGTTGACTACCGTATGTGTCCTGAAACAGAAGATGCCATCGTCATGGATGCATTTCAAGAGCATGTGGTGTTGTCTAATCAAGAATGGAATACACCGGACTACTATATTGGTCTTCGTGATTTCCAGGAACAGGTTCATATGTGGCTTCTTGGGGAAGATGTTCCACCTAATAGCTGTTATGAGGTGCCATATTCGCTTGTTGAGTCGGTTGGTAAACAGCTGAGGGAACGAGCTATCCAATCCATAGAGGATGAGATCTCAGAACTCTATTCCGAATACATTTCCCACATCACTGGTTAAGGAGAACCAACATGTACTACATCTACTCAAAGCGTTCTGGTCGTCTGCTGCTGAAGACTACAAACAAAGAAGAGCTTAAGCAATACCTGCCTGAGCTTGTTGATGTTCACTACGCACATTAATGCCTGTAGGATATTCTTCGGAGTATCCTATGGGGATAGAATGTCTCTATCCACAACGCCATTTTCAAGGAGAAATACCATGGCACAAGTCAAGTCTGCTTTCATGTCTGCTGGTTACGCTGTTAAGGGTGATACTGTCACTGCTGCATACACTCAAGATCCTTCTCGTCTTATGGCTCTGTACATTGATGCAGAGAATAAGTTCATCTATGCTGTTGACGACAAACAAGTCATCCGTAAGATGTCTATTACACGAGATGTAGAGTATGCTCGTAAGCAATTCCGCATTGCAAAGAAGCTTGTTGGTAAGATGGTTCGCTTCGGTGTGACCAGTGGTTGGAACAGCAATGTCTGGTTCAATGAAGTGATTGCTGCTGAATAATAAAAACAATCAGGGAGGATAACTTAACTATCCAAGAGGAAACCAAAATGATCAATCAACTCATCAAACACCTTCCCACAATCGATCCTGACAACATCAGAGAGTTCTACGAAGAACGTGCTGGTATCAGGGAGTTTGAAGGCGGTATGACTCGGGAACAAGCCGAACAACATGCCTTCAATGACACAATGGCTTACTTCTGTATTGCCAATCACATCAACCAAACCACTAACATCTGAAAGAACATCATGTCCAAGTACATTCTCCTCACACCTTTTGTCCCTGAATTCTTTGGAATTGAAACCTATGAAGAGCTGTCTGAAGCTGTTGCCGAGTTTGGTTGTGGTTTGCTTATCAGCCACTTTCCCAATGGAGATACTTGTTACTTTGCTGTCTCTAATACCAAAAACGCACTGACTAACATGACTGCAGCAGTAGAACTTCCCGGTATTGTACTCGAATACAGTGCTGTGTATGACCAAGCAGAAATTCTCATCTAACAAAGGAAAATAACATGAGTAAAGTATACCAAGGCAACACTCCTGAGCTATATGAGCTGTATATTAACAAAGAACAATTGCAGTTTCAGAAAGCATTATGGAAAGACTGGCAAGATATCCCAGTATGGAACGGTAAACCTAATGACATCTACCGAGTAAGTAACTCAAACTACAGATTCCGAGTAAAACCCAAAGATGTTATCACCAAAGCATACATGCATTACGATGACATAGAGATGCTAGTCCAAGACGGTAATTTTGACTATAAAGTACCCGGAAATTGTTTGTTTGGGAACAATAAAGATATGGACGAACACCTAGAATTCACCTTCACCAACGGAAAACTCACCAAAGTGGAGATGAAAGATGCAACTAACTAAACACCGTGATACATTTACCCTGACTATGTCCTCTGAAGACCTATTTTTCTTAATAAATAACCTAGGTAGTGACCCACAAACAGTAGAAGAACAAGAAAAAGTAACAGAAACACTCAAAGAACTAACCAAATTTCAACAGTTTGCTGAAGCTTACGAACAGTACATGCTTGAACAGGAAAGGATTGCTGAAGAACTAGCTTAAAAGTGACAGAAATACCCACAGAAATGTCACCAAAAGACATATTCTTGCGAGATATGCGGGAAATTGTTAAGTTTTGGATGGTTTCTTGTGGGTGTACCAAAAGTTAAAGTACCTCAACTACAACTCTCCATAAAACCACTCCCAAAACACCATGAAATACATCATCGACATCATCGAAATTGACTCTCTTCCTGATAACTATTTCTCCAGAGAATCCTGGCCCTCAGAAGGTATCTTTCAAGTAAAATCTGAAACATACTCTCTGTACCATGTGTCAGGTTCAAGTGTTAACTACATTAGTTATCCTCAGAAAGCATTCCTGTCAAATCCGTTTAAAGAAACACCCAAAGAACCAACAGTGCCTGAACTACTGTTTCTTAAAGCACTAGCAGCTACTCATGGAAAGATTAGCTGAACTAAAAGTTGTTATAAATCAACAACTTATTTAGCCGGTACCTAATAGATATATCTTCCAGTCCGGTAGATTAATATAGAGAATATAATATAAGTATCTTTAATTAAAGTAACTTAATTATATTCTCTTTTAATTCAGATAACACTAACCAAGAGGACCAATAATGTCATCAAGTAACAATAATCCAAAGAAACATATAGCTACAACATCTGCTAAAGAAATACATGAAGATCTTATCAAGAGAATCAAAGATAAAATCAAGAAAGAAACTTCTGTAATATATGATCCAAATACAGGTGTTCAAAAGACCTTTCTACATGGTAAGCTGTTAGGTGTAAAGAAGTTTATTCCTAATCAATACAGATCAAAGGATAATAAGAAATGATAGTCTATCGTTGTGAGTCTCCAGAATATTTATCAAAAGGTTATCGACATGATCATCCATACACTAAACGTAAGTCTTGGGGTCCACTACCCTCTCCAGGAAATGATGGTATAGGTTATATCGATTATGATGAAGTATGTGGTTGTAGTAATTTAAAACAATTTCATAAATGGTGGCCTAAAGGTAAATGGGTTACTAAGAGACCTAAGAACATGTACCTTATCTTTGATGTACCTGATAAGTATGTCCGTAAAGGTGATACTCAGGTAGTGTTTAAAAGAGAATATGCTAAAATCATAGGTGCCTTAACTAAAGACCACAAACGAGTATTCTTCAATGAATCATTCACTTACAGCGATTATAAAAGACAAAAGAGGAAACATACTGGCAATTGGTAAAAACAGTTATACAAAAACTCACCCATACCAAGCTAAATGTGCTAAAGAAGTAGGTTTACCCGAAAAGATTTACCTGCATGCCGAGATTGATGCAATCATCAAATGTAACGATCTAAGTAAAGCACATTCAATTCATATCTTTCGACAAGGAAAATCAGGAAAATGGCTACTAGCAAAACCGTGTCCAGCGTGTCAAACAGCAATAAACAAAACACCGATAAAGAAAGTGTATCATACCTAGTTGCTTATAAAGACCAAACTACAGGACATATCGAAGATAATGGAGGCTTTGCAGTATTTCGAAATGTAAAAAACATTAATGAGCTATCCAATCTAATCTACGATGAATTTGATACAACCGACCTAGGTTTATTTGTTGTTCTACCTTTTTACAATTCCCAAATTAAACGTTTCAAACAAACTCTGGAGCTTGTATAATGAATAAATTCATAGCTATCGATGATGATTGTAACCAAGGACATGGTGACACTCCTGAAGAAGCCGTAACAAGCTATAAAAATACTTTTGACTTTGTAGATGTAAGTGAGCTAACTATTTACCAAGCCACCAACCTAAAAGCAAAAAGTGTAATTGTTATTACAGGAAATCCAGTCGGTACCTAATAGAGAACACAGGATAGTACATAAATAAAAAGGGAACACTTAAGTTCCCTGTTTTATCTTACTTCAGTCCTTCTTCTTTAAGAATCTTCTGAAGTTCTTCATCTGTTAGGTCTTCTACCCGACTGATATTTGTCTGTTCTAACCGAGCTAACTTAGGCATCTCAAACTCTGCAATTTCTTTTGCATAGCGTGCAGCATCCTCAAAGTTATCTTGATTAAGAGCATGCATCATTGACATTTTCAATACGTCAATAGCCTTAATATCAACTTGTGAAAGGACTTTCTTAACAGCCTCAGCACTACATTGAAACTCCTCAGTCAACACTCGAATAGCTTCAGTATTGCGCTTTCGAGATTCAACAGAATTACGCTGTAGTTCTCTTGCCATCTCTGGTGAAGTAATCATTCTCAAATTCTTAATTGAATTAGGATGTACCTTCACATATTTCTTCTTTAACATAAAATTCTCCTAGTAGTATTTCTATTAGGTACCAACTCTTTCACAATCCAAAAGGAAAAACTCAAATGTCTACTCAAGCTAACAACAACGAAGTTCGTAACGTAATCCTATCTAACGTTGACCTCTACTGGGCTAAGCTAAACCCAGAGAAGCCTGTCGAACCTTTCGGTACACTCCAATGGGAACTAACTGTACAAGCTGACAAAAAGCGTTCTAAAGAACTCGAACAATACGGTAAACTCAAAGATGGTTTTGAAAAAGGTACCGTAGCACTAGGTCTTAAAAAGAAAGCTCTTAAGAAAGATGGTAGTGCCGCAGCACCTGTTCGCGTTGTTGATGCATCCAAACAACCACTAGACCCAAAACTAATCGGTAATGGTTCTAAAGGTAACGTAATCCTTATGCTGAAGGACTACGAAATTAAAGCTCCAAACGGTAAAGTAACCAAGTCCGGTACCACCGTTACACTCACCGCTGTCCAAGTAACTGATCTGGTTAAATACGTACCTAAGAACAGTAACTTTGTTGACTTCGATGAAGTTGAAGGTTCTTCCGAAATCTCTGACGAAGAAATCCCCTTCTAAATAATATAAACAAGACCTGTCCCTAATAAGGATAGGTCTTTTTATTCCTTGATTGGTCTACTAGCAATTGTAATCGTATACTACATCTGGTATAAAGTGAGCTTCCATGAATAAACAAATCATCCTCAACGCACTACGTAAAGAACTAACCCGTCTAGAATCTAACTTACTAGTAGATAAAATTGAAGCAGCATACTATTGGGACTGCTCAGATAAATCACAACCAGTAAAAACTGGAATGCAGTATACAAGCTACAAATACTGGAAAAACCAAGTTCGTGAAGATAAACGTAAACTAAAAGCTATCCGTGAAACCATCCGTCAAGTAAAAGGTATGAAATGACTGAACGTAAACTAGCCACAATCCGTCAAATCAACAACCTAAAACCGATCCCTAATGCAGACCTAATTGAAGTTGCTGTTATCGATGGCTGGGAAGTTGTTGTTAAGAAAGGTGAGTTTAATGTAAATGACCTATGTGTTTACTTTGAAATCGACTCTTGGATTCCCACAGAACTAGCCCCATTCCTGTCTAAAGGTAAAGAACCTAAAGAGTACAAAGGTATTAAAGGTGAAAGACTAAAAACTATCAAGCTTAAAGGACAAATTAGTCAAGGTTTAGCATTACCAATTGATCAATACACAGAAATGTGTGCATCTGTAGGTGACGACTTAACAGAAAATCTAAACATCCTAAAATGGGAACCTGAAATCCCTGCCCAACTAGCTGGTAAACTAGAGGGTAATTTCCCATACTACATTCCGAAAACCGACCAAGAGCGTATTCAAAATTACATCCGTAATATGCCTCTTACAGTAAATCAATGGGAAGTTACTGAGAAACTTGATGGCTCATCAATGACCGTGTATCGAGCGCGTGACATTGCTAAAATGGATGGTGGTCATCGAATGGGTGTATGTAGTCGTAACTATGAACTCAAACTTGAAGATACCTCAAATGCGTTCGTAAGCACTGCCCTAAAACTACAACTTTTCGATAAGCTTCATGCTTATAACTTAAATGTAGCTCTTCAAGGTGAGTTAATTGGTCCAGGTATCCAAAAGAATCCTTATGAACTCTCAGAACTCAAATACTACATCTACGATATTTTCGATATTGATAAACAACGGTACTATCTCCCTGCAAAGCGACAAGCCTTATGCTCAATACTACAGCTCAAACACGTACCTGTATTCGCTAATTATGAAACTGATTCAAGAACTACAGTCTCAGAATTGCTTACCTTCGCAGAAGGACTGTCTCACCTTAACCCTCGTACACAACGTGAAGGATTAGTGTTCAAAAACGTAATTAACAACGAATCATTTAAAGCAATCTCTAACGCATGGCTACTAAAGAATGATTAAGACTATCTGGATTACATTAGTTTGTATAGCTTCTTTAATCGTTATTATTCAACTAATTAAGAAGCCTAAAATTCATATATAATGATGGACTTCAAAGGTATGGTTAACGTAGGTAAATAATGCTTGTACTAATCGGCACAATCTGGGGTATAGTTACTTTATTAGGTATCGGATATGGTATCCTATCACCAATCCGTGAACGTAAACGTATTCAAAAAATGTATAAATGTTTCTAATCTGGTCAATCTTAGTTTGGTCTGCATGTATTGCAGTTTTAATTCAACTATTTAAAAAGCCTAAAATTCATGTCTGACGTAGAAAAATTCTGGTCTGCACTGCAGAAATTTAATTTCCCTAATTGGAAGCCTTGGAATCAACTAAATCCAATGGAGCAAATGCAAGTAGTACAAGGTATAAACATGATTCTTGGAGTAGTAGCATGACAGTACATACTTTAGAAGTACCTTACCTGAACGGTGAAGTTGAGGTTGAATTCGATTATTATAAAGGTTGGGCAGGTAGTCGTGAAGAACCACCTGAACCTGAAGATATTGAAATTAATAAGGTTATGTTTAAAAGAATTGATGTGACAAATATCGTTGACCTAGATCCTATCCAAGATACATTAACAGATTTGATCCAAGAGTTAAAAAGGCAGAAAGAATATGAAGAAAGTTAAAGATGTAAAGGACTATTTTGTTTTTATCAAACAAGGCTATGACCGGCATTACTATTGTGTAGCTGGTCGTGAAATCAGTCTTAATGATGCTGTTTGTTTCTTAACTAATAAAGAGGCTGTTGCTCATGCAGAAGCTAAAAGTCAAAAGATCCATGAACCCAGAAGTACTAGCCAAGGGGAAACAAGCCCTTGAACAATGGCGTAAAGAAAAAGCTTATGCTGAAAAGAAAGGTGGTAAGTTTCTTGAAGCATGGAAAGAAGAACAAGCTTTAAAGAAAGCTCAAAAGAAAACTACACCTATGCAAGCAATCAAACAATTTTGTTATCAATGTGTAGGTGATATTCGAATAGATGTAACCAACTGTACATCTAAAAATTGCCCATTATGGATCTATCGTCCTTACCAAAAAGAATAAGCTATCAAAAACTTTTAGCCGGTGCCTAATAGAGAAAGGGTATTTATGAAACACTATATTTATATTCATAAAAAATTAGGCACAGAAGAAATCTTTTATGTAGGTAAAGGATCTGGTAATCGCGCAAAAACCAAATACGGTAGAAACATATATTGGAGACGCATAGTAGAAAAATATAATTTTGAATATGAAATTATAGAATACTTTGAAACAGATACTGAAGCATTTGAATATGAAAAATTGTTAATCGCCTTATTAAGAGAAACAGGAGAACAACTGTGTAATCTAGCGCCTGGTGGTGAAGGTGGATCATCCCCTGAACAACTAATACAATTACATAAACAAAATATAGGCTCCAAACGATCTGCGGAAACTAAAGCATTACTAAGCAAAGTATTAACTGGCTTAGAAAAGAAATCAGGGGTAAACTCAAAACGCGCTATTTATAAAACAATCGCTACTAATATAGAAACAGGTGAACAAATTGTAATGGTAGGTAATAAAGAAATTAAAGCCAAAGGTTTTACTCAATCAAGTGTAGCACAATGCTTAAAAGGAAAACGTAAACAGCATAAAGGCCATACTTTTAAACAGGAACTAAGAGATGATTGAACATATTATCGTAGGTGCTACTGGAGTAGGATACCTCATTGTAGGTATTCTACAGGGTCTTAAAGGTGAAACCGCTAATAGTATTGTTTGGACAGGATATGCTATTGGTCAAGTTGGTCTGTGGTTGAATCTAAAATGAATAAACAAACAGAAGCGCTGAAGCTGGCGCTGGAGTGGATTGAGGCACAGCCCGAGCCATCGAAGCCAAGCTGCGGGAGAAGAACCAATGAAACTTTACGAACTACCTCGTAATACATACTTCACTATTGAAGATGATCCACAACAACATGTGTATTTCTTTAAACATCTTGACGGAATGTATTCAGTATGTTATGATAATCAAGATAATCTAACCCATATTGCTGCATTTACTGACGTACAAATTGTAAGACCAGTAAAGACTTATGCAGGCGGTATTCCCAACTATGTGCCATCACCCACTTGAAAAGGCTATCGGTTTTGTAATGCGCTTTTATAATGTATCCCGTAAAGACTGCTTGATGTATTATTGGGATGAAGTACTAGCGTATCAAAATTTATTTGATAAAGGTATCACATGAACCAATACTACGTTGTATCTTCTCTTAAAAACTTCTATGTGTACGCTAACAATGAAGCAGAAGCTTACTATGAAGCAGATGCTTATCTAGGGTATACACCAGAGTTCCTTGAGGTATTTCTTGATGAGGAATGGGTATGACAAGACAAGAACTGTATGAAGAATATATGTCTGATAGCACAAAATATTGTTGCTATTGTGGACATGAGCAAACTAGCTTTGGATGTTGTGGAGAAAATCATTTCGAAACATTCGCTGAAATGAGTAAAGACCTTCAAGATGATATGATTGATTATGATGATCGCCTACAAACTGTTTCGTAAACGTAAAGATGGTTCTTATGGACCGTTATTTATTAACCGTAAACAAAAAGTTTATCCCGGAGTAACCTATCAGGCTGAAGAACATCGTACAAGAGGGTTTGCTTTCCGACCTGGGTGGCATGCATGTGCTGAACCTACAGCACCACACTTATCTAAGAAAGATCGTGTATGGTGTAAAGTAATTATCACCGATTATACTGAACACCAACGTCCTGCAAGTCAAGGTGGCTTGTGGTATACTGCTAATACGTTAAAGGTAATTGAGGAACTTAATGTATAAATCTTTTCCTATGCGAACAGTTTACCTCGCTGGCCCTATGGAGCATGTATCCAAAGAAGATGCTACTGGTTGGAGAGATGCTGCAAAAGAAATTCTTGAATCTATGGATGTAGTAACACTAGATCCTACCCGAAGAATCCATAACTTCGATAAGCGTTATATGAAACGTATCTTCGAGTTAGATCTTCGAGATATTCAAGAGTCAGATATTATCCTAGCTAATCTTGATAATCCAACTGTAGCTAAACACGGTACAGCAATTGAAGTATTCTATGCTTCTTATGTACTACGTAAACCTGTAGTGGCTTTTAAGGCTGATGCCTCAACTGTTCATCCTTTCTTTGAATCCCTTGTAACCGAATGGCGGTCTACTGTAGACAAAGCCTGTGATACAATCCTTAGTGAGTACCTATAATGCCTTATATTAAACAACATGACCGTGAAATCCGTGATCTAAGTGGGGAAGCTTATTGGCTCCGAGATCCTGGTCAACTTAACTTCGCAATTACAACTATTATTAAAGAATACTTTAAACAAAACCCATGTTATCAAAGTATCAACGATGTAGTCGGTGCCTTAGAGGGTGCTAAGTTAGAGTTCTACCGGCGAGTAGCTGCACCTTATGAAGACATTAAAATTAAGGAGAATGGTGATGTTTACTGACGCAACAATTAGCTCTGTATCACAAGATTTCTTTGACATTATGACACCACACTGGTCTAATCAGATGGCTAAACAATATAACAAAGATATGAAAGAAGAAATGCTAGAACGTTACGCTAAACAAGAAACTCAATACAACTTTAAACCAGTAGACGCTATCAACCCATCACATTATAAAGACGTAGCTTATGGTTACCAGTATGCAGAGCTAATGATCCCTATGCTTGAACGGTTTACAGGTGTACAAGCGCATTTAATGGGTCAAGTATATAAATACCTTATGAGAGCAGCATTGAAAGACCCGCTTGAACAAGACTTAACTAAGGCTAAATGGTACTTAGACGCTATGTTAGAACACGTTAAAACGGGAAAAATTACTGTACAAAAATGAGACTAGTAATCCTTGATAAACAATACATCAAGGTATACGAGGGGCGTAAGCTCCTTGTAGCCTTTGAAAGTCAACCACTAACTAAAGAAGAAATTGAATATGTCAGAACAGATGCCTACCAAACTAAAGCCTGAAGTACACTACAAAGGGCCAATTAAAATTACTGAATGGTGGAATAGAACTGACGATGATCCTATCGAATATGTAGCACACCTAGAGTTAGTATTAAATCATCCTTGTTTAGGGGTATGTCCTAATGTACGTACTTCTAGTATAAAAGTATGGCCGGATATTAGCGGCAACTTTGAAACCCGTAATACTAAATACATTCGAGTATATACCAAAGAACTTGTAAATGAATCTAATCAAAACAGTTAAACGATGGGTGTCAGGATCTGAAAAGATCTTTGACATCTATGAGTGTACCGTAGATGAGGTTGAAGCTTACACTTCAGACACTGGTAAGTCTATGGTGAAGGTTAAAATCAATGGTGAAGAATATAATGGACTCCATAATAAATGGGTCTATGAATATCTCTGCGCTAATGAAGGTCAACCATCATTCGTAGTAATGTGGCGGGCACCTAAGGGTAAACCTATGGTTGCTTATGTTAAAGATATTTGGAAAGACCATCTTGAAGGTAAAGAAACAGGTGTTGTGCCGAAAGAAACTGAAGCCTACAGCAACAGCGGTGAGTCATTTGTGTATCTTTGGATTAACAAAGACGACTACCGAATGTACATTGGAAAGCACAAGGGAACAACAGATGATGGGTATGTCGCGTCAAGTGAATCGTTCCTTGAAGAATACAACGAAAACCCTCAACGATTCTTCAGAACAATCCTAGCATACGGTACTGATGCAGAGATGCATGAGTTAGAAACTCAATTACTAATTACTCTTAAAGCTAAGCGTAGTCACTTGTACTACAACATGAACAATAATCTTTCTGGAAACTAATATGCCTAAAGAATACAATTTCACCACACGAATTGGTACTCAAAACTATGATATTAGTATTGACCCCAAATCATTGTATGGTTACTTTGAACACAATGAGCTAGGTGATGAGTCCGGTGGTGGACTTTGGTTTGATAAGAACTTTCAGTTAATTGATTATGATGGTGTATTCTTTCTACCATCCGAAGTTAAAAATGTTCTGATTAAATTCGGCATAATTGATAAGGAAACAGCCGATGACTTCTAAGAAAAAGAAATTTACTCTAGCTACTTGGGTAGATGTAAGTATTGAAGATCTTGTTAATCAATTAAATAATCAAGAAGCAATTACAACTATTAAAGCATTAGATAAATCTCGTGAAGATTATGGGTTTACAGAGTTATTAACTGTATACTTTTTAAGGGAAATGAAAAAAGAACCTGAATTTTCCATGGATGACTTACTAACTAAAGTTAATGATAAAAAATTTAAAGTATGAAACCAATGCTTCTTCCAAGGGAAACACCTGACCTAGATAATCTTCAATACCCAGTTTATGTAACACCTAAGCTAGATGGCATTCGTTGTCTGTTTAAAGATGGTGTAGCATTATCACGTACTCTTAAACCCATTCCTAATAAATCTATTCAAGCATGGGCTAAAAAACATGCCAAGATTCTAGAAGGAATGGACGGAGAACTTATTGTAGGCAGCCCTACTTCACCTACTGTTTATCGAGACACTAACTCTTTTGTTATGTCACACGATAAAGTAGGTGAATTTTATTTCTTTCATTTTGATTTTTGGAATGATACTGAAAATGATTATGAAACTAGAATAGAAGGTTATAACTTAAATACACCACCTAACTATCGTAAAGTAATTCGAATGATTGCTACTGATAAAGAACATTTATTAGCACGAGAAGAGTTTGCTTTGGATTACGGTTATGAAGGCATTATCATTCGAACTAAACATGGCAAATACAAATACGGTCGATGCACTCTTAAAGAAAACAACTCGTTTAAACTAAAACGTTTTGAAGATGCTGAAGCTGTTATTGTAGGTTTTGAAGAGGAAATGCACAATGGAAATGATGCAGAAACAAACGAACTCGGAAGAACTAAGCGATCAACTGCTAAATCTGGAATGGTTGGTAAGTCAACTCTTGGGGCATTTATTTGCAAAACGCCAGAAGGAATTGAATTCAAAATCGGTTCTGGATTTGATCAACAAGATCGAAGTAACTACTGGAACAGTAAAGAAACTTTACTTGGACGAATCGTTAAATACAAACACTTCCCTATCGGAGTAAAAGATAAACCAAGGCATCCTATCTTCTTAGGATTCCGTGACCCTATTGACATGTAATATGAAACAAATTAAAATAGAATGGCTATCTGATTCGTATGACTGTGATACTTGCGGTTGTAGTTTTGCAACAGGTGCTACTGTGAGTATTGAAGGTCTAGAAACATTTACGTTACCTGCCGTAGCTCATTGTTACGCAGGAGAATCTTATGATGAGCTTCAAGTATATGAAACTATCTTAAGAAAACTTGGTTATGAAGTAGCCGGTACCTAATACCTAACAATGAAAGAATGTATGCAACAATATGCAGTTACAGTAGTATTTTATATTGAAGCTGAAGATGAAGATCAAGCTAAACACGTAGTAGATAATTGTGTATGGGAAAAAGCCCTTTATAAAGACAAGGGTGAATCATGGTCTATCGTAGAAGTTTCTGAAGTGGAATTTTAATCTTGGATAATTATACCCTATACACAACAGCTGAAGAATGTTCTGAAGTATCTCAAAACATTATGAAGGTATTAAGATTTGGTTTGAATACCGTTTCACCTAAAGACGGTATCTCTAACAAAGTAAAACTTGAAGAAGAAATTGGTCAACTTAAATACTGCCTTGATCGTACAATTCGTGAGCTAGAACTTAACAGAGAATTTATTCAGGCCAGTTATGATGATAAGATGATTAACTGGAATCATTGGAAAAGCTATCATGATCGTTGATACCCGTAACGAAACTATCGATGTTATGTTGTTCTTTGAAAAACCTTTAAGCAAGGAACAACAAGTTAAACTTGAGTATATTTTAGATCAACTAGTAGAAATAGAATCTGACTACCATGAAATCACAGACTGACTGGGATAATTTTTATATGAACATCTGTGACTTGATTGCCCAACAATCATACGCAGAAGACCGTAAAGTTGGTGCTATCATTGTTAAAAACGATAACATCATTTCATTTTCATATAACGGTACAGCAAGAGGTACTAATAATGACACACAATCTAACCCTGTACTTCATGCAGAAGCACATGCAATTGCTAAGGTTGCTAGGTCAAACCTATCTTCCGAGGGTGCTACTCTCTATTGTACTCTTTCCCCTTGCCTTGATTGTAGTAAACTTATATACGCTGCTGGCATACATCGTGTGGTGTACAAACAAGAATACAAATGCACCAAGGGTATTGAGTATCTTCGATCCTTGGGTATTGTAATTAACCGTACAGACATTCATAACACTTTATTTGATCCTTCAGAATTAAGGAACACTGGACTACTATAATGGAACTACTAATCCTAACTGTTATTGGGTTAGGTATTTATAACTGGATTATCACTTCTAAATACCAAGACGCTAAAGAACAAATTAACAACTACAACCAACTTATTATTGAGATGGCTACTGAACTAGAGTCTTTAGGCTCACCTAATGTAAAGGTTATTCGTAATGAAGAACATTAAAGTGCAAGTTTCCTGTATCCCTAATCTTGAAAAAGAAATTAAAAAAGTTTTCTTTGACTGCCTTAAGGATTACAGCGAACGATTTAATGCACCTATTACTAAAGAAAAAGTAGTAGTTCAAATCTGCTTTATTGAATACCCTGATCCATACGAATACGACATGGAAGCAGGTACTTCTCATGGGCTTACTGTTTGGCATGAAGATGATCGAAACAAAATGCTTATTCAAGTGCGTGATCCTTTTCTAAATGACTGGGAAAATAATTACTACGTACTTCAACAATTTTTATGCATCATGTGCCATGAATTCGTCCATGCATGCCAGCATTTGACGGGTCGTGACGATATTAAATCACCCAAAATTAAACACGATAAAACAAGTGATCGTGAAGCTTACTTCTTTGACCCAACTGAAATTGAAGCAAGGATGCTTGAAGTACCGTACATGTGTATGTACTGTGGACCGTTACTGTAACCCGTTAGTTGGTACCTAATAGGGAAACTAAACGAATGGGTTACAATGAAACATTATATTTATATTCATCTAAGAAAAGATACATTAACTCCTTTCTATGTAGGTAAAGGTACTGGCTATAGAGCTACATCTAAGCGATGCAGAAATAAATATTGGCAAAATATTGTTAATAAACATGGATATGTATCTGTTATTTATGAAAGATTTGAAAATGATATTGATGCTTTTAAAAGGGAAATAGAGCTAATAGCCTTATTGAAAGATTTAGGGCATGAGCTTGTTAATATGACAGAAGGCGGTGAAGGGGCTGCTAATGGTAACAAAAATCTATTAGGTCATAAACACTCTGAAGAGACTAAAAAGAAAATTGGTGAATCAGGTAAGGGTAGAAAACATTCTGAAGAAACAAAACGTAAAATCGCAGAAGCAAATGCTAAAAGAATTTGGTCTGATGAATCTAGATTAAAAGCGGCTGAATCGGCTAAAAATAGGTGGAACAATGGTTAAAAGATATGTCTTCGATGTGGAGACAAACGGTTTCTACCCTGAAGTAAACAAAATCTGGATGTTAATTCTTATTAATCCAGACACAAATGAAACACTACAATATGTAAGCTACGATGGATCAGTATCTAATACTATTCTAGATGGCTTAGCTGAACTAGAAACAGCTGATGAAATCATAGGTCATAATATTATTGGCTATGATATTCCTGTACTTAAATACCTGACTGGATGGGTACCTAAAGATAACCAACGCATTATTGATACATGGATTTTATCTCAAACTAACCAATACAAACGAGATCACAAACATGGTCTCGAAGGTTGGGGTGGTAAACTAGGTTATCCTAAGTTAAGCTTTGATGCATTTGATAAGTACTCAGATGAGATGCTTACTTACTGTATCCGGGATGTTGAACTCAACGTCAAAGTGTACAAACACTTAGCAGAAGAAGCTGTTAAGATTATCCGTAAGAATCCTCTATACCGCCGTGGTATTGAAGTTGAAATGGAGTTTGCTAAAATTGAATCTGATATCCGAGTTAAAGGATGGAAGTTCAATATGGCAGGTGCTCAAGCATTACTTACGGAAATCAATAATAAACTAGATGTTATTGAAGCGGTTCTTGAACCACGTATTGGTATGCAATGCGTAAAGGTAGATAAAGCAGATGAATACAAAGAACCAGCATGGCGAAAAGATGGATGCTACACAGTGGCAACTGTTAAACACTTTAATTTACCGCAAGAAGATGGACGAACTAATCGAACTATTGAAGGTCCATACTGTAGAATCTCCTTCGAACAAGGTAAAGTTGGATCAATCGAAGTCGTAAAGACATGGTTGTATTCTCTTGGATGGGTACCTGACGAATGGAACGTAGAAAAAGTTAATGGTAAATTTGTTAACAAGTCACCTAAAATTACTGAATCAAGCTTAGAAAAGTTAGGTCCAGATGCTATGCTTGTTAGTGAATACTACACTATTCGTAGTCGTAAAGGTATTTTAGAAGGTTGGATTGATGCTGTTAAAAACTCTCCCGACAATAGGCTTCATGGTCGTATGTGGACTAT
>OGWN01000040.1_pt1 | contig 17159 bp, 27 predicted proteins | sample 1575921 | NCBI WGS metagenome assembly OGWN01 (sample SAMN07581531, study PRJEB24739) | freshwater metagenome
TATGCCGCCCCCAAGCCGTCAAAGCAATTCGCGTGGTAGAGAACGTAGGTTTTTTCGTAGGGCTTGTGTGATTCGAGAAAAGTCATATGTTTCCTGTGGTTGTGTTTAACGGAAGTCGTCGATGAGCTAAAAAAAGCAGAGGACTTGTGGTCCCCTGCTTTTTATTACAAAGATAGAGATCGTCTATTCTATGTAATCTGTGAGTCTCAAGTTCACTCGACGCCACTGGGTGGCGGCCGCCGGATCCAGGTTGAACTGTGGTCAACCATTCAAAAGCCGCAGCGTAGCACTGCAGCATAGCTTGAATAGCTAGTGATACTGAACTTGAAACCGATGCACTCGTCTCGCACGTCTGGTGGGTACCAGGCGCCAGGTTATATATAAACCCAGTTATCGCTCGCCGACCACTGGGGGTCGAGTGAAGCGAGGCCCAATAGGGCTGAGTAGCGTAACACTACTCTAGTACCTAAACTGTTTCCAGTCTAAGCCAAGTACTGCATCGTATACGGCTGTGCACTGTCTCCGGGCCGTCAAGAGGAAAGGAGCCAAGCGCTTGTCCAAGGCGCTTGAAGAGGGTGCACTCCTCTAGTGATCAAATGGCCTGGACTAGGCCGGTATCGTAGTAGATGAAAACACCTACATCATCCTCAAGTATAGCAAAACTGTGATCCTCGTATACGACTCTCATAGAAATTACTCCTGGTTTAGCAAGGCGATACCATTCCTTGCAATTATCTTATACCAGTATACTCGAGAAAGTTGAAATGTCAAGAGACAGAGATACGATCCCTGCTCCCGATCATAGATGGGGCGTACACGAAACCCTTGTCGTCACGTACTTCCTCCATCAAGGCTGACTCTAGTTGAGCAAAGCTCTTATTCAGACTAAGCTCAACAGTCTCAAGTGCAGTCTCAGCCTTGATCTTGGCATAGACATCCTCCCCTTCCATGCCGGCAGCTTTGTGAAGCTCTGCTGCCGCTTGGCTCATTTGCCAGATAGCATCCGCCTTTTTGACTTCCAATTCAAAAGCCTGCAACTGCTCCCGAACCTCTTCGTACTTTGCCCGGCGAAGGGCTAGTAGTTGATTCATCGCAGCTGCTTGGTCATCGAATTTCTGGGCCTCGGATGGGAACTGTGTCTTGAAGGACTGAAGTTTGCTTTCGAACTGCCGCACTCGAGTTGAGAACTCGGTGATACGCTCAGAGAATAGCTTCAGCGCTCCCCTCCGCTCCAGTAGTACATTCTGCAACTGCTCTACTGGGTTGGCCGCTGCTACTGCCTTGATCCCTTTCATCTTCCAGTTTGCGAATGCCGAAGAGACCACTGGAGAGCCATTGACTATGGCGAGCCCTACTATCGCCGCAATCGAGAAACCTACTAGGCCCTTGATGGTCAAGAAGATGTATGGGGAAATGACCGCAGCGGCGACTAAGCCCAAACCCCATTTGAGGGTAAGGGCCAGTTTTTGATTAGACTGGCTCATGTTGATTCCTTTCTCTATTACTTCAGGTCATACCACGGCCACTTACCGTGATTGGCAGGGTCAACTGCTTGCCACTTAGGATGTGTGCCAAGAGTCTCCTTGAGTTCAGGAATTGCCTTGGTAGCGCATCGACGGAACTCTACCAGAGAGTTAAGCATCTTAGGTGTCTTGTACTCTCGGGTAACAAAGACGGCATCAGTACTGACGCTGGGTACTCCGGCAGCCCCAATCTTAGCGTAGTTCAGACGAGCAGGATTGTAAACAGACCGCAGTTTGGCCTGTACTTGCTCGGGGATGCCTACAAGCTTGAAACGCGGATCCAATGCAGAGATCGTATTCAGTGGGCTACCACCGACGATAATACCTGCGTCCAGATCACCCCTTGCAATAGCTGCAATCAAGTGGTCATTCGACGGTACGTTAACCACTTGAAAGGGAACTTCACTTTGCAACCGGATAACCTGTGCGGTAACATACGATCCACCAGAAGCCCCTACGGTTCGTCCTGCGAGGTCAGTGATAGAGTTGTAGGATACCTGCTTTGCACCAATGCCCATTACGCCTCCTTCCTTCTTCGGATTCACCAAAGCCACGATATGCACCTCTTCAGAATGCAGGGCGAGCAGTGTCTTCACGTTGGACAGATTCTCTGTACGAGCCCGGAAGAAGAGAACGTCAGCTTGTACAAAGGCTGCGTTTACCTGATTACCTACCAGTAGGTCGATATTGGTCATCGAGCCGTCCGTCTGTTGTTCAGACATCCCTGCAACCCCGCACGATCCAGAGATCTCCTTCAGCATAGTAGAGTAGGTCCCAAGCTTAGGACCTGTTGCTACTCGCATCGTCTGGGCATGGGCTGGCTGAGGAGTGCAACCTACGGCCATAGCTACTGCTCCAACAGCAGCAAATGCATAGGTAGCGATAAAACGCATGACTGCGCTGCGGTGGATTTTCTTGAACATGATGTTTCCTTTCAGTTGATCTTCAATGATTTGAAAGCAGCCTCGTCATTGCTGAGGCTGGGGACACTGGTAGTACCAGTATGGCTGGTGTCCTTGCCTTCCTGTTGTATTGCTAGCAGGGCTAGAACCAATACAAGCAGAAGACTGGCGATGATTCGGTATTTCATAGTTTACTCCTGGGCTGGCAGGGACTACGCCCTGCAGTTTACTTTATGCTTCTTCCTTCTTACGCTCTACGATATCCTGGTCTCCGCGTCGGATAGTCCAAACATCCGGCCTCTTATCAGAGATTACCTCCACTCCTTCGTACTCCAGGACTTCTGCACAGGACTGCGCAAATTTCCTCAGTGTCGGGTGGACCGTCTGACCAGAGCGAAGCTCTACGAAGTAGACAAGTTGACGAAGAGGGAACCTCATGTCTACAGGTACTATCATGCCCATAGGCAGCATATACTGCAGCCTAATCTTAGAGTAAACAGTACTGCCCAATGACTCAGCATCATTTAGCTTCTCATAGTAAACTCGAAGCAAATCGAATACTAAGTTGACTGCTGCTTCTCGTAGAGAGGGCGGGAGGTTATCGATGTACCAGCGATGAAAGCCCCAATCCCCTGTCACAATAGGCAGCCCGACGTATCCTCCACGATGCCTTTGCAGGTCTCGGAAACTACCAAAGTCCAAGGTTCCGTAAACAGAAAGGCTCACATTTGCACCAGTGCTGTGCCTGGGTATCATCAATCCCTTGACGTGATCGGAGACTACAAGGCCCAAAGAGTCCTCTTTGAAAACTCCGTGAGCCGAGGATGCGTACCCTAGCAGTTCATCGCCTGCGAACATGGCTACTGGTTCCATACCCACCAGCAGTGACTCCTTTTTAGCCGTACCAAACGACCCCATCTCTCCATAGGCTAAGTCGAGATCGGTAATCATACCGTCACCCTGGCCCACCAAGTAGAACTGGTCTGTGCGACTCAAGAATGTAGCCTTTTCGCTACCTACGCAATCCAGCAGCTCTTCATATGTGTACGCCGCTGCAATACCATCGTCAAAAGAGTTCGGATATGCCTCCTTGAGCTTATGGTAGGCGTCCCCAGAAATACAGCGTACCTCATCAAGAGGGTGATGAAGTAAGCGCTCCAAGTTCTCCTTGAGGTTACGCAAGGTACCACTCCAGGCTACATTGGTTGTAGTACCGCAAGGCAGGAAGCCACGCAGGATATCAAATGCACGCGCATTGATGGCCTTTTCGTATGTCGAGGACTTTTGCCCATCTTCGATTGGGTGTTGCTCCTTCAAGTACTCTACTGTCTGTGGTAGAGCACTGACGTAGAAGCTTCGGAGTGCCTCTACTTTCTCTCGACAAGCTTTGTCTTGAGGAGCGATCATATCGACAGTGCTCATGTCAATATAACGGCTCGAACACTCCTGCCCATTGTACAGAGGGTTGTCCTGCAATGCCTTCGCGGCAATCATGCTGATGCCCTCGAAGTAGACTGTAGAGGAACCTAGGTCCCCGACACTTGCATGACCGTACTGAATGAAGATCTGATCCATGAATTTACCGGATCCTTCCTTTGCCAGCTTCTTCCAGTGCTCTTCCACGCTCTTATTGGAGCGAGAGTACCACGCCTGAAGCGCTGCATTGTCTTCTGGGTTAGGCTCTTGGTGGACAATTACTTTCGACATATTTAACTCCTTGAGTAAAAAGAGGCCTAAGCCTCTTTGGTTGTTACAGGTCGCCGTGATTGATTTCACGACGACGTTTCTTAAATACAGGTACAGGCTTAAGCCTGTCACCTGTCAAGAAGTTGACGGCCATGCCAGTGCGCTGAAGGCCTGCACCTGGAGGCGTGTGGTGGAACGCCTCTCCAAATCCACGAACTGCCTCCATGCGGGCTTCGATCGTGTTGGGACGGCGTGGAATGCGAAGGAATGCCATGATGTTCTCCTTTCAAGAGATTTGTGTAGGGCACTATTGCTCTACATTACTCTTATACCAAAAGACCATCACAGTATTGACTCTACCGCGTAGACACTACTCCAACATTACGCAGGTCAGGCATAGTAATGTAGCTATGCCCCTCTGGTACATGTGGTACCAGCTCTTCCGGAATAGCCAGAAGTCCAGTAGTACCCGATGGCATACCTTTTACCTTGCGTTCAAGTTGGTCGTAGCTGGCAGGCATAGTAGTCTCCATAGGTACTACCCTGCTATCATCCACCATCAGAGGAACTACCCTGCTATCATCCACCATCAGAGGAACTACTCTGCTTTCGTCTGTAGTAAGCGGCACTATTTGTCTAGCTGCTTGCTGTTTAGCCCGATCCCATTCTGCGATCTGCTCATACTTTCGTTCGAAGTAGCGATGAATAGGCTGCAAGGCAAATTGCATCAGCTTCGTGGTCAGTTTTGATGTCATAGTTTCCGATTATACACTTAGCAGCAGCAATGCTGAACTTTTTATCCAAACTGGTGCTAGGATTGTCAAAGCCCCTGTTTTTTACAAGGTACTTCACTAGGTCTGTCTTCCAGTCAATAGCCCTTACCAGCAAAACGTCGAACGGAAGTAACGGTCTAGAGTATCGCAAAGCTTGGCGTAGTCCCCCTATCAACATAAGGATGTTCTCTGCCTCTGCAGTGTTGACACCTTTATAACTAACGTAGCGCTCAATGCACGCCCCTTGTGGAATAGATCCTGGCAGGCAATCATCTACCCAACTACACAGGAAGTCTGGGAACTCTGAGTGCTTCGACGGATTGAATGTACTGCTCTTGACTAGCTCCCAGGTAGTACCGCTATGCTTAATGATAGCTGCCCCGAGGTTGACCCATCCTGGGTCTATGCCAAGATAGTACGTATCGGTACTGAGCTGACGCGTCTCGGCACTGAAGGTGCCTGGTGCTAGGTCTACTCCCATACCGTCAGCCCCCCTATCTTCCTCTCAACAACAGTTGGTAGTAGCTGAAATTCTGCTTGCAGCTCCACTGGTATACCTGGACCATCTACGTCAAGGCAGTAACGGCACTGGAAAGAAAACGAGTCCTTATCCAGTTCACGAACGCCCTCTTGACCTTCTGATTTATAGTACACCCATAAATCCTCATCGAACCACTCTGTTCTGGAAACAGTGACCTCTGAGTTCGTACTGCTCAGCCAAATTTGCCCTGGCTGAATGTACTTACGTTCCAGGATACGCTGGACAAGGATTCGTCGGCCATCCTGCTCTTTAATCTTACCCTTTACCTTTGCCATAGTTACTCTCCTAATTTGTCGGGATCTTGTAAACCAAGAATCTTCCTGTCCTCTGGCGAAACCCTTAGCAAGGCCTCCTTGTATTCCCTCTCGGTTTTTCTATCCCTTTTAGAGACCCATACTTCTGCGGATTGATTTCCGCCAAGTGTAAACCCGGAGTTACCTTCGTCCAGCTCTTCTATCATCCTGTCCCGTAGGCTAAACCATGCAGAGCTCGAGTCCCCCTGTGATTCAACTACCGCTTCACCGTCTTCTCCTACTTGTCGGATGCTCCACTTCTTAGACCAGGTGACCTTAGCCGACAGCAAGGTCTTCTTTAGTCCCTGACGGGCATCCTCCTCTGTACTAAATCCCTTTAGCTTAATATCGCATCCAATATCCAGCTCGAAGTCATCATCAGTATCGATATCAGCGTAGATGATGTAGTAAACGTCGCTTTCATCAGTGTGTGCCATTTTGTACAGCCTAAATACGAAAGGCCCCGTAGGGCCTTTAATTGATTACTCTACTGGTTCAGTATATCCAATCGCCCACTAGGGACGTCTTGCTATACTGAACAACAGTAGATTCGAAGAAGTTTCCAAGTGTATTTCCAGTAATGTAATCAATCCAGGGAATAGGTTGGGTCTCTACGTCAAACTGAGGCTTAAGCCCAAGCTGTTGCATACGATAGTCGCATACGTACCTGACATACGCTTTTACCTGCTCTTTGCTAACTGCCGTAGTATGCCCTACGCTATACACCAGATCGACAAAGCTATCCTCCATCTCTACGACTTTGCGAGCTGTCTCGTAGATCTTTGCTTTGAACTTGTCATTGACAATACGAGGATGCTCTTGAAGGTATTGCCGGAACAGCTCGCACAGGCCCTTCACATGCAAGCTCTCATCTACGATGGACCATTGATTAATTGACACCATACCAGGGAGCTTGCCCTCCTGAGAGAAGCTAAGCAGCATGCCAAAGCTTGCAAACAGGTTAACACCCTCCATAAGCACTTGCTTGGCAAGGTACTCTGCAACACCTGTCGGGCTCTTTAGATCTGCAGACTCGATCATGAAGTCATGCTTGCTCTTCATTTCTGAGTATTGCAAGAACTCGCTCATGAACTCCTCTGTATCGTAGCCTAGCGTGTCATTCAGTCGCTTATAGCCAAGCATGTGTGTTACTTCACGATTTGCAAAGCTCAACAACATCATCCTGGCATCGGCATTCTTGAACACAGGCAGCAGTTTTTCAACATAGCTTGCGCAGACGTCAGTATCAGCCTGAGTGAACAGGCGCAGGATCATCTTGATAAACGCCTTCTCAGGCTCAGTGATCTTGCCAGACTTCCATTGTTCCACATCCGTTTGCATCTGAGCTTCATCAGGTACCCAGTGAGCACGCTCATGCTCTGTTAGGGTCTCTTGAAGCTTAATGTACTTGGGGACGAAGATCTCAGTAGGAAGTGTGATTGACATGATGTTAAATGTTGTTTCTTGTAATTGTACTGTAGAAGCGTGCTTTTGGCACGCCTCTACTTGAATCAGGCTATGTATCTAGCCTTGTCTTAGCCCTGGCAGGCAACGCAGTCGTCACCCTTCCAGTCTTGCAGTGCTTGGCGCTCGATATTCTTGACCGTGTCGACTTTCGCCTCCCTCTCGGTGCGGTAGTAGTACATGGTCAATACATTCTCGCTCCTAAGGAACTTCAGGTGAACACTATTGACATACTCACGACTAGCTCCTGCGGGAAAGAAGGTGTTGAGACTTTGAGCTTGGCAAATGTACCTGCCGCGCTGGTCGGCCATCTCAATCAACCAGTGTTGATCCATCTCAATTGCCGTCTTGAACACAGCCTTTTCGTGGTTGGTCAAGAAGTCCAGGTGCTGGACGCTACCGTTGTTTGCATTGATGTCGGCCCAGACTTCAGCGGTGTTTTTACCATACTTCTCCAGAACCTTTTCCAGGTGCGGGTTTTTGATGATGAAAGAACCAGCTCGTGTGTCCTTGACGAAGACATTGCGGTACCACGGCTCGATAGAAGGTGACGTACCCGAGATATCGGCGCTGTTTGCATTAGGAGCAATAGCCAGAAGTCGGCTATTACGCATACCAGAACCGACCATGTCAGGGGCTTCCCCACGCTCCACCGCAAGCTGCTTGCTGGCCTCGACTGCTTGTGACTTGATCTGGCTAAAGATCTGGTGCGTCAATTGTACGGCGCTACCAAAGCCACCGCCCTCAAACGGGATACCTTTGCTCTGAAGCAGGCTATGCCACCCAAAAGTCCCTAGCCCCAAAGCACGCTCACGTTCTGCCGAGAACTTGGCCTTCTTGATACTCTCCGGTGCATGGTCAATAAAGAACTGCAGGACATTGTCAAGGAATCGAATCAAGTCTTGAACGATGTTGGTATCTTTCCATTCGTCGTATCTTTCCAGGTTAAGAGACAACAGGCAGCAGACGAAGGTCCGCAGCTCGTCGGTAGGGAGAGTGATTTCCGTGCAGTTGTGAATTTTGATACCATTAGCCCAACCCCAATGTGTCTCTGGCTCAGTAAAGTCGTAAACATCCTGCTCTCCTAGATCAACGATGGACTCGACTTCGCTAGAGCGAACGGCATCTACGATTCGAGGATTACTCACTTCTGGTACTGCAGTCTTATGCTCGTGTATAAATCCAATCTCAGCCTGGAACTTGTTGTAAGCCCATGCCGAACCTACCGCGACTATGAAGTTTGGCAAGGACGTGTAGGTACCATTGCTCCACTCAATAGTTTGTTCTGGAGCTTCAGTTACGTAGGCTGGATACCCTAGCGCAATAAGTACTTGCTGAAGTTCCTCGGAAAATACCCGACATGTCGTAGTTAAGGCAATACGGCAGTACTTAGGCATAGCACATCCATTGGCCGAGTACACTCCTCGTACAAAAGCCTTCATGAGCCTTGGTGACAGCGAGAATACGCCCTTAGGCATAGTTCTATTAGGAAGTGTTGAGTAGCAAAACTCTAGACTATCCATCACGTCCTTTAGGTACCTGAATGGTATAGTGATAACCCTATCAGAGTTGATACGATATTCAAAGCCGAGCTCTTCGGAGGCCTGCCTTACAAGCTCAGCGACCTCCGGTTCAGAGGGCGCCTTAATCTCTATGTAGGATACCTCACCCTTATCGGATCGTTTATGGAAGCAACCATCTCCCTGAATAAACCCCAGTAAAGTCGCCATTGTCTCGTTGAAAGGATCCCTCCCCAGCCAATCTCCTGTACCAAGCAATGGCTTTACTTTTTTACCTAGCATTTCCCCGGCCGGGGTTTCAATGTAACGGTGGTACCTGTTCTTTTCTCCAAATACCTCACGCTCCTCGATAATGTGGTCCATGGAGACATCAACATACTGACCGTTCTTAAGGGTCATACGGACCACGTTTTTCCTACCTGTGAGAAACGCAGTGGCTGGAGCCCATTCCCTCTCTCCGTTAAGTATATGGAAAGTCTCCCCAGACTCTGCAAGTTCCTTGATAGAAATAAGCCCGTGCTCTTGTGTGAGCAGCATCGTGCTCCCACTCTGGCAAAGGTTTGACCCCCGGATCTTCAAGCCCAGCTTCTTCTGGGTTTCTGGCATCAGCCTATTAGCCAGGTCAATCTTGAACATACACGGCTCACCTGTAAGAGCACGAGTTTCAATGATATCCTCCCAGATAACACGAGCGCTAAGGGTCTCGAACACGCGCCCGCTGTGAGGGCAGCGCAGATTGAAGTCCTTATCCTCCAACACGGCCTCGATGAACTCATCTGTCAGGTTGACAGAGTTGTGAAACTGTTGCCGGTTATCCGAGCGACGCTTAGCATCGCCTCCTGGGATACGGAATCGAATGTGCTCTAGGATATCCGGATGATCCACGTCCATGTAGTAGTTCAAGGCGCCTTTGCGGGTGCCACCCTGCCTCCAGTAGCCGATAGCAGAGTCGACTACTTTCATGTACGGGATAGGACCAGGGGCTTTCTTGCTTGTTCCACGAATAGAGTTGTGTGCACCCGTACCACCTCCGCTCATAGAGAGCGTAGCAATCTCTTGGATAAGATCAACCTGACCCTTGGCAGTGTCCGGGACCTCGAAGGCAAAGCAACTGATAGGCAGGCCCTGAAGCTTCTCTTCTGGGAAGAATTCATGGCGGTGCCAGTAGTAGCTGCCATCCTTACTCTTGTCCTCAACCCATTTACCAGCTGGCGCATTGCTCAAGATAGGGCTTGAGAACATGAACCAGTTCTTGTAAACATAGTCATAGATACGCTGGGCTAGGGCGTAGTCTCCATAGCAGTAGGCAGTAGATGCACGTGCTAGTGCTCCCGAGACGGACTCTCCTTCTCGTGTATAGAAACCCTCAAGCAGGGTTCGTGAAAAGTCATTGAGGAATAGAGGCTCTTCCTCGTAAATCTCAATTCCAAGGTGTTGTTTTTTCGGCATTAGAACTCCGTTGTTAGGCCCCGGAAGTCGGGGCGGGCTGATATCTTAACACACTACTTTGTGCCAAGAAGGTTTTTGATTAATCTGCTTTACCCTCAGTATTTCCAGTATCCCTGGCTCGTACCTTGACGCTATAGAATAGACTCTGGGCAAGTACCCTGGCCTTCAGAGAATGACGGATGGCCTGTGACAGATTGATTAGATTGGCGATACCCTTGGCAAAAGACGCCTTCTCTGCATCACTACCGAAGCTCCCTCCTAGGACAAGCTCCCTCTCATCGGTCCCAAGACTAAACAGCACGATGTTTCCGGTACGTCCATCTATCCTGTACCACCAACGATTAGAGTCTACTTCTAGGGTCTCGAGTTCTGCGCAAGTATCCGCCAAATCCTGCAGCTGCCACACCTGCTCTTTGAGTGCCTGCCACTTTCTTTGGCTTACGCCATCCCTTCCCTGGCCCGTCAGAAGACGTTGCATTGCGTCCATGACATCAGAGCTGCCAAGGTCGTAGAAACCCAGCTCACGCACGGTCTCGGCACCGTCTATTGACACAACATCATCTGGTACTTTTGATATGTCCACCTCTTGTCCTACAGAGAGGTTAGGGTCCTTCTCAAAAGAGTAGTAAACGATGGTCTCGTCTTGGCCAATAGGAAAGGGGGCTTTGTGGGATACTTTGTACTTCTTGGTCATAGTCTTACAGGAACTTCTTCATGGTGTTGAAAGTCATGCCATCCAGCACGTCTTCGAGGAATTGTGTGGGGATATCGATGAATCCACCAGACTTACTTTGAACCAGGCATCTAAATACGGCAGTACAGGGGTCCTTTGCGTAGGCCGTGTGACGCCTTCCGATATGGGCGAACCATTCTTTTGAAGCATCATCAAGTGGTGGGGATAATGCTATTCGATTCTCCTTGATGCAAGAGAAAGCGTACTCGTTGTCACAGTGGTATTCTGGGATGTTATCGAAGCCAGGCTTTGTAGTACCAGAGCCACCACACTCGCCGCACTCATCTTCCTCAATACCATAGCTCCGGTACTTAGTAACATGCCCTTCTCCGTTGCAATGAGGGCATGGCACACTTCTCTTGGTAAAGAACCCATTACTCATTGCTACGGCGTAGTCTAGCGCTCTTCGCTCTAAGTGAGCGGTCATCATTCTCATGCGTTCTCCTATCAAAAAAAGAGGCTGCAATCGCAGCCCCTTCTCAATAAGGCAGTGACCTTTCTATCACTGCTTCTTTTTCACGGTCTCGTTTTGGCAATGGAGCCCAAGCGATGTAACGCTTATCGCTTGTCCAAGGCCCAGTAACGCAGATACCGTGGCGCGTTAGCAGAAGTACCTTTGCCCCACCAGGTGGTAGTGGATCTCCTGCTTCTGGGTATCGATAGTCTGCCACGCCAGACAGGTAGGAATCATTGTCACGCATCAGAGGGCCTCTCTAGAAATACATCGCTGCATAGAAGCCTGTGTATAGAAAGAGACTCGTTGTGCTTAAAGCTTACTGTGTGTGATGTGCAACCATCCCGCCATACCTTTACGTACTCCTTGCTGTAGCCGGCAAAGTGATATGGAACATACTCATACCTTTCACCGACCTGTCTTCTAACCCATACTGGAGTATCATTAGGTACGTCATCCCAGACGCTCCTCTCGATCAAGAATGGTGTTTTTTTAGTAGCGCTTGCGCTACTGCCGGCGATCGAAAGATTAGCCCCCAGGGCCATCAAGGATTCTTCCTGCATCTCCTCGTTGTATACGAGGGCGACAATAGGGAACTCTGCAGAAGCCCTGTTATCACAAACAATTCGCGCCTTGCGGCCGTCTGCAGTGCGATGGGTGTATTCGATTGTCATGGTTTTACTCCTCGGTATCCGTTTCTTCGCTTGCTTCTTTTGCCTCATTTACTTCTTCCCAAGTCGCGGCGATGTAGCGACAACTGTCAGAAGTAGAGTTTTCGAGGCCAAACATAACCGGGGTTCGTTGACCCCAGGTTTGACCCTCTACGTAAGAGTATCTTGTGCAGCACCGGCAGTAGGAGTCAGGTGAAACAGGGTCACACCTAGAGAAGTCGAATGGAAGAGAGTTGACTAGCTTTTTAGGCATTTCTAGCTCCTGGTTAATGAATTGAAATAACGTCTTTGCTCAGTGAGTGGAGTGGGATAATGTCAAGGTCTTGGCCTTTGATGGACCCACCTCTATCCCACGTATTGTGAGAGACGAAACGAGCCAAGAATGGCATCTTGGCTTTGTACCTCTCCTTGACGGAGAAGTCTCCTGGTAGGAATACCTTGGTAGATGTCTTGTGTACTTCGAATGGCTCGTCAAAGTACTCGTTGTAGTCTGCCTGCCACGCCTCGATAGTTTGGTCTGGAGAGTATTGTATTTCCTCACCATCTACAAGCCAAACGTCTTCGTCTAGCCCAGACTCTACCTTGGATGCGTGCCGTTGTAAGAGTTGCTCTGTAGGCTGCAAGTACTCCTCGACTACGCGGTAGTCATTGACGAGCCACATAAGCCATGGATTGTCGTCGATTGGGTGGCTCAGCATGCAGCAGCGTTGAAGGAAGTTTACAAACTGCTCTTCGGTCTCTATCACTTGCTGCAATCTCATACCAAGATCATCACGGTAGAACACGAAGTTATGGCGTGAGAACTCCAAGAACTCCTCCTGGGTCTTGAAGCGCCGCATGTTCTTGACGTACTCCTGGTACTCCGCAAGCTCTTCATGAAGCTCTCTTGGGCCACTGATCCTGTACTGCTCAAGGTTGAGACACGTATCTGAGCCAGCTGTGGATTTCGCTACTCGATAGTCCTCCAGGTTCAGAGGCATCACTGCTGTGGATGCATCATTCATTTCTGCCCCTTTCAAAAGCATGGTTGATACATTACTCTTATACCAAAGGAATGGTATTTATTTGCTGGTTAACTCTCGTTAAGCAGGCACTGAACTATTGCCTCACACACAGCTTTAGCAAAGTCATGCCTTGTTATACTCTTTGCTTGTACCTCTGTCACCTCTCCTGTTATATCCTTGTGAACAACCGCTACCGGATTCCTCTTTACAGGGAAAGTTACGTAATAGCCTTGATGGAACGCAATGTCCATAGCGTCTTCTAGGTTCTCCAAAGGGTTCCAGTCGTAATCCTCGCACGTAGGTCCATCCCAGTCCTCGAATATATGCTGCCACCCATCGGCTACGCCTATGACGTCTGCAACCTTTTCAAGCTTCTCACGGTAGTTCATTGCTTAAAAATCCTCCTGTATAGCGACTAATACCACGGACAGGATGCCAAGTACAATGCCAATTGTTGCGGTTATTACCCTGGCAGCCACTGTCCATGAGCCTGGGTCCAGGCTCCAATTACAGAACGCAGCTACCAGAAATACCAAACAAAAGGAGCCGACAAAGTATAGGATGTAGGTTTTCATTCAGATACCTCTCGGTCGTTAGCCCAGGTTCCGTCTTTTAGACCCGAGACTCCCTTCTTCTCTAGCTGTAGCAGTACGCGTCCTACAACCTTTAAGTGATAGCAACGAGCTAAGCGCTCGTAGAGATGTAGCCCGTATACGCCCGTTAGTATATACCCCAGTATCACCAAGGCAGTAAATGCAACCCACCCTATCGCTAGATAGAATGTCGTTAGAAATGCCATGTCAGTCATATAACCCCCTAATGGTTTGTTTCTCAAAGAGTTCAACACTCATTTTTGCTTCTCCTTTAAGTTATCCAGTTTTTCCGAACAACCCTTACATACGTAGTAAGAGTGAAACTTTCTGGAATCCGCCGCGGGCGCAATGTTGCTGCACATCATGCACGTGGCGGTTACATTTGGCCGTAAGTCTTGGAGTGACTTAAGATTAGGCTTTGGCCTCTTGGTACCCATGCTTAAAAGCAGTGTAGGAACGTAGAGCAGCAATGCTGTCAATCGTGTAGTCTCTGCCCTTTTTAGACATCTCTACAAGAGCGGCGTAGTTAGGGTAGTGCTTTCGGAATAGATCTAGTAGTGTATCATCTGACTCTGGTTCAGTAGAACTACTCTCCCAGATCACTGAAAGAATACGACCCTCCGGGTCTTGCCTCGTTACAGCTACGCACTCCCCTTTGATATTGGTTGTTACAACAACCTCGGACCATGTCTCCGGATGTTGTAAAGCCTCTCTGAGAGAATGAACCCTCTCCTCAGCGCAGTACCACTCCCCGTCACGTAGCATCTGCTCCATAGAGTTCAATGCGCCTAGTACCAAGCTAGCGTCTAAGCGCACCTTACGTCCGCTGTCATCTTCCTGTGTTGTGTTGTCCGTGTCATTCATTATATGAGTCCTTGAAATGGATTGGGTGGAACCGTAGACCTTCGTCGTGCAATAGCGGCCTTATGCCGTTCTCTATAGCGCCTGTTCCACTCGGCTCGTGTACAGGCTTCAGGTTTCGGAGCATCGGGCTGCCCACAATTCCTGAATGCCCATTGCCGAGATCTTTGAGTACCTAGGTAAGGCCAATCTCGTATGTATATACGACGCGCTTCGTGTAGACCATTTAGTGCCTTTCGTACACCCTCTTTTGAAAGCCCTAGCTCCTGGCAAAGCTCTTGCCCTGTCATAGGGCCTACCGTCTTCAGCCTCTCAAGTATAGCTCTTTGAGAAGCAGTAAAGCCTTGTGCATCCCATCTTTTCACAAAGTACCTCTAGCTCTAATGTCTTCAGAACAGGCATAAGCCCTAAATGCCCCAGGCGAAGTCCTTGCCTTATCATGGTGCCTATCGCATATCTTTGCGCACTCCTCTCTTTCTTCTGTGACGGCGAGTTTGAAGAAGCTTTCCAGCAGAAGCAAAGACTCCCCGTTTTTCCTCTCTGGTTCTGAAGGTATCAGCCACCACTCTGGGAATCCAGCTTCTCGTGCTAATCTTAGGACGTCTTCAGTCGCCACTGCTTTCTCCTGATTGTACAAAAGTACCGATGTTGTGGTAACGCTCTACAATCCTAACCCATTGCTGGACAGTCTCAAAAAGCCAAGGCTGCTTGCACATAATACTGATGACCTCTTCTGGCATGGGAGCCCGGCTGTCTTTACTAGCCTCAGCTGCGTCCTCCTTAGCCGAGATGTTACTCACATCTTGTGCAGAACTCGGTGACGGGGGCAAAGGCATCCAGTGCGTAGGGTCACCATCAAGTGGCATCAGATACTCGTAGGCCTCCGACTCTTCATACCAACCTTCATCGGCCCAACCACTTTCTGTTGTATCAGACTCAAGTGTATCCTCTAAGTAGTACCGAGCCCTCATGGTTCGGCCATTTCCTAGTCGGTTTTTGTAATGCACTAGGACAATCCTGCCCTTGAGAGCTGTCTCTATAGGTTGCCAAGTCTCCGGCTTCTGCTCGACTTGCGGCTGCTCCAGCGCTATGCGGAGTGCTTCAATCGCCTGATCCTGCTGTACTCGCCAGGCCCCACTATTCACAAGGTAGCGGCTTTCTAGGGCGTTTAGCGCCTGTTCTCCTACAGAGCGCGGCAGTGTAATGATTTCGTCTTGTTTCATAATTAACCCCCGATACCGTGTGCGCGCTCTGCAAAACGGAATCTGCGAAGCAGCCGATACCGCTCCGGCCCTGGCTTCAAGCGCTGCCCAGTTTCCCCCGTCCAGAGTTTCAGCCACTGCTCATCCGTAAGCGGCTGGCGAGGTGGCTGCGGGTGGGTATAGAGCTTGGTTCCGGCTGGCACATCGCTTGCCCGAAAGCAGGCCATCGTAAATCCGTCCGTGCCTGGCATAGACCCAGCTTCTCCAACCATCTCCTGCTCGCCTTGCGGCTGCTCCACCACTGGCGGCTGCGGCGCGGCGGCAAGCATGGCGCGGTAGATGTAGCTTGCCCTTACCACCCTATGAGCGAAGCCTGTCAGGCTCCACGCATCGGAATCGGAAGTCCTGGTTTCTGCTTCGTAGTGAGCATCCTTGCCTGCGTCACGCATTTCCTCGGTCGGCTCCACAGGCACCAGCCTCCAACCTTCCGGAATTTCCGGTGAGTTGACTTGCGGCTGATTCAGTGCTGCGCGGAGTGCATGCATCGTTTTGTCGTGGTGCCAATCAAGTGGATTGTTGGCATCCTTCTCGTATTTAAGGGCCTCCAGCGCCTGCTCCACAACGGAGCGCGGCAGGGTGATTGTGTTTGTCATTTCATGTTCCTTCCAATTTCAGCAGCAGCGCGCACGATGGCGCGGCGGGTGGCGGCGCAGGGGTCATCTTTGCAAGCCTCGATTACATTTACTCCAGAATTGCGAAACGTAATGACATCAACCCTTGCGTGTGTCGCAACCGGAATACTGATGCCCATATTCAACTTCACCGCCAACCTTAGCGCATCGCCGTCGTTCTGGAGTGGATTCCAAAACATATCGGGGCCGTTTTCAGTTGTTTCCAGCCAGTCATCGTCATGAAGCATGCTGGGAATGCTACCTACGATGATAAGCCCCGCTGCCTTTGCGGCCAGTTTCAGCAGTTCAAGGTCTGTCATTTCGTTTTCCTTTCGTTGGGCAGTCCGCAAAGGTCGAACAGATCGCAGATAGCGAGCTGCGTGTGATAGCGGCCCTTGGCGGCGTTCAGGCGGTCCTTCAATTCCTTGATTTCGGCGCCGTCCTCGTCTTGGGCGGCTGCTGATAGTGCGCTCATTCTCCATCCCCTTCTGTTGCAATCCCCCAGACGGCACGGCCACCTGTGGGCTCGAATTCCCCGGTCTTCAGCCGGATATACTGCTGCCCCGGAACTCCGGCGGACTGCGCGTATCCCTGAATCCCCCAGTTTTTGATCTCAGTGACGACGACCATGCAGCCGCCGAACATGTCTTTGCTGGGGTCTACCTGAACGATGTCGTGGATTTGGATGCTCATGCTGCACCTCCGGCCTTGGCGATGGCGGCGCGGGTGGCAATCAATGCGGCTCGACCCTTAGCGCGACCCTCACGGGTGCCGTAGTCATCGGCGCAGTACGCTTCCTCCAGCAGCTTCAGCGCCGCC
>OGWN01000041.1_pt1 | contig 17126 bp, 23 predicted proteins | sample 1575921 | NCBI WGS metagenome assembly OGWN01 (sample SAMN07581531, study PRJEB24739) | freshwater metagenome
GCATGTGTGAATTTGACAGTATGCTAGTATTTTAAGTCCTAAACTATGACCTAAAACCAAAGTTAACGTATCGCCCGTAGCATATAGTTTTTAAGCAGTATACCGTCATCCCTCATGACCCAATGTTCTTCTTTTATGTAAGGTATCTGGACTGTTACTTGAAAAGTAGAGTCATCTTGGTCTTGAGTTGCCTCACATGCACTAACAGAGAGAGTATCTCCAAAATTTTTGAAACCCTGAGAGTCGCAAATAGGACCCCTAGACCAGGCTATGAAATGAGTGGCCATATCTGTTAATAGTTCACAGGTACCCTTATTGCGGGCCTCGATTATTAATGAGGCAGTACCTGTGTACATCAGCATATTAGTATCTTTTCTTAAACCCTTCCCCTCTGCGAGAGTAATACCCTCTGCTAGGTTGTCGCTCAAGCCGACTTTGTTAATAGAATAAGATCCTCTGTTAACAAGCAGCCTAGGCCTTTCCTGAAACGCGATCTTGTTAAAGTCATAGATATCAGATATTTCTAGAGTGCGCTTTTTCTCATCGGGATCCCATAGGAAACCGCCTGATTGACCGTATGTAGAGAAATAGTACCGCAACGGCTCTAGTATGCTTGACGTTACTAATAGTGGTGAGAATTGCATTAGATGCTTTCAGGTGGTAATATTTCTACAGGAAACTCAGCTAGCTTCTTCAGTACTAGCTTATTTTCGACATCTCGCCTAGACAATTGCACTAATTGCAGTATTTGCCTAACAGGCTGTGCTTGTAACTCGGTAGTCTGTACCTGGGCTATTTTGTAGACGTTCCAGTCATTTGTACGTATTAGTATATCGTCCTGCGACACTTCTGGCATAGACGTAGTCCAGGCACCTATCTGATTTGGTTCAAACTTACCAAAGTAAGTCTTCATCAGGTTACTTGGAGTAGGCTCATATTGTAGCAACACAGGAACCGGTGGGTAATATCCACCTTCAAAGCTAGTACCAAAACAGGATAAGCAGTGATCTTTTGTCACAGTTTCACTGATAGGGTCCCAGCAATTGTGGCAACGTAATCCATACATACGTTTCTTAAAGAGGTAACTCTTTACACCTGTGAATTTCTTGAGTAGAAAGTTTTCTCTACGCTGCACTTCGTTTGCCCGTATCTCTACCCAATTATGTCGAATGCCGTGCCAAGTTACGGGGGCACTTTGCATTTTGGCGTTACCATGCTCTAGCAGTATTGCTTCAATCTTATAGTACCCGTTTCTGAATTTACTATAGTCTTGTGCAGTATAGTCAATAAGGCTATTGCCATCTATAGGAGATGGATTAACGAGTACGTAGTTATCCTCTGCTGATGGAGAGTGATACACATTGAACCTGCAATCGCCCCACTCTACTGGTACAGTCCATTCTACAGCGATGTACTCATACCAGGATGGGTACACCCTCGCTCGAATCGAGAGATTAGTAGATGTACCCTCCTGCCCAGGGTCCTCCTGAGGTACACTCCTCTTGGCTATGAGGAATCCAAAAGCGTAGCTTACATTAAACGACATACTGGATTTTAAAGTTCAATACCGCCACTTGCATTTGGTATAAGAATAGTACAGGAGAGAAGTCCGCTCTCTTGAATCAACCCAGTCTCTTGAAAGGAGAAAACATGAGCAAGATTTCTATGGATAAGAAGTACGTAACCAGGGACGGCCGCAAGGTCACCCTCCTATCCACCTCGGTAAAAGATCCATACTACACGGTGGCCGCCTTGATTCACCACGACGGTGACGTGGACCGAGTATGTCAATTCTCGGCTCTCGGGAGATATTACACAGACTTGTACTCTGAACTTGACCTCCGCGAGGAGGACTGCTACCAACCGGGGGAGAAGATCGAGGTGAATACCTTCCTGGGCTGGAGGCCCTGGTACGTATATCATTCCAAATTGGAGGAAGGTGTTCACCTCGTGGTGATGGAGAAACTACCATCCGACATGCACGCTGCCGAGGACCGCTACCAAGCTGTTCCGAGTGATAAGATCCGAATCAGGCAAGAGTAACACTCTTGCTCACAAAGCCCAGCATAGTCTGGGCTTTTCTATTAATTCAAAGGAGCTAACATGGCAATGATTGAGATCGGTAAAGACTACAAGAATGGCAGGGGCATGACGATAAGCATCGTCGCAGACGCAAGAACAGAGGACGGTGGCCGCTATTACCTTGGAGTACATAGGGATCCCAGCAGGATGGTAGGAATGGATTGTTACTACTACACTGTGGCGGGGAGAATCGCAATCGGAGGTACTTCCCTAGATGACCTACAGGTCTTTGACTGGTGCAACCTCAAGAAAGACGAAGTTGTATGGATTCAACCATCATTCCATAGTAAAGCGATGGCTCGTCACGTCCATTGTGTGGATCTTGAGAGAGACCTCATCTATTACTACGGGGATGGTGTAAGCTCCCTTACATACGATGCGACGTATCACCAAATCTTGAAAGCCCCCGCATCAGCTGTCAGAGGCCTGGTCAAATCTTAGACCTAGACTCTCTCATAGCCTTCACCCTGTACGAGCTGTCAACCTTATTGTCTTTCAATAGGCTGGCAGCCTCGTCTGGTGACTTCCAAACGTATTTGACGCTGTCCCCGTCTGCCCCTAGACGGGATTTGTCAATGTTCCTGAAGCTGGCAGAGAAGACCCTGGTTAGGCTACCACGGTACTTCTCTCCTCTTCCTTTTTTATCCGAGATACCTTCTGTACGATGTAAGATGCTGGTCTTTTTTAGCCCATCAATAGCTATACCAACCTCTTCAAGGCATTCATTACGAGCGGCGCTTTCATCGGTTTCACCCTCTGTCCCACCTCCTGGGAAACCATACCACTCCTCACCTTCGTCGTTTTTGTTCTTGGTAAGAAGTACTCTACCGTCTTTCCAAATAACTACTTCTACACGACGTCGGTAGGGTAGGCTTTTGTCTTGATTTACGACAAAGGCAGCAATCTTTCCTAAGTATGACGACACGACTATATTCTCACCATAACGGAAAATAGCGGTAATCTGAACTTACGGAACCATAACCTGACTCGATGTTCTGCTGGATCTTCAGTCTATTTGCCAGCTCCTTGAACTGGGCCATGTATTGGTTACCCAAGTTCATGTATAGTTCAGCCCTCTCCTCCACGGGGATATTTAGCCCACCATCGCTATAAGCCATCGTGTTTCTCGCAAGGTTAGCTGCCTTGCCTAGGAAAAGATGGGCAAGAGTCCCGTATAAGAGCAGACTGAGGCTCGGGAACATCTTAGGAGAGACAGTACTGAGAGGAGGGATGGTATTGTAATCAGACAAAGCAAGCTTCATAGCCAGCTGAATCGAGCCATCGCTGAACTCTTCCCCTTCAATCAAATGATTGTTTTCTGAGTAATCATGGATATACGCCCGGACTTCATCGGGCGTCAGGGCGAAATCCTGTTCACTCATATTAGGCGGCCTTGGCTTTGCGAGTAGTACGCTTCACAGGTTCTGCGTCAGCTTGTTCTTCTGCCGGGTTTACTTCGACAGTCGAGTTCTCACCAAGCTTAGTCACAGTCGGTTCCCCGATAGTCTCAGAACTATTACCCAGAGCAGTAACGGTAGTAGACGGTTCGGGCTTACTATTAGCCAGCTCCTCTTTCAGCTCCTCTGCAGTCATGCCCTGAATAGGGTTTGTAATTTTTGCAATCTCAACTCCCGGTACCTCAAGGGCACTGGGCTCTTGGGAGCTAACCTTGATCCAACCATTCCGAATAGCGTATTGCACTTCAAACATATCTGCTTCCGCCTTGCTTAGTGCAGCGTATTGACCCTGAGCAATTTCGATGTATCCAGATCGGATTACAACATTGGTCGGAGTAAGATTGATAGCATAGACGACTTCTGACATTATAAATTCCTTTGTTTATTACGATTGCTGAGCTTCGTTAGCCTGATCGTACATACGATTCAGGCGATCCATTATAGCACGGTCCTTGTACTGATGGTATTTATGCACGCCTAGGAAGCCTGCAGAGCCTATTCCCGCCACGCCTAGGCCAGCCTTAACACGTGCATCTCGAGTTTGTCTTCTTTCCGCAAATGCCATTGACTGAAGTTCTGCTGGAGTTACTCCTGCAGCATTGTACTTAGACACGACTAAGGCATCGTGAGACAGTTGTCTGGCACGGTTTCCTATAACCCTCTCACCAAAGTCTAGGGACTTGGAGATTGCATCGCCTACCCTACCAGCTACTTTGACCAAATACTTGTTCATAGGGGTATTTTAAGACTGTATCAACACATGGGATATATTTGGTATAAGAAGGTGCAGCGCAGTTGCTGCTTTAAGGAAGCACAAATGAAAGTAAAAGACTGGACCTATCTGATCACTGTACAAGTATTCTCCGTCCTGTGCGTAATTGCAGGAGTATACATAGAAGTGCAAGCACTTATCAACATCTACAATTGGCAAGAGGTATCACAGAAGATTGGAGTAGCTGCATTCTTAGCCGGTACTTTAAGCCTACTCTGGGCCGGGGTTATGCTCATTGCCTACGGGTGGGTCATCGGAATGCTGTCCGTCCATTGGAAGCGAGAGCAGCGATGAAGTACTACTACTTTGAACCAGAGTTTTGGGAAAAGGCTAGTCTGCTTCAGTACCTAGTATTCAGCATACTACTGGCTGTCTTCTTTACGGTGATGACAACGTACTTGCTTCTTGTAGTCCTATCAGAAGAGAGGCTTCGCTTGTCAGACCTCGTGATACTTCCTTCCTTTTACTTTTGTGTTCGTATTGCGGATGCAATGATAAAAGGATACACAGGCAGGGATTGAAGTATGCGCATTGGCTTTGCCTGTAAGTTCGTCGACACAGAGAGGGCTAACTACAGCAGGCTTAACTTTAAGTCTACAACTGTACGACACTTATCAACATTAAGCCCAGAGGAAGCGAGGGGTAAATTAACAGCGCTGTGTGAGCACAACCTATCCTGTCTGGACAGTATTGCCGACTTACTAGCGTCCTGGCCAGAGACGCTAAGAATGTTCCGTATGAGTGGCGATGTCTTCCCATTGTTTACCCATGAGTTCTGCAATCGTTTCTACACAAGAGAGCTGTACCCACAGCTAGTTGAAATATTGCAGTCTATTGGTAAAAAATTTAGGGATAACTCGATTCGTGTTAGCTTTCATCCTGGTCAGTTCACCTTGCTAGGTACTGCAAAGGAGGGTACGCTACTGTCAAGTATTCAAGAGCTGGAGTACCATACATCTCTATTGCTTGACATGGGTTATTCTGGCTGGCATGACCATGGCTGTGCTATAAACATTCACGGCGGCAGTAAATCAGTAGGTCTCAACACCGTTAGGTGCAATCTAGAGAGGCTTACTCCAGAGTGCCGCAACTTCCTGACTATTGAAAACGATGAGTTCAGCTATGGGCTAAAGCAACTCGTAGAAGAGTTAGGAGATGTTGTAGCCATCTTGCCTGACCTGCATCATGAGTGGATACATCGAGGGGAGTATGTAATCCATGATGATACGCTATTCAATGCCGTAGAGCAAAGTTGGCGTGGGGTTCGGCCCAAGATGCACTGTGCTTTTAGCAGGCAAGAGCATGTACTATTCAAGAAGGACAGCCTAGAACACACACCGTGTCCTGATGGGCTCGAAACCCTGCAGCAGGTAATGGAGCGTACAGGGGCAACAAAGTCTGCTCTACGTCAGCATAGTGACAATATCTGGCATCCAGCGGTTGTTCAATACTACTCTGGGTTTACAGATAGGTTCGATTTGATGGTAGAAGCTAAGGACAAGAATGTCGCCTCTGATTACCTGTCCAGAGACTTGAGACTAGTAGATCCAGGTTTACTAGAGGTACCAGAGTTTTTAAGGAGGACCACATGAAGTAATAGGCGTATACACTAACTGTCCTCTTAACAAATACAAAATCCACGCAGGCCATAGGGCTTGCTGAGCCTTGGCCTGCAAAAATAAAAACAAGGCTCTCTGTCGTGCTCAAAACAATTTCAAGAAGCTCGAATCGTAAACTTGGCGGCTGCGCTGCAACGTACAGGTCTGGTACTCGTAATGTATTCGGTACTTGCCCGAACTCCTGCCGGCTAAAACCCAGGTCGGGAACAGGGACCAGTACTGTAGACCAAGAGTATCTGGAGGCCGTACTAGATGCAGTTCCCAAAGGCGGTATTGGCTGGACCTACTCGCATTTTGGACCCGAGAGTATCCCTTTACCGCAGCCCCAAAAAACTGTAATCAACCTAAGTGCAGACTCTGTAGAACAAGCTTTGTACTACAAGAGTCTTGGCTACCCAACAGTGGTAGCCGTACCAGCATCGCAAAGCGACAAAGTAGACCGCCACGAGGAGACTCGGTTTATAAGGTGCCCTGCTGAGTACAACGATAAAGTTGATTGCAATAACTGCGGCTCTGGCACACCACTGTGCGCAAGGGCCGATCGTGACTACGTAATTAAGTTCACTGCACACGGAGCTCAATCAAAGCTTGTTGGAGACGAGGAGCGAGATGGTGGTTGCTACGGAACTTCTGGTCCCGTGGCAATTCACTGGCATAAAACCAGGTCTCAGACTCAGCAGGCTAGCGATGCAGAAGTATTGCGTGAATGGATTCGTAGTCTTCCGTATGGCACTAAAGTCCGCCACCACGTTGTTGGAGACGTTGGTGGTGAATAGATCCGTGACTATATTCTAATCACGGGTGACATCAAAATCCCGCTGCCACACCTGATTTGGCTTTGGCGGCGGTATAACAGTGAATGGATACCACATCGTGAAAACCAAAGACAAACATGTAGAGATTGAGAATACTGAGGACTCTCTATTCGGCATAATAGAGGATGATCCAGCAGAAAGAGCAGTACTGAGTCTTAAGTCAAAACTCTGTTCTATGATAAGGATTTTGGCAACCAAGTCCGAGCTAAGCCAATACCAGCTGGCTAGTATTTTACAAACCCCTCAGCCAAGAGTTAGCAATCTCTTGTCTGGGAAAATACACAAGTTCTCTATTGACTTTTTACTGAAAAGTCTGCATCGCTTAGATCATCCTATGATTATATCATATGACCCGGTCGATGACCAAAGGCCTCTCAGGATGTACATTCTGAAGCACGATGAAACCAACTCAGAGGACGGTGAGTGAAAGACATTTACCCAAAAGTAAAACCCGAGGATTTCCCCGAGCTTTTCACCAAGCACATGTCAGCAATGACCGAGCACGGACTCGAGCGCAAATCTGACATTGCAGCTCAGCTAGCCTGGCGAGATGCCAGAATTGAGGCTCTGCAGAAAATGCTGTATGGTGTAGCTTCCATTCAAGAAATCATCTGCGGTCTGCAGGAGGACCTTCAGTCAACGTTGTCCATGTACCAGGAAGGAAGCCCCGGCTGCGGGTAGAATAGAGTCTTCCACAACGCGGGGCAGCCCGTCAACAGCAAGGCTCTAGACCGAGCCTTGTGATTCTACGCCAGCTGAGAGGTTGGCGCCTAATCTTTCTCTAAAAAAGGAAGTATCATGAATATTGTACCATTCCAATTCGGAGAAAACAGCGTCCGAGTCATTGCTGACGACAACGGGGAAACTTGGTTCGTAGCCAGTGATGTCGCCTCTGTACTAGAGTATAGGGACGCCTATAATGCTACTCGATCCTTGGATGATGATGAGAAGGGTACTCAGATTGTGAGTACCCCCTCTGGTGAACAGCAGATGCTAGTCATTAATGAGTCTGGTCTTTACTCTGCTATCCTGCGTAGCCGCAAGGCTGAGGCAAAGCGTTTCAAGAAGTGGGTGACGTCGGAAGTTTTACCGACCATCCGTCGCACAGGGCGTTACGAGGCTCCACAAGCACCGGTCTACGCTACCAGCCCTGCGGTTCAGGCAGTTCAACTTGCTGATGTCATTGCTACGGCATTGCGGGTGAGTAACTCCGGCAGGCTAAGCATGGTTCGTCAAGCAGTTGGAATGCACGACCCAGCCAACCTACCCTTAGTCCCTGTCTATGCCATCGACGCTCCATCTGATTCTGTAGCAGGCAGCAGTGAACCTACCCACTCTGCTTCACATCTCTTGCGTAAGCACGGCACTACTTTGTCAGCACAAGCTTTCAACCGTTTGGCAGAAGCAGCAGGGTACTTGGAAACCTTGACCAGGCAAGGCTCTCGTGGGCAAGAAAAGCAGTTCAAGAGCGTAACGCAGGAGGGCTTGAGGTACGGTAAGAACGTATCCAACCCACAGTCGCCGCGTGAAACACAACCTCACTGGTATGACAGCCGTTTTGAGGAATTGATGACAGAACTTGGAATTATCGGATCATGAAACTAACCAGATTTAACTTCCCAGGCGGAGAAGTACACATCAAGATCGAGGGACTAGAGGGTTACAATGACTGTGGTCCCGTACAGTTGACGGCTTCTCTTAAGAACAGCGACGACATAATGGCCTTACTGCTGCAAACAGATGCATTGCGAAGGTCTGGTATCAAGGACATTCACCTAGTGATGCCGTACATCCCATATGCAAGGCAAGATAGGGTCATGGTTCCAGGAGAGCCTTTGAGCATCAAGGTCTTTTGTGATCTAATAAACTCCCAGAAGTACAGTGGAGTTCAAGTCTGGGATCCACACAGCGACGTAGCAACAGCCCTACTGGACAACTGCAGTGTCATACCACAGCATGTATTGCTTAAGGATGTTGCTGGAGAAGACTTACACGATAATACCGTGCTTGTCTGTCCGGATGCAGGGGCAAGGAAAAAGATCGGGCTTGCCGCAAAGGAACTTGCTCTGACTCGTGTACTATACGCCGACAAGAAGAGGGATGTATGTACAGGGAAAATCTTGGAGACAGTCATTTCTTCATATCCTGACCAGTGGGATACGCTCTATGATCATCTTATAGTCGATGACATTGCCGATGGCGGCGCGACGTTCCTTGAGCTTGCCAAGGTACTAAAAGACAAGGGGGTTCAGGGAAAGATAAGTCTATACGTAACACATGGTATTTTCTCAAAAGGACTCGAACAGTTCACGGGTCTATTTGACTATATCTATATGGCACACACTTGGCTTAGCCAAGAATACATCCAACAAATCAACGCCAACTCAGATCTGCAGGTTTATGTAGGCTGGTACTGCTCTCCCATCGAATCTTAACAAAGGAATAGACATGTTCAAATTCAATCCGATTCTTGCTTGCGACTCATACAAGCTCGCTCACCGCCGTATGTACCCTGAAGGTACAGAGGTTGTGTATTCCAACTTCACGCCCCGTAGCAATAAGTATTTCAATGCACCAAAGAACTGGTCTAACAACAGCATTGTCGTATTCGGCCTTACAGGTCTGCTGAAGGAGATGGTAGAGTCTTTCAAAGAAGGATTCTTCGATCGTCCACTAGACGACGTTCTGGCAGAATACAGGGAGGCTATTGCACCCTTCTGCGGCGTCTCTCCTGAGGAGGTGGAGGTAGATCACCTTGTTGAGCTGCATAACCTCGGATACCTACCGATTAAAGTTAAAGCCCTACCAGAGGGTACCCTGTGCCCTATGCAAGTGCCAATGCTAACCATTCGTAATAAACGGGGTTTCTACTGGATTACGAACTACCTTGAAACCTGGCTTAGCACTGAGGGCTGGAAGCCCTGTACGTCTGCTACGCTTGCATACACCCTACGCGGAGTACTGGATTACTGGGCTGACACCACTGGTGGAGCAAAAGAGTTCGTTCAGTGGCAGGGACATGACTTCTCTATGCGTGGGATGAGCGGTGTGCATGACGCCGCCCGCACTGGCGCTGGACACCTATTGAGCTTCACTGGCAGCGATACAATCCTTGCCGCACAGTATCTGAGCAAGTATTACTCTGCAGAAGGGTTAGTAGCGGCCTCTGTGCCTGCAAGCGAGCACAGCGTCATGACAATGGGTGGCACCGAAGGTGAGTTTGACATCCTCGACCGTATCCTGTTTGACGTCCATCCTTCTGGTGTTGTGAGTGTGGTGTCTGACAGCTACGACTTCTGGTCTGTTATGACCGAGTACGCACTCAGCCGCAAGGACAGGATCCTGTCCCGTACACCGAATAGCCTGGGTATGGCAAAGGTTGTCTTTCGGCCTGACAGCGGTGATCCTGTCAAAATCCTTACCGGGTACAAGGTCTGCTCTGTTTCAAGTACTAAAAACCTTGAAGAGATGATGAGGGCAAACCAGGAGGGCTATGAGGCAGTCTTCGACCAAAAAACTAAGCAGTACTATACATTTGAGGAGGTTGATACTGGTTGGACGACTGAGTTTGACGTCTTCCCGCTTAGTCAAGCAGAAGCCCTTGGTGCCGTGCAGTGCCTCTGGAACATTTTCGGAGGTACGACGACAGAAAAGGGCTTTCGAGTCCTCCATGAAAGGGTTGGTCTTATCTATGGAGACTCTATCACCGTAGACCGAGCCAGCAATATCTGCAAACGACTGGCTGATAACGGTTTCGCTTCTACTAACTGCGTATTTGGTGTCGGATCATACTCATACCAGATGGTTAGCAGGGATACCTTTGGGCTAGCTATGAAGGCTACTTACGGGGTCGTAAACGGAGAGGGTCGTGAGATCTTTAAGTCTCCGAAGACAGATCCTGGCAAGAAGTCTGCAAAGGGGCTTCTCAGGGTAGTCAAGGAGTCTTCAGGTAAACTGGTTCTAGAAGACCAGCAAACCCCGGAGTCTGAAGAAACAGGGGAACTGAGGCTTGTCTATGACAACGGAGAGTTCGACAAAGAGTGGCTAGAATCCAATACTCTGGCTAACATCCGTAGTCGACTGCTCTCCAATACGACGGCTTTCTAATAGCCCAAAACAAAAAGGCTTGGATTTCTCCAAGCCTTTTTTAGCCTAAATCAGATAGCTGATCAGAAATTTAGCACGACGGCACCGTTTACGTTACCCAGGCCAACACCAACGGATTCGTATGTGTTGAACGATAGCACGTCTTGCTCAACCTTCAGGAAGACTGTCGAGTCTTGCAGAGTGTAGAACTGACCCAGGTAAGCTTCCGGGGCAAACACGATAGCCTGGTTTGTCGGCAGGATGTCGTTTTTGTTGGTGGTGATGATCTTGTAGCCGAAGAAGCTATCAAGAGTAGCTTGACCACGCATCAGCTCCGAGGCAGCCGGCGAACCGATGTCGGTAGCCGGGAAGCCCAGCAGATCAGTGTACATCGACTGGGTCATCAGGATGCAGCCGACCGGCAGCTTCTTCTCCAGCAGCTTCTTCACGCCGTTCAGCAGGTTCACCTTGGTGAAGCCGCCTGACAGGGTGTAAACGTTGCTGTTGGCAGTAGCCACGCTAACAACGTTGTTGTAGAAGTTCTGGTCTTCGGTAGCCTGGATGTCCTTAACCGAGTTCTCTTGCAGAACGGTACGGATGTCGGTACGATAGGTAGCCAGTTCGAACTTCGACTTACGGAAGTCAGCCGAGGTGATCTTCTGGAAGGTCACCGGGTAACGGGAACCCTTGAAGTAACGGATCTCGCTACGGCCCAGGAAAGGCATGTTAGCAGCGATAGAGTCCGGTTCCTTTTCGACGATGATCGTCGGCTCTTCGGTCAGCTGGCGATCCAGCTCAGCAGCCGTGATCGGCTTCGGGGTCAGGATCTTACGGGTGAAGCCATCTTCACGCAGCTTTTGACGCACGAAAGCGCTCATAGCTACGCCGGCTTCCTTGGTCATTCCTTGGTCAACCTTATCCAGAAAGCTCTGGTTCAGGAATTGAATATTCACAGTTTCAGTGTTATAACCGCTCATTTTTTGTCTCCTTAAGCAACCTTAACGACCAGGTGGGCGGTATTGGTAGCGCTAACAGTGACCACGTCCAGGACGTGTCCAACAATCGGGTCCGTACCAGTAGCCAGGGTCAGCTTACCGCTCTTGGCAGTCAGCGGCGATCCAGGGGCGTACGATGCACCAGTGTCGTAGTTTGAAATCTTGGCGATGAAGTTGCCCCACAGCACAACAGCCTTATTGCTGTTAACTGCACTGCCACTGTCACCGTTACCTTGAATCACCAGGCCGACAAAAGCACTAGCACTTGCACCAGACTTGTCAACAGTGCCGTCAGATTGCTTAGCAACCCAGTCACCATTGGTCAGTGTAACGCTAGACTTGATCGTCTCATTGCGATCCAGGGAACCATCGTAAGGCCAGCCACGAATGATCTCGGCCGTATATTCCATTTTCATATTGTGTTTCCTTCTAAAGAAGCCTGCTATAGCAAGCTTTAAAAAACAGTTTGTAAACCTATTTTAATGCGTATAAAAAATAGGTTTATTTTTAGTTACTGGTAGTACATCCCTTGGGGTTGGGCAGATTGTTGACCTGATCGATTACCCGCAGCGTATGCTAGGCCACCTAGAGCAGTAGCGCCGGCTAGACCCGCCGCTAATGGGTGCCGTTTGGCCATACTCAAAGCCTTTGATAGAATACCCTGTGGTGCAGCCTTTGGCACGTTTCCTACAAGTGGTTTTGCACCAGGGATATTCGGCTTCACGCTAGGACCTGTACCTGGCATGAAGGTACCAGATTTCTTAGCAGCAAGGCGATCTGCAAGTGATGGTCTACGAGACAGAATGTCTCCGGTAGACCTAGTTGCAGTGTTGGGAGAGATTTTCTCACCTGTTACTCGACCAGAGAAGAAACTACGAGTAGGGGTTTTGGTAATACCACCTGATAGAACTTGTCCAGTAGGAGATTCTCCCGTGAACGCCTTGTTTAACGCAGCAGCGCCAAGCTTAGGCTGCCCATCAGCACCAGAGCCCGGAAGTCCAAGACGATTAACCTCTCGGCTTAGTCGAGTAGAGGCAATTTTTTCAATGTACTTATTCATTACAATTCCTTTTAACCTAGGCAGAAGTCAAGCAGTGGATCGCCAGTAGAAGCGCTAAGTCCGGCAGCCTTACCGAGCTCCCACGGTTGATCAAAAGCCGAGGCCATCTTGGTCAAGGTCTCTTGGGGGACAGTCTTTAGGGCCTCTAGGTCCTCGAACGTAAAGGCTCCTACACTGGCCATCTTGGTGAATGTCTCTGGGAGAGCAGGTTGAGGGGTCGAGGCTACGTCAACAGCATGCTCTAGGTCTTCTACGCGACCTTGTAGTGCGTTAATTTGACCTTCTTGTGAGTCAATGTAGGCAGCTGCCTTCTCTAGCACATCGGCAAGTGTCTCCTCTGCTGTGACGAGGCTGGCCCCCTGAAGCTCTGCGATATTGATGTTCGCAGCCTTGACAAGACGTACAGCATCTTCTGCATCAATCCCGCTGTACGTCAGGGATTCCATAGCAGCTTTCTCCATGCTCTCTTGCATGACTGTAGTCCGAGCCACGGATTCCTCGATACCGGCCTTTTTTAGCAGGCCAATAGCTACTAGCTCTGGTGTTGACTCACGTAATTCAGCTGCCTTCACCAGCAGCGCATTTGCAACTTTATTCATGGTATTTATTTCTGGTTTAGGTGATGTGGGTAGATGCTTGCTTGCTTGTAATCCCGCGTAGTCGGCAATAAGACCTAGGCCTCCGCCGAGAAGGAAAGCGTTACGGTTTGTATTACGTACAAGGCCACGCTGGAGTATCTTATTGGAAGCCATGCCAGCTACTCCGCCAAGACCTCCTATAATCCCTGTGGTCAACAACTCATGCTTTAGTTGTCCAGAATCATTCTCTTCAGCAGCTTTGTTCAATGACGTTCCCGGTAGTTTGGGTATACCCCAATTCTTTGTAGCTCTTGGGGTACCCACAGATGCTACATCCCCGCTAAGTCCCGCTCCTAGAAATGGATTATTCAAAGTTACCCTGGGTTTAGTAGGGGTAGAAAAGGCTACTTTATGCTCTTGTGGAGCATGCAGGCTCTTGGTAATAGAGCGAGTAGCTTTTACAGACGGGGCTCGTGGGGAGAAGCGCATATTAGACAAAGGCCCCGAGGGGCCACTTGTTTAGCAATACTTAGCTTGCTTAGGCGCCGTAGAGCTCTTGAGAGGTCTCTTCGACTAGTGCAGCAGCGGTATCGAAGTCCATGCCAGCGTCTACCAGACCGTTCAGAGCAGCTTGCTTCTCACGAGCCAGGGCATAACCACCACCAGCCAGGGCGCCAGCGCCCAGAACGCCAGCGCCAATACCGGTAGCAGTACCAGCGGCACGCTTCAGAGCAGCCAGACGGCTCACGGGGGCGCCAACAGCATCACGGCCCATAGCAGCTTGACGAGCAGCTTGACCGAAAGCACGGGCGTCCTGACCCATCACAGAAGCGGCATCACCAATATATCCGCGAGCAGAACCTACTGCATCACCAACTGCAGAATAACCTCGTGCAGCATAGCCCTTGGCGGCTTCGAGAGCATTAGACGGCTGGAATGCACCGTTTACCATTGAGCCCTTTGGCTTTAGAAATTTAGGTACAGCAGCGGCTTCCTTGACCAGGGCGGCAGCCAGGGCGAAGTCAACGCCAGCGTCCAGCAGGTCGTTCATAGCAGCTTGCTTGATTTGACCTTCTTCTTCGACCATCAGCTCATACTCAGCGGCCTTCACCATATCCACGGCTTGATCGAAATCAAAACCAGAGTTCACCAGTGCAGTCACAGCAGCGACCTTCTCGACTTCATCATTGCTCGAGGGGACGCCGTTCGGAACAGCGTGTTGCTCTACGGCACCTTCGGCAAAAGCGGTACCAGTTTGAGTAACCTGGTCTGCGGCTACAGCACCTTGACCCAGGGCCTTAGCAACAACAGCGTCAAAGATTTGGTTGATGCTGCCACCGCCATTACCCATGCCATCCTTAGTCGGAGTCGGGGCAACAATCGCCTCGTGCTCTGCAGTCATCTGAGCATTGTCGATCTGGGCCTTGTTCGGCATGGCACCAGGATATACGCCATTAGCGGTGTTCATGTCACCAGCGCTAGCCAGCTTGGTGAGCAGAGATTGAGCCAGAGCTTGGCCAGCGAATTGAGCGGTGTTCATTGAGGTTTCCTTTTGAGTGGTAATGTTTGCAGAGGCCACTTTCTGCATGATTTCATCGGCCAGGGCAGCGCCTTGAAGCTGGGCTTCTTTAACGCGATCTTCAGACTTATCAGAGCTATCCTTCTTGTCCCAGGGCATTTCTTTATCCTTTGACTCGTCGGATTTCTTCTCGTCTTCTTTCTTCTTTTCGTCTTCCTTTTTTTCTGATTCATCCTCAGAAGCTTGCTTCTGCAGAGTATTCAGTAGGTCGTCGAGTGTACTTAGGGTCAGAGTAGTCATATTTTCCTTAATTGAGTATCAGTATACTCGTAAACTGTCGTCAAACGGCTTTTAAAGCCCGCGCCATGGATAGCTTGGCCAATTGCACTGTAACTTCCATCTCGCTGGCTGCCTTGACTAACACTATTTTAACGTTGGGATTCGCAGCATTGTGCATTTCTTTAGCCTGCCGCTCAATCTCCTTGGTTATATACCATTTAGCAGCTAGGGCAGCTCCTCCGATAACTATAAGTGTCTTCAGCATGTCCTTTAAACCGCTGCTATGGGGCGAGCTCTCAGAGGTCAGTCTTCTCCACTGCTCTAGCGGGCTCTCCTGAACATAGGGTCCATTACCGAAATACCCTACGTTATTAGAGGGTACATAGACTCTAGTGTGTGGCTCTACTGACCGGCCATAGATTGCATCCGGTAGTAGGCTGGCACTTTTTACGTGCTCTGACAGGACAGACAGAATCTCTGGCTTAATCCTAGCTCGTTCGGAGCCTATTTCTTTTATGGAGCTTAGCTCAGGAGAGTTTTCGGCAAAATAGCCCTCTACTAAACTCCCAACCCCTACACCATCATCACCAGATAGTCTATGACCGATCATATCCGCCAAAAACCCAATAGACGGTGAGATACCTAGGTATGCTAGGCTATGCAGTACATCGGCCAGATCGTGCTTGCTAAGGTTTTGAAATACAGAGATCTCTGGGTCACGGACTTTTGAGAGCATGGCCTGTAGGTCTTCAGAATGATCTACCACAGGACCTCCCTCTATCTTTTTAATGAACTCACTAAGCTTTGATAGTGACGCTGATTTCTCATTACCCTCGCTGATACCAAGAGCCTCTGCAAGCTCTGCACTACCAGTTACATGGCCTTGACTGGCTACCTTCTGCAGTACTGAGGAGGTAACGTCAGCAGGCCGTACAACAATAGACATGTCAAAGAATGACAGTGGGGCGACGTTCAGTGCCATAACCTTGCGACCATCAGGGTAGATTCTCCCAAGGTCAGTGGTTAAGTGTTCACAGTACTCTTGTCTAGTATGTGCCTTATTGCCGCATATAGAACAGACATCATATGGGGTCTTACAAGCCATGCTTGTGGCAGGGAACTCTCCCCTTTCTAGTCTTTGAACTATATCAGCACCCTTCTCCTTATCAATCCAAGCAACGACCTCAACGCGCCTCATACGTGGGTTGTATGTACTAAATACAACCTTGCCAATAGCTATGCTAGGGTCCTTGTTAACGTGGTTCCGGAATATATGAGCAGGCGAGGTCTCAAATGTTTTGTGATATTGGATCAGGTTCTCTTCTGGAAAGAAGTCCGCATTACGGTTAGCCGAGTATGCCTCTCCTGCTCCCATGGCAAGAATATGAACGTATACCTTATCAGTGGACGGTGTCAGTTTACTGACAAAGCTAGAGACCTGGCTGTCAGCAGCAGCCTTTACCAGACCTTCACCAGTCCAGTCGTCGATAACTTTTACAGAGGGTTCTCCAAAATCCTCTGTGCCTAGTTCAATTAGTTTGATCACTATCTCACCCTACCTGGTACATATTTGCGTTAGGACCTATGTTGTCTGGCTTTGCTAGATCTAGTTTTTTCAGGTCTTTGCCATAGAATCGGTCAACGCCATATTTTTTACCCGTAATCTTGTGTAGGTAGTCCGCCTCCCCTGACTGTGCCCTGAATGTAGCTAGATTGGACTTAGCCATGTACGGATTGGACCTTATAAGGTTAGACTCCCTGCCAAGGACGTCGAGTGACATATGCCCACCTACCTTTCCATAATTAGAGTGGTATAGCTCTGCGCCAAGTCTTGGAGCATCCATATCCTTGACTCCTCTTAGCA
>OGWN01000042.1_pt1 | contig 17054 bp, 22 predicted proteins | sample 1575921 | NCBI WGS metagenome assembly OGWN01 (sample SAMN07581531, study PRJEB24739) | freshwater metagenome
TAGCACTACTTTCGCTGGTGTTCTAAACGGTAAGTATAAAGTATATGTTGACCCATATACTGCAAACATCAGCAACGATCAATTCTTCGTTGTTGGTTACAAAGGTCAGTCAGCATTTGATGCTGGTCTGTTCTACTGCCCATACGTTCCTCTACAAATGGTTCGTGCTGTTGATCCTAACAGCTTCCAACCAAAGATTGGCTTCAAGACTCGTTACGGTCTAGTTGCTAACCCATTCGTCGATCTTGACGATGCATCTGGTTCTACTGGCGACCTGACTGCCGATAAGAACTACTACTACCGTCGTGTAGCGATTACTAACCTAATGTAATCGGTAAGTCGGTTTGAAGAAGCCGACTTAGAAGCGGTACTTAAAGGGAGGACTTCGGTTCTCCCTTTTTTCATAAGGAATAAATAGATACATGGCTACTACTCTTTCATGTCCTGTTCCAAGCAACATTAACCCTTTGTCACCAAACGGGTTCCTGTTTGCCATTCAGAAACTTCCTTCGCTGAACTTCTTTTGTCAGCAAGTGAATCTTCCAGGCATTATGCTTGGCGCTCCTGAATTTGGCAACCCATTTAGAACTACTCCAGTTCCAGGTGAAACTCTTACCTACGACCAACTGACTGTTCAGTTCTTAGTTGATGAGAGCATGACCAATTACAAAGCGATCTATAACTGGATCGTTGCTCTTGGTTTCCCTACTACGTATGAAGAATACATCACATTCATTGATGCTGACCAACGTGGTATTACTAGCGAACTTGCAAAGAACTTCTCTGATGCAACGCTACAAATCCTTGGACCAAACAACAAGCCAATTCAAACTGTACAATTCATTGACTTGTTCCCAGTTGCAATTGACTCACTGATGTTCCAATCTACCAACCAAGACGTAAACTACCTTGTTGGTAACGCAACTTTCCGTTACGGATACTACAAATTCTTGTAAGACAAATTTGATTTATTTGTAACCCTACGGTATAATGTAGGGTATACAACTTGAGGTTATTATGAACATTGAACAATTGCAAGACATGTGGGAAGCTGACTGCGAGATTGACGACAACTATCTCGGAGAGCATGCCACCAAAACTCCCAAGCTACACGCCAAGTACGTCAAGTTACTCGTCGGCGTGAAACTCAAGCACACCAAACTCCAATCCGATTACAATATGCTTCGTAAGGCGAAGTTCCGCTACTACCGTGGCGAACTTGGTCGTGAAGAACTACAGGATTTGGGTTGGGCACAGTGGCAAGGTGTCAAGCCTCTCAAGAATGAGATGGACGAATTCCTCACTGGCGATGAAGATCTAAATACAATGAAGGTCAAAATCGAGTATCTCGAGACCATGATATATCTACTTGAGTCTATTCTGGGACAACTAAAATCACGTGACTGGCAGATCAAAACCCATGTGGAGTGGAAACGATTCTTAGCTGGAATGTGACAGTTAAAAAACGCAAATGACTAAATAGTAGTATGAATACATACTGCTTATACTGGATACACTATCCAGACCAAACATCTCCCGAGTCAGAGGGTTACATAGGTATCACCTCTGACTTCTCAAAGCGCATTCAGACGCACTCTAGATACACCAAATACGCTCATATTAAGAACCGTATTGACTCTGGTGCTATCGCTACAATCCTACAAGAAAACCTAACTAAAAAGCAAGCAGAGGCTCTAGAAGCTAAGTATCGCCCAGATGAGAACATCGGGTGGAACATCGCTAAAGGTGGCAACATTCCACCTTCCAGAAAAGGTAAAGTATCCCCTAAAGCAGCGTTAAAAGGAGATGATAGAACCGAAGCGCAAAAGCTGGCAGCAATTAAGCATGCCAACAAGATGAAAAATAGAAAACCTCATAATACTGTACAGGTAGAGTTATTTGGTAAAGTATACGCTTCTATAAGAGAAGCGATGGAAGAATTGGGATGGTCTACTTCTCACTACTATAAATACAAAGAGTTGGTTGCTTCTGGTATGACGTTTGAAACCCCAGAACAACTGAAAGAATATACGTGGAAGTTGAAAAATGAAAAGATATCTAAGACTCGTAAAGAGAGAGGATATCACTATAATCAGTATACCAAATAATGAGCACAGTAACCATTGAGAAACTTGATGAAGTCCACATGCGAGTCTTTAGCGATGCTTCGGTTGAGCAAGAACTCGCAGACTTCTTCACATATGAATATCCAGGAGCAAGATTTACCCCACAGTTCAAAGCGAGACTCTGGGACGGTAAAGTACGTCTGTACGATCAGATAAGAAAATCGCTTTATATCGGGCTACTCAACTACGTTAAAGAATTCTGCGAACGCAACGGTCACACAATAGAGTATAAGTCTGAATTCAATACCACCAACGGTATTACGCACGAACTCGTAGAAGAGTTTGCGCAGTGGCTAAATCCACATGGTCGTGGTAAGCCTATCGAGATTCGTGATTATCAAGTAGAGGCAGTAAAGACTGCTCTTGATCAAGAACGAACTCTACTTCTTTCGCCGACTGCATCAGGCAAGTCTTTCATCATCTACACAACAATGCGCTGGCACCTTGATCAAGGTCGCAAATGTATCATCATTGTTCCAACGACTTCTCTCGTTGAGCAGTTGTACGCTGACTTTGAAGACTACTCAACAGCCAATGGTTGGAGCACTTCTGGTAACTGCCAGAAACTTTACTCTGGTTTCACCAAAGACTTCACACGCAATGTTCTGATCACCACTTGGCAGTCAGTATACCTACAACCAAAACAATGGTTCCGTCAGTTCGATGTAATCTTTGGAGATGAAGCGCACCAGTTCAAAGCTAAGTCACTGATTGGTGTAATGGAAAAGATGGACAACATCCGCTACCGTGTCGGTACAACTGGTACGCTAGATAATAAAAAGATCCACCGTTTGGTTCTTGAGGGTGTGTTTGGACCAGTACATCGTGTAACTACTACCAAGCAATTGATGGAAACACAAAAGCTGGCGCAGCTAAACATCACTTGCGTTGTGTTGAAGTATTCAGAAGAGATTCGTAAGGCTCGTAAGAACAACACCTACCAAGACGAAATGGATTGGCTGGTTTCTCACTACCCACGCAACAAGTTTATCCGTAATCTTGCTGTAAAGTCAAAGGGTAACACACTGGTTCTTTTCCAGTACGTTGAGAAACACGGTAAGGTTCTTTATGATATGATCAAAGAGAAAGTGCACGAAGACCGTAAGGTGTTCTTTGTATACGGTGGCACTGATGTATCAGATCGTGAGTCGATCCGTCATATCACTGAGGGTGAAGACGATGCAATCATCATTGCTTCATACGGTACATTCTCAACAGGTATTAACATTCCGTCTATCGAGAATGTAGTCTTTGCATCACCAAGTAAGTCAAAGATTCGTAACCTACAATCTATTGGTCGTGGGCTACGCTTGAAGGATGGTAAGACAGCATGTAATCTTTACGACCTTGCTGACGATCTGCATTGGAAGTCTTGGAAAAACCATACACTGAACCATGCAGCAGAGCGTTACAAGACTTATGCTGAAGAACAATTTGATCTAAAATTGGTGGAAGTGAATCTATGATTACATACGTCATTATTAAGATGACCACAGGAGAGCAAGTCATGGCGTGTCTTGAAGAAGACGCACCCGATTACATTGAAGTTTCTTATCCTATGGTTGTAAGTATGCATCAAATTGCTGATGCTGGTAAGATCCACGAACATGTAACAGCTAAACCTTTCTGCCAGTTCTCTGCCGATAAGGTATACCGTCTACCCAAGTCTAGTGTTATGTTCTACAAAGAACTACACGAGATGTTGATCCCGCACTATACGAGAATCGTAAATGCGTATGAGGACACCGTCCTTGTAAAAACGAAACCTCAGAAAGAGTTGGATTGGGATGAACCCGAGCATATGACTGTCGATGAAATTCGTAAACGCATCGATATGCTAGAGGAGATCTTTGGGAAAGAACCAGAGAAAGAAGAGGAAGAACCGTTTCGTGTCTTCATCGAAGGAAACGATACGATACACTAATAAGGTCATCATCAACCCTAACACCGTTATTATGCCCTTTCGTCAAATAAAAGACAAATCTATTTTGCTTTGCAACCTGTAAGTAAAATAAACTTGTCTTTTTTTCACATCTGTTGTATACTTCTTGTTAGCTGGTGAAACAACCAGGATAAAATAATACATGGCACATTACGTTAACAACGCTGACTTTTTGGCAGCAATCAAGGAATACAAGCAGAAGGTTTTAGAAGCAGAGGAGTCTGGTGCTGAGAAACCGCAGGTAAGCAACTACATTGGAGAGTGCATCTTAAAGATCGCCACTCACCTATCGTACAAGCCCAATTTCATCAACTACTCGTACAAGGACGACATGATCCTTGACGGTATTGAGAACTGCATTCAGTACATCGACAACTTCGATCCATCCAAGTCGAGCAATCCGTTCGCTTACTTCACTCAGATTATCTACTACGCTTTCTTGCGTCGCATTGCTAAGGAAAAGAAGCAAAGCTACATCAAGAACAAGCTGATCAAAGATATGCCCTTTGAAGCCTTTGAGATTCAGGAGCAGGATGAAGACGGTCACTTCCACAATGCATACCTAGACTTCATGCAAACCAACTCGCTTGATAGTGGTGAAGAGTTCTTTGAACGTAAAGCTGCCAAAAAGAAAAAGAAACAAAGTTCTCTTGATGATTTTATAGGTGATGTAGATGAGCAACTCGATTCGGGATCTGATTCGTGATCTAAACGTAGGTGACTACCGACCACGTGTTAGTAGAAGCAAACGTAGAAAGATAGCAAAGGGGTCAAAGAAAACCCTAAAGCGTAGAGCGATTGATGCATATGATGATTATTTGAACTTGAAAGAATACATGAACACACAGACTGACAACAAAATCTTCTTGGGCGTCTCTGACTTCGACGACCTCATTACAACTGAACTGTTGAAGCGTCGAGTTGAGCATGGTAAGCAAACCGTGCACCGTGAGACCACTGTTCTCGCCAATCGTGAGAAGTGGGCTAAGTGGGCAGAGCAAAATTTCGCATCGTTCCTGTTCGTTCAGGGCAGTTCTTCTTCTGGCTTCATCATCGAAGAATCCAGCGACAACTACATTACCTACTCAGTAAACTCCAACTCCACAACTGTTCGTTGCTTTGGCGACTCCCAGTTCTGCAACGACATGATCGAGATTGTTGAAGAACACTTCTCGGTTGTGACTTCTTACATCGAGTGGGTTTATGGTAGCGATGGTCACTCTGTGAACGTGCCTCTGAACCGTGACCGTATGCCTGTTGATGAGATGTATCCATTCCTCAATGGCGAGTCTCTGGAAAGCTACTACGATCGTTACATGGATTCCAGCGCAAACATTCTCCTGCTGATCGGACCTCCAGGAACTGGCAAGACTACCTTCATCCGTGGTCTGCTGGCACACCGCAACTGCTCTGCCATCGTCACTTACGACGCAGCCATTCTTGAGAAAGATGGTTTCTTCGCTCGCTTTATTGAAGACGATGCAGAAGTTATGGTGCTTGAAGATTCTGACGCATTCCTGAAGTCTCGCACTGATGGAAACACAATGATGCACCGTTTCCTAAACGTAGGTGACGGTCTTGTGACTACCAAGGGTAAGAAGATGATCTTCTCTACCAACCTTCCAAGCATTCGTGACATCGACAGCGCACTGGTTCGTCCAGGTCGTTGCTTTGACATCGTCACCTTTGATGCTCTGAATGTTGAGCAAGCCAACAAACTGGCTGATCGTCTCGGCGTCAAACTTCCTGTTCGTCCACGTGGTCAGGAAACCAATAAGTATTCAATCGCAGAAGTGTTCAACGAACAGACCAACGCAGCAACTGCTGCTACTAATCGAAAGGTAGGTTTCATTTGAAGGTAGCGATTATTACCGACCAGCACTTCGGTGCTCGTAACGACAGCGTTGTCTTTCTGGACTTCTTTGAGAAGTTCTATGATGACGTATTCTTTCCAACCTTGGATCAACACAAGATTGATACTGTCTTGATCCTTGGCGATACTTTTGATCGCCGTAAGTACGTAAACTTCTATGCGCTTGAACGTGCTAAGAAGATGTTCTTTGATAAGCTGGCTGCTCGCAAGATTCGTGTTGAGATGATTGCTGGTAACCACGACACTTACTTTAAGAACACCAATTCAGTAAACTCGCCGAACTTGCTTCTACGAGAGTACGACAATATCAACGTGATTGATCACCCAGCAACCATCTTCGTTGATAACATTCCCATCTGTATGATGCCGTGGATCTGCCCTGAGAATTATCAAGACTCCATTGATACCATTAAGGACACCCAAGCTGAGATCTGTATGGGTCACTTTGAGATTGCTGGGTTCGCAATGTACAGAGGAATGGAAAGTCACGATGGGTTATCTAAAGATCTTTTTGGTAAGTTCGACCTCGTTTTTAGTGGGCATTATCATCACAAGTCTGATGATGGTCACATCTACTACCTTGGAAACCCATACGAACTCACGTGGCAAGACTATAACGATCCCCGAGGATTTCACCTGTTCGACCTTTCAAGTAGAAATCTCGAATTCGTACGAAACCCTTATTCTGTGTTCGCAAGAATCGAATACGACGACAAAGAAAAAGATCCGATCGACCTCGACGCATTGGATTTGAAAGGTTGTTTCGTCAAGCTAGTTGTTGTAAACAAGACTGACTACTATAAATTTGATAAGTTCACTCAGAAGCTGTATAATAAAGGTTGCCACGAAATTAAGATCGTGGAAGATATGTCTGAGTTTCAAGAAGGTGAGATTGGCGAGGAGATTAACCTCGAAGATACTATGTCTGTTCTCTCTCATTACATTGACTCAGTTGAAACCGATTCAGACAAAGAGAACATCAAGAACTTTATGAAGTCTCTTTATACGGAAGCTGTCAACATTGAGGTGGTCTGATGCAACAACTAGAGATTCAGTATTTCTTTCCGCTGACGGAGCAGATTCCACTTGATTTGGACTTCTCTCCTTCTGTTGCTTATGAAGAGCAGAAGCGTAAAGAAATGTGGGCGAATAGCGTAACGCTCACGGTGGGTAATGGTGGTACAGGTAGTTACACGTTTACTGCCAGCAAGATTGAGCCGAACTTCACTATCGACATTGATCAAACACCAATCACCGTTGTGTCTAAAAAGAAACCGAACTTTGTAAAACGCTGGATCTACAAAACGCTCGGTATGAAATGGAAGAGTAAATGATTGTTTTTAAGAGTATTGAATGGCAGAACTTTCTATCAACAGGCAATGCGCCGAACAAGGTTCTGCTAAACAAGTCACCTACAACTCTAATCATTGGTAAGAACGGCGAAGGTAAGTCCACCATTCTGGATGCTCTTTGCTTCGCCTTATTTGGCAAGCCTTTCCGCAATATCAATAAAGCACAGCTGATCAACTCTATCAATGGTAAGAAGTGCGAAGTTACCATTGAGTTCTCTGCCAACGGTAAAGAGTACAAAGTTATCCGTGGTATCAAACCAAACAAGTTTGAGATCTGGTGTAACGATGAGATGATCAACCAAGATGCCGCATCAAAAGATTATCAGAAGGTTCTCGAGCAGCAAATCCTGAAATTGAATTTCAAGACATTCACGCAAGTGGTTATCTTGGGTTCTGCTTCATTTGTTCCATTCATGCAGTTATCTTCTTCTCAGCGTCGTGAAGTCATCGAAGACATTCTTGATATCCGTATCTTCTCTACGATGAATCAGTTGCTGAAAGAAAAGGCACAGGCAACTAAGAATGAAATTACACGAATTGAGTCCGAACTGTCCAATGCTAAGGCAAAGGTCGATGGTCAACAGACACTCATTAAAACTATCACCCAAGCAAAGGTCGAAGTTATTGAAGGTCTCCAGAGTAAGATTGATGCGAACCTTGGAGCAGTCACTCAGACACAATCTGAAATTCAACAACTGGTGTCCGACATTACAACTCTCAGTGGAAAGATCGCTTCGAAAGATAAACTGGTTGATGACATCGACAAAGCCAAAACTATCAAAACGAAGCTGTCACAAAAGGTTGAGACTTGTGAGCACCATGCGGAATTCTTCTCTGAGAATGACGTATGTCCGCAATGCTCTCAGGAAATTCCAGAGGACTATAAATCTAAAATCATTCACGACCTGCATATGAGAATGCAGGACAGCAATAAGAAGATTGATGAACTTGAGGGTGTGCTTGGCGGTCTTCAAACTAAGCTGAAAGACATCAACACTATTGCTGATCAGATTGCTGATAAGAACATTGAGATCTCTACAAAGAACTCAACCATCGCTCTACTGAATCGTCAGATTGAAGAACTCAAAGAAGAAATTCGAGCACACAAATCTGACACCACTAACGTGGATGAAGAGAAGCGTAAGCTGAAAGAACTGGCTCAAGAAGCCATGGAAAAGATTAAGCAGAAAACTACTCTCCAAGAACGACGTAACCTTGAAGAAGTAGCATCAACTCTGCTGAAGGACACTGGTATCAAGACTGCGATCATTCGTGAGTACCTACCAGTTATGAACAAGTTGATCAACAAGTACCTGAACGCCATGGATGCTTACATCCACTTCGAACTTGATGAAGCGTTTAACGAAACTGTTAAGTCTCGTTTCCGTGACGACTTCACCTACGCAAGTTTCTCTGAAGGTGAGAAGATGCGTATCGACTTGTCCATCTTGTTCACTTGGCGTCAGATTGCGAAGATGAAGAACTCCGTCAATACCAACCTGCTGTTGCTGGATGAAATCTTCGACTCGTCTCTCGACACTGCTGGTACTGACTACTTCTTGAACCTGATGAACAGCTTCGGTGAACACACCAACATCTTTGTTATCTCTCACAAAGGCGACCAACTGTTCGACAAATTCCGTTCTGTAATCAAGTTTGAGAAGCGAAACGACTTCTCGGTCATCGCTACTCAGTAACCTGTTGACTTTTATTCTTGCATAGCGTATACTTCCCTTACTACTTGGGAGAACGCTATGTGGGATGACTTTTCTGACTTTGAACTTGCAACTCTTGCAGGACAGTATGGGCTTGAAGACTCGCTGGTTTTCAACGATAAGCTGGAACTTGCAAACCGAGCCGAGATTGAGTCCCTGCTAACCGAAGCAGAGCACGACTTTGCATTCCCTGTTGACTTTAATTCCGAAGTAGCGTATAATTGAGGCTACTGAATAGGATATATTATGAGCACTGTGAATGCAGCCGAAATTTATGCCAAGCTGTTGGCAACCGAGAACATCTCAGTCATTCGTGCACGTGTAAGCACTGCATCGTTTGACATCAAGAACCGTGTCCTAACCCTTCCGCAATGGAAGGATATGTCTCCAATCGTGGAAGGCATGCTCATTGGGCACGAAGTGGGTCACGCATTGTACACGACTGATGAGTACATCGACCCAATCAAAGAAGACCCTAAGATGCGCCAGTATCTCAACATCCTCGAGGACGTGCGTATTGAGAAGCTGATGAAGCGCAAGTATCCAGGGATTCGCAAGACCATGAATCTTGGCTACCAAGAACTCAACGAAAAAGACTTCTTCGGCGTCAAGAAGGTGCAGGATCTTTCCACCCTCTCTCTGATTGACCGTATCAACCTTTACTTCAAAGCTGGTTTCCAGTGTGGTGTTAAATTCACTTCAGAGGAAAAGGTTTTGGTCAATAAAGTTGAGCAGACTGAAACTATCGAGGACGTAGTCCAACTGGCAAAAGAAGTTTACGACTACAGCAAAACCAAAGCTGTTGAGCGTAAGAAGCAAGCCATGCAGGACAATCCTGAAGACCTGCGTGAGATCGAAGAGGCTCTCGCCGATGAAGTTGAAGATGACTTCACCATGGTTGAAACTGACTACGATGATGATACCGACAATGCATTCGGTGAAGACGAAGGCGATGAAGAGTTCGAAGAAAAAGCTGATGTGCGCAAGTACATGGCAGGCAAGGCTGAAGACAAACCTGAGAAGAGCGTAGAAGAAAAGATCGAGGAAGAAGCTGAGAAAGAAATCGAAGCTAAGACCGAGCAAACTTTTACGGAAAAGCTAACCGAACTGGCTGACGAAACCACTGAGTATGTTTACTACCAGCTGGACGAAAACCACATCATTGACCCTGTTGTTACGTTCAAGACTATTCTCGCTGAGACTGTCGAAGTCGAGGAAAAGTATACCGAAGCTGACCGTAAACAACTGGAACAATTCAAGCTGGAATCTGGTCGTGTTGTCAACTACCTGATCAAAGAGTTTGAGATGCGCAAGTCTGCTCAGCTGTACAAACGTGCTCAGACTTCTAAGATTGGCTCTCTGGACATGACCAAAGTTTGGGCTTACAAACTCAACGACGATCTGTTCAAGCGTGTAACGGTGCTGCCGAAAGGTAAGAACCACGGTATGATTTTCCTGCTTGACTGGTCTGGTTCGATGGATCACGTCATCACTGACACGATTCAGCAGGTGACTAACCTTGCCATGTTCTGTAACCGTGCGCAGATTCCGTATCAGGTGTTTGCTTTCACGACTCAGTACGACAAGTTCCGTGGTGAATATGACTACGAGAAGATGCGTGCCAAGCGTGCAGAGTTCCTCTCCAAGAAGAACCTGCTCGGTAACGGTATCAACGACTCGTTCTCTTTGCTTGAACTGTTTTCCAGCAAGATGACTACGGTTGAGTTCAATACGATGGTTCGCCGTTTGTATCGCCCTTGGTACTTCATGCGTTGCGATGGTTACAACATGGGTGGTACTCCGCTGAACGAAGCACTTGCTTACATGCTTGACTACCTGCCGAAGTTTTCCAAAGCACACAACATCGAGAAGATGTCTTTGATCACGCTGACTGATGGTGAAGGTGGTTCGCTGCCTTGCTCCAGTGGTCGCTACATCGAAGAACGTCGCTACGATTACAGCACACACAAAAACATTGCAGTGAAGAACTTCCTGAAAGACCCGAAGACGAAGAAAGACTACACCATTGATCGTCTTGGTCCGACTCAGACTGAAGCAATCCTGCGAATGATCAAAGACCGTCATGCAGTCAATGTGGTTGGTTTCTATATCTGCCGCAACTCTCGTCGTGACCTTTGCTCTGCTGTGAACAACAACCTTCCTGGATTCAACGGTTCGGTTGATCAGATGGTTGATACGATGCGTAAAGAGTTCCGTGATAGTGGCTTTGCTTCTATCAAGAACACTGGTCGTGACGATCTGTTCATCGTACCGCAGAATCGTTTGGTTGTTGAAGACGGTGAGTTGGAAGTGGACGAAACGCAAACTGCTCGCCAGATTGCACGGATGTTCACGAAGCAGATGGGTGGGCGTAAGACCAGCCGAGTCCTGCTGAACCAGTTTATCGGCTACGTTGCATAATAACCCTACATCCCGTAGGGTTATTTCAGATAGGTGTTGACTTTAATTGCAGGTTGAGGCATAATAACTCTATTGACTAGGAGAACATTATGGCTAAAGTGACGTATACCGAAGTTTCCGATTCCCTACGTGCAACCTCTCAGGTGTCTATGGAGACCAAAGGTAGCTATGCTTACGCAACTGGCATGTATGAGTCTATCATTGCAGGGCTGGTTGCAGACCTCCCGAAGCACAAGCAACTGGAAGTTATGCGTACCCTTGAATGGGCACGTGAGCAGATGCAAAAGACTGCTTGACTTTTATTCTACCTTGCGGTAGAATTACATTATTCGTTATGGAGATATTATGAGCAAAGACCTTGCATTTGTCGAGCAGTTTGAAGCCAAGCTGTTTGAACTTTTCCCTGATGCTAAGACTCAGGGTATTGTGAAGAATCAAGAACTTCTTGATACCATGCGTGCACTCGGCACGAAGAAATCCCCTCGCTGGCTTATGACCAACCGTGTTGGTCGTGGACTCTATGCCATCGACGGTTCCAAAACAAATGTCGTTGTGAAAGAGACGCCAGTGCATTCATTCACTGTTGATTACACTAACATGGAGTCGCTCATCCCGAAGCGAGACTCCAACTACGTTCCGTTCGGCAATCACGCTGATCTTGAGAACATCATCAAGTCGGGAATCTTCTATCCCGCATACATCAGTGGACCGACTGGTAACGGTAAGTCCACCATGGTTGAGCAGATTTGTGCCAAGCACAAGAAGCCACTCATCCGTGTAAATCTGAACATGATGACCGATGAAGAACAACTCATCGGCTCCAAAACCCTCGAAGAAGGTAACGTCGAGATCGTCGAAGGACCAGTGCTAATTGCAATGCGCACTGGCTGCACTCTACTGCTTGACGAAATTGATGCTGGCTCAGCTAACACGCTGCTGTGTCTCCAGCCTATCCTCGAAGGCAAACCGTATTACTTCAAGCTGAAGAACGAAATGATCGTTCCTGCAGCTGGGTTCAACATCCTCGCTACCGCAAATACCAAGGGTAAAGGTTCTGACGATGGTCGCTACATCGGCACCAACGTACTGAACGAAGCATTCTTGGAGCGTTTCGCTGTTACGTTCGAGCAAGAGTATCCGAACGCAAAGGTAGAAGTCAAGATTATCAAGAATCTCATGGAAACTTATTCGTGTGTTGACGAAGAGTTTGCAGAGACCCTCGTGAAGTGGGCTGAAGCAATTCGCCGCACTTTCGAGGATGGTGGAGTGGACGAAACGATCACGACTCGTCGTATGATTCACATCGTCCGTGCGTTTGCAATCTTCAAGAACCGAGAGAAGGCTGTTCAACTTTGCTGCAACCGTTTCGACGCTGCAACCAAGTCGGCGTTCATCGACCTGTTCGAGAAGGTTTCTAACCCTGCTCCTGAACCTGTTGCACCCGCTCCGATGGAGGCTCCCCAAGCCGATGAGGAAATCCCTTTCTAAAACGAAAGTTTACGATAACCCTACACCCCGTAGGGTTATTGCAAGAAGGTGTTGACTTTTATTCGTTGTAGGTGTATAATAACTCTATTGAAACTTGAAACCGAAAGGAAATTTGTTATGTTGAAATTCGCTGCCCTGACCCTGTCTCAGAAGAAGTGCGTTGTTGCTCTGATCGAGCACACCCCTGAACTGACCAAGACTGGTCGTATCACTCTCAAAGAAGTTGTTGCCATCACTCAAGACCTCGCTGCAAAGCGTTCCGCTGGTGGTGTGAAGATCGGTTATCCGAACTGGCTCTTCAAAGCTAACAAGATCGAGAAGGGTGTCTACCAACTGCCTGTGCCGACTGCACAAGAACTCAGCGACTTCGCTGCAGATTCTCAACCCAAGGCTAAGGTTGCGAAAGTGAAGGCTGTAAAAGCCAAGACTCCTAAGGTGACTGCCAAGAAGACCGCTGTCACTAAAGACGCTGATGAGTCTCGTCTGCAACGCATCATCGAAGAATCCGAATTCGTCGATGAAGATGTGGAAGACTTCAATCAGATTCTGCGTGACAACGGTATCGAAGTTTAATCCGTTTTGCCGAGCAGGGAATGCCATCTCCCTGCTCGGTTTTTTCACGTAGATGGTCTTTTTAATATGGAGATATAATGTCCAAGCAAGCTAAACTACTTAATCACCTACAGTCTGGTGCTGAAGTTACTGCCCGTCAGATCGCTGGCTCTTTTGGTTTGAAGAACCCACATGACGCTATTCATCAACTGCGCAATCAGGGTCATTGCATTTATGCAAACAAGGCTCTTCTGTCTGATGGTACAGAGACTACCAAGTATCGCATCGGTCGTCCTAGCCGTACCATGATCGCTGTTGCCAACAAGGTTATGGGTGCAAGCATCTTTACTCGTGGTTAATCAGTAGGTTGCATAAGGGTATTCGAGAGAGTACCCTTATTCGATTTTGTTGGAGGGTATTGATGGCTACGAAGAAAGATGTAGTGAAGGCTAGTCAAGAAGCTACGACTGGCGGAAGAAAGTTTGATGGTGGTAAACTTGAGTATGGGTTGGTTCCGCCACTCGCACTCAAAGAGATGGTGAAGGTTTTGACGTTTGGCGCTCAGAAGTATGAGCGTGACAACTGGCAGCGAGTTCCAGATTCCAAGCGTCGATACTTTGACGCTATGCAGCGTCACCTATGGGCTTATAAAGAGGGAGAGACTCTCGACCCCGAGAGTGGGATTCACCACCTAGCGCACGCAATGTGTTGCCTGTTCTTCTTGTATGAGCATGATGTGAAATACTCTGTTGAGGATAAATGATGAGTTGGTTCAAAGAACGAAATGAAGAAGTCAATAGTGAAGTTGCTTCTCTAAAAGAGAATGTTCGAATTCTAGAAGAACGAATTCTAGCCATGAATGCAGAGAAAGAAAACTCTCTGGTTAAAGAGATGGCTAATGCTTCATTCGCTATCAACTGGGATTCTATGAAAGCATTCTCCGTTGAACGTATGCGTGAAGGTGCTGTTACTAAGACTATCATTGGCTACATTCTCGAAGAGCCAGTGGTTGTTAGTGAAGATAATGTAACTACCAAAGACGTAGTGCGTGAATGGACACTTTACTGCTCGATTGAAACTCACGAGAAACTCGTTGCTGAGTTCAATGAATGGAAGAAGGGTAAGAAGAAATGATCAAGGGTATCGTTTTCTTCCTTGCCTTCTGGGCATTTGTGACTGGAGCCATCGGTCTCTGGCGACAAATGAATACCAAAGAGCGTTGGTCAACTGTTAAACTTGGTGCTTATGGTTTTCTGACTGCTGTAATCACCTTTGTTATTCTCGTCAGCATCGTTATTCTTTTCTAAGGAGTTGTTATGAAATCGTTTGTGAAAATCCTTGCTCTGGTTGCAGCTGTTGCTTCGCTCCAAGCATGTACCCGAATTGAGACTGGTGAAGTTGGTCTGCGTGTTGGCTTCGATAAGCAAGTCAAGAATGAAGAACTGCTCCCTGGATCTTTCAACCAGACCATCATCGGTGATGTTCTGACTTTCCCTGTCAAAGAAGTTGCTGTCAAGGTAGATGACCTCAGCCCTCAAGCCAAGGACAACTCCACCATGAAGGACTTCGACCTGACTGTTATCTACAATATCAACCCTTCGCAGATCGCCGAGATCTACAATACGAAGAACAAGTCGTTCCACGCTCAACATAACGGCGATACTTACCTGATGTACAACTACATCTTCAACGCCACTCGTAACGCAGTTTACAAGTCTGCTCGTAAGTATGAAGCACTTGAAATGGGCGACAACCGTGCCGCTATTGAGCAAGAAGTCCGTGAGCTAATCACTAAGACTCTGGCTGATGAGAAACTAGAAAATACTATTCAAGTGACTCAGGTACTTGTCCGTCAAGTTGTTCCTGCTGACTCTGTTGTTCAGTCTGCCAACGATCTGGTTCGTGCCAAGAATGAACAGAAGCAAAAGGAAGTTGAAGTCCGTACTGCTAAGCTGGAAGCTGAACGTATGGCTGCTCTGTCGAATCAAGGTAGCCAGTCTATCGCTTACATGAATGCTCAAGCTGCTCTGAATATCTCTGAAGGTATCAAGAACGGTAAGGTTCAAACTATCGTCGTGCCGTCTAACATGACTGGTTTGATGATCAACGGTAAGTAATATGGAAGACATCCTAGCAATTATCGTGGTAGTTGCTGGGGTGGCTCTTGCCACTCTAGCAATTCGCTTTACAATCAAGAAAGCTAAGGCTGCAAAAGTCAAAGCTGAAGAAGAACGTAAGCGACAACTCGAAGCCACTCGTCAATGGCGCCAGCGTATGATGAACCCTACTCCAGCGCAGAAGTCGGATGACATCAAACGTAGTCTGGGTATCACACCGCAGTCTAACTATGCCGCTGTTATGAGTAAACCTCTGTCTAAAAAGTCTCCAGACAAAGTTTACACTCCACCGCCACCTACATATAGTACCACTACTACACGATCCACAACCTCAACGTCTTCATCTGACGATGGTTTCTTGGATGGTATGCTAACTGGTTACGTTATCAACTCTGCTCTTAATGCACTGAGTCACAAGTCTGAAGAGAGTTCTTCTTACAGTTCTAGTAGTTCCAGTTCTTCAAGCAGCTGGGGATTTGATGACGACGACTCTCGAAAGTCTGCCGCATCTTCGTTCAGTTCAAGCGATAGTTCTAGTAGCTGGGACTCTAGTAGTTCGGACTCTGGTCCATCGTCTGACTGGTAAAATAAATTTGCCTTACAACCCATTTTCAGGCATAATTCGTTATACATAGTAATGTATTCTATTGAAGGAGAAAATATGAAACTTAGTAAAGAAACTGTCAACCTGTTCAAGAACTTCGCTGGCATCAACAGCAACATTCTTCTAAAGGCTGGTAATGAAATCTCAACCATCAGCGCACAGAAGAATGTCATGTCTGACACTACTGTCACTGAGACTTTCCCACGTGACTTCGGTATCTACGACCTGAACGAATTCCTTGGTGCGATGTCTCTGTTTGAAGATCCTGAACTTGACTTCCAAGAGAAGTATGTCACCATCAAAGAAGGTGGCAACTCCATTAAGTATTTCGCAGCAGACGCATCTGTTCTGACTGTTCCAACTCGCAAGATTAGCTTCCCTGATGCTGAGATTGAGTTCACTCTGACCGCAACTATGCTGAACATGATTCACCGTACTGCATCTGTTCTGCGTGCAACTGACCTCCAGATCATCGGTGATGGAGAGAAGATTACCGTCCAAGTTGGCGACAAGAAGAACCTGACTGGCAACAGCTATTCTGCTCATGTCGGTAACACTGACAAGACTTTCCAAGCTAACCTGAAAGTCGAAAACATGAAGATGCTTCCAGGCGACTATCTCGTGAGCATCTCTAGCAAGAAGATCTCTCGCTTCAAGTCTACTGGTAGCGAACTGGTTTATTATGTAGCCGTTGAAGCTGACTCCACCTTCAGCTTCTAATTGACTTGTGTTGGGACAGGTGGTATAATTACCCCTGTCCTCTTTTTTATTATGGAGATTGCCATGGTATCGTGACTGGGAAACAGATCGGAAGAGCACACGTCTGAACTCCAGTCACCGGCTATGATCTCGTATGCCGTCTTC
>OGWN01000043.1_pt1 | contig 17053 bp, 17 predicted proteins | sample 1575921 | NCBI WGS metagenome assembly OGWN01 (sample SAMN07581531, study PRJEB24739) | freshwater metagenome
TCAACCTGCAGAGACAGTCGATTTTTCTACCCTTCGCTATGATATGGTCTTTACCTCGCCTCCCTATTTAATACCAAGACTTGAAAAATTTGTCAAGTATGTTTTATACTTCATATATCTCTGGAAGATAACCTTGCGAGCCGAAAGGCTCCTTTTTTATTTCACAATCTCGTTGTTTGAGACTATCAGGTATTCTTTGAACTCATAGTCACCGGCTATAATACACTCTAGCTCGTGACCTTCGTTGGTGAACAAATGAACATCACATGGCTTAATAGAGCCTACTAGAATCCAGCCGTTGCGCTGTGATTCGTCTTTCCAAGCTCTGGAAGCCCAACCACGTTGCCCTCCTGCTCGGCTAAGAGCGATTAGCGGGGTGAAATATCCCCGCTACTTTTTTAGGACGTAAACATGGCTGAGAAAAAACCAGCAGAAAAGGTCGAGAAGCCCGCAAGCGGTTTTGTGGTTATGAAACGTGACCCGGAAATCTATGCACCTCCTTACGAGGTTGCAGTTCCTCCGAGTGAAGTTGAGAACTACAAAGTCGGCGGGTACGAACCGGCCTGATAAGTTCGGGGCGGCTCCCGGAGTCCTGTTACGGTTCTTGCCGTCCCACCTAATTTGAGGTCATAAGAGTTAAATTAGACAAGTTGGTAAATCACAAAAACTATTTGGTATAATATAAACAGGAGGTTTATATGCCAAAAAGAAAAGATTTAACTGGTGTTGTCTTTGGTGAGCTAACCGTATTGGGGTTCAGTCACTCTTATGTTCAACCGAGCGGCCAAAAAAGAGCCGTTTGGAAAGTGCAGTGTTCATGCGGCGTAGTAAAAGAATGCTCAACAGCAAATTTGCTATCTAAAACCACAGTTTCGTGTGGTCATGTTGGAGCAGAAAATAGGCGAAAATCGCGAGTGCTAGAAAATTCGGGTGCAGCTAAAAACTATCTGTACCTTTCGTACAAAAAACGCGCCGAGTATAGAAAGCTACCTTTTTTGTTGTGTGTAGAAAAATTTATCGAATTGACTGAAGGTAATTGCGTATATTGTGGAAATGCACCTTCTAGTGTACGCAAAGGTAGAGGCTCTGCTGGATCATATGTGTATAACGGAATTGATAGAGTTGACAACGCAAAAGGATATTTCGAAGGAAATGTTGTTTCTTGCTGCGGAATTTGCAACCAAATGAAAATGGACATGACGTATAAAGATTTTATGTCGCACATAAAGAGGATTTACGAAAATGCCCCTTAAGCGTGGATACAGTTCAAAAACCATTTCATCGAACATCAAGACCGAAATGAAATCTGGAAAGCCGCAAAAGCAAGCAATTGCCATTGCCTTATCCGTGGCTAAAACTGCCAAGAAGAAGGCCAAGAAATGAAACGGTACTGCTCACGCATTGCGGTCAAGCCGACTGTCTTTACAGAGGACACGGCGTATCAGGTCTGGGTCAATAGTGACTCAAAGACCATGCGCTTACTGCGTATGCACCTTCAGCTTGATTCGGCTGATTCGGGTGGTGGTGCTAATTCCATCTATGGCTGGCAGCGCATTAAAGGCACTCCATCATCATCTGGTGCTGATGTAATTGTGCCAACTCAGTATGACAACAATACAGAACCAAGTCTGATGCTGTGCTATCGCAAAAATGCTGGCTTGGAGATGACTGGCGTTATCCGTGAAACGTACTTCTTGGAGCGTTCAATCGTATCCAAAACGACCGGATCACCGTCAAACATTGAGTTCGATCACGAAAAAGGATTTTTGCTTCTTCCCGGCGAAGGTCTTTGCATCTTTGCGGACAACACGGTGATTGATGGTTCTGGTGTCTACGGGATGCTTGAGTGGGGTGAAGAATGAGCCTGATTGTAGAAGACGGCACAGGTAAGGCAGACGCTGAGTCTTACATCAGCGTTGCTGATGCCGACACGTACCACAGCAACCGAGGAAACACCGATTGGGCGGCGCTCACAACCACGAAAAAGGAGCAACTGCTGCGTGGTGCGACCGACTACATGGTCGCTGTCTATCGCCTGCGCTGGGATGGCTATCGGTACGTCAACACCCAAGCACTTGACTGGCCTCGGATCTATGTGCCAGTTCGGGATATTTGCTCGGTCAATGCGTACCCGGAATATGTCGATTTTGACGTTGTGCCGACTCAAGTTAAGAACTCCTGTGCAGAACTGGCGCTTAAGGCAAACACCGAGACTTTGCTGGATGACCTAAGCCAAGGCACGATCCGGGAAAAGGTCGGCCCGATTGAGGTTGAGTACGACAAGTTTAGCCCACAGTTCAAGCGCTATCTGCAAGTAGAAAACAGCTTGAGCATCTACTTTGCGTCCAGTGCCAACCAAGTGAAGTTGATGCGGACATGACAGCACTCGACACCAAAGCCAGAGCAACTGCTGTTCGCTTGCTGAATAAATACGGCAAGGCAGTCAGTCACACCATTGTGACCGAAGGAACGTATGACACGATTACTGGTGATATTTCTGGTGGTTCTACGAGTGTCGGAGTACCAAAGGCCATCCTTGAGGAATATTCTGGCGAAGAATATGCCGCTGGACTGGTTGAGAAAGGTGACAAAAAGCTAACGATTGCAGCCAAAGGCAACACAGAACCGAACCCCAATGACCGATTCATTATCGATTCTGTGACCTACACGGTTATTTCTACTCAGATCATTTGGTCTGGTGAAGAACACGCGCTGTATGTAATGCAGATCCGAAAATGAGCATGAATTCAATCGTTAATCGAGTTAACAAGCGGATCGATACCGTTATCCGCAAGTCTACGATTGAACTGTTTGGATCAGTCATCAAGATGACACCAGTTGACACTGGCCGCGCCAAAGGCAACTGGCAATGTTCTATTGGTTCGCCGATTACTTCTGAAACTGACAGATTAGATAGCGCAGCACTTGGATCTACTAATGGATCTGTCGCGTTTTCTGAAGTCACCAAAACGGTAAAAGGCACAGGCCATGTTGTTTGGCTGTCGAACAATGTGCCTTACATTAGAAAGCTGGAGTACTCGCCGCCGGGACAGGGCGGTAGCACTCAGGCTCCGGGCGGCATGGTTCGCCTATCGTTGCGGCGCTTTGGGAGCATCTTTGCTGACGCAACAAAGGCATCAATGAGTGAGATCCGATGAGCATTGTAAATATCAGGGCAGCACTAGAGACCCGCCTCAATGCCATCAGTCCATCATTGGCTACTGCGTGGGAGTCAGTCCCGTATACGCCTGTTACGGGTACGCCATTCCAGCAGGTCAACTTGCTTCTGAATGAGGCCGAGAACCCAACGCTAGGCGATGGGATGTATCGGGTAACAGGTTTCCTACAAGTTTTGTTGTGCTATCCACCGGGGACAGGGCCGAAGGCAGCATCAGCAAGGGCTGAACTGATCCGTAATCAGTTTCAGCGTGGATTGGGTCTATCGTCAGGCGGCACTGATGTTCTGATTGATCGCACCCCGACTATCGCCCCGGCGATTATTGACGGTGATCGTTATCGGCTTCCGGTCACGATCTATTTTTCGGCAGACATTTTCCCTTAGAGGTAGACGCAAATGGCAAACATTGCACAAGGCGTAAGCAAGGTTCTTGCTTACAAAAAGCAGACTGGACTCGGTTCATCCGCATCAGGATCTGGTGGTCAGCAGCTTCGCCGCACCAGTTCAACCATCAACCTCACGAAAGAAGCCTATCAATCGGCTGAAATTCGTCCTGACCAGCAGATCGCTGATTATCGGCATGGCCCGAAACAGGTCACCGGATCAATCGCTGGCGAAGTCTCTCCCGGAACGTATGCGGATCTCATGGCATCCGTACTGCGTCAGGATTTCACGGCAGTATCATCCATGACTTCTGCGGCTATCACGCTGGTCGCTTCTACGGGTGTTATCACCTTCCAGACTGGAAACCCGCTGTCATCTGGCATCAAGGTCGGTATGGTCGTGCGTCTGTCTGGTGGCACTCTGGTCGCAGCCAATGTTGGAAAAAACCTGTTGGTCACGGCAGTCACCAGCACCACGCTGACCGTCAGCCCGTTGAACGGCGCAGCACTTGCCAATGAATCAACCTCAGTCACGGGCGTGACGGTTGCGATCCCTGGTAAGGTTTCTTACGTCCCGGAATCCAGCCAGACCCATGACTACTACACCGTAGAACATTGGTTCGATGACATTTCGCAGTCAGAACTGTTCACCGATGTGAACGTCACCAACTGCGCGGTAACGATCCCGGCTACTGGCCTTGCCACCGTTAACTTCCCGCTGGTTGGCCTTGGCCTGACCACGGGTGCATCACAGGTACTGACCAGCCCGAGCGCAATCAGCACCTCTGGCGCAGTTGCTGGTGCAAACGGTCTGCTGTTTGTCGCTGGTAATGCAGTCGCTGTCATCACCTCTATTGACTTCGATGTTAACGGCAACACGGTAGCAGCCGATGCAGTAGTCGGTTCTAACAGCCGTCCTGATGTATTCCAAGGCACTGTCGGTGTCACCGGAAACATGACGGTTTACTTTACCGATGGAACCTTCCGCGATTACTTCATTGATGAAACCGAAGTCTCTGTAAACGTGGTTCTTACCACTTCCAATGACAAGGCGGCTGACTTCATCAGCTTCCAGATGTCTCGCGTGAAAGTTGGAGGAGCAGACGTTGGTGACGGTCAGAACGGTCTGACCCGCACCTTCCCGTTTGTCGCTCTCAAGAATACCGCTGGTGGTGCGGCATTGGCTAACTATGCCTCAACCATCATGGTGCAGGATTCTGTCGCTTAACCCCCGTACTAGCGACTGAATGACATGGGGTGGCAATCGTCACCCCATTTTTACTTAAACAGGAAACTATGAAAATGAAAAAGGAAAACGAAGTCTTGTTCTCGCTTGAAGATTTGAACCTAGTCTCAGCTTCTGAGAACTCATATGAATTTGAATATCTGCGTACTGATGGCAGTCCGACTGGCGTGTTTATCTCTGTCCTTGGATCACAGGCTCCGAAGGTACAGGAATGGGTCAGAAAGACACTGAACAGGCGCAGAACCCAAGAGGCCATTGCCGCCAAGCGTGGCAAGGAAGTCGAAAGGCTGGTCGAGGATGACGAGGACTTTGGTATTGGCGCTGCCGCTGTCCGTATTGTTGGCTGGCGCAATATCCACGAGCCTTATTCACCAGAAGCTGCACTGAAGCTGTGCCGCAATAACTCTGAAATCAGAGATCAGGTGTTTGAAGCCTCAAATAATCTGGCAAATTTTACGCGGAGCTAATCAAGGATCTAGCGGCGTATGGCAGGCGCGAATTTGAACTGGACTCACTGCAACCTGATGGCTCGACACTTAGAAGTCATGCAACAGCCATTGCCAAAGGCACAGGAGAGATCCCGGAAGAATATCGTTCCCTGCCATTCCCAGAAGCACTTGGGTATTGCTGGGGCTGGTTTATTGAACTATCACGAACCAGAGCCAGCAATGGCTTCGGGGTGAACCCGATTAGCTATAATGAAATCGTTTGTTGGTCCGAATTAACAGGAGTCAGACCAGACAGTATCGAGATTCAAGCGTTGATGGCTTTGGATGCAGCATTTATGTCAGTCCAAGCCGAGGAAATCAAAAAGCGAGGCAAAAATGGCTGAAGTCCATAGTATCGAAATCAAGGTCGATTCGACCCAAGCACAAACTGCCTCGCAAAATCTCCAGAAGATGGCGAACTCTGCCGGTGGTGCAGAATCGGCATTGCGAAACCTGACCAGAGCCGCAGTTGGCCTAGTGGCTCTGGATCAGCTTGGGAATGTCGCAAAGGGCATCCTAGAAACCAATCGGGCAATGGAATCACTCCGCGCCCAGCTAACTGCCGTCACAGGATCTGCTGTCGGATCACAGCGAGCATTTAAGTTTATACAAGACTTTGCCACTTCAACGCCATATGAAGTTGAGGGTCTGACCAAAGCCTTTATTACCCTACAAAACTACGGAATCAAGCCTACCAAGCAAGTCATGGAGGCTGTCACCAATCAGGCATCAAAGCTAGGTGGTGAACAACAGACTCTGGAAGGCATTGTTAGGGCATTAGGGCAGGCATACGCCAAGGGAAAACTACAGGCAGAGGAAATGCTACAGCTTGCCGAGCGTGGCGTTCCTGTGTATGACCTTCTGTCACAAGTTACCGGGAAAAATGCAGCACAGCTACAGGAGATGGCTGCTAAAGGTGAATTAACCAGAGCCACAATTGAGCGACTGATTGCCAAGATGAATGAAATGGCATCAGGAGCAAACGCTGCCGCAATGGAGACATTGAACGGCAAGATCAGCAATTTATCTGACGCATGGCATCAGTTTGAGGATGCCCTGCTAAATGACAAAAGCGAAGGAATAATCAAAAGCATTGTTGATGGCATTACAAGCCAGATAAACAAAATGACGCAGGCTTTGCAAAAGACTCCAGTGCAAAAGCTGGAGGAACAGCTTGCAATGCTGAGGCAAACTCCCGGCTACGATGAGCCAATTAAGAATGTCGAAAAGCAGTTGGAAGCTGCACGAAAGGTAGCAACAGAGCAGGCCAAGATTGCTGAAGAACAGAGCAAAGCAGAAGATGCAAGAGTAGCAAAGCAGGAAGAAGCAAGGAAAAAGTTGCTTGGATCTGGCGAGGCTGTAACCACCTCAAAGAAACAGCAAGCTGCTGCTACTAAGGCTTTACATGAAGCAGAAGCAGCATTTGGCGCCACCTTAGAAGCAAACATTAAGGCCGCACAGAACGCTGCCAGAATACAGGATGCACAGTCTAAGACTGCAAAACTGCGGCTAGACAATGAACTGGCGGCAGCACAGCAGAAAGCAGACCTTGATATGAAAGAGGCGCAGTCCTACGAGGATAAACTGCGGATCACCTCTGAACTGCAGGCCAAGCAAGAGGAAATCATCACCAAAGAAACCAATCTCAGGCTGGAAGCACAAGCCAGAGAGGAGGAAATCCTTGCAATCAGAATTCAGAACATAGAGCAGGAGATTGCTGCTGCTGATCGTTATAACCTGACGCAATCAGAGCGCATCCGCTTGCAGACTGAACTTGATGCCTTGCTTGCTCAACAGCAAATCATGCCAGAGGAGCGCACACAGATTGAACTTGAATCAATCAGAGCACTGACAGAAGCCAGCCGTGAATATAACGAACTTAGAGCTGAAGGCGAGGCAAACGTCAGAGAAGAAGCGCTTCGTACCTTAGAAGTGCTGTCATCGAATCTCGAGTTCTCCCGCGAAATGGCTGCCGGGATGCAGGAAGCATTTGGCAGCGTGGGTGCAGCAATTGGTCAGGCTACTATCTCGCTCGCAGAATATGCCAAGCAGCAGGCAACGATCCAGATTCAAGCAGAGGAGGAAATCAAAAAAAATCCTGCCAAAAAGTATGAGATAGAAAAGAACGCGCTTGAAAAACAGTCAAAACTGCAAGTCAAGACGTATGGTGACATGGCGAAAGCGGCTCAGGGTTTCTTTAAACAAGGAACCAAAGGCTACGAAGCTATGGGCGCAGCCGTTAAGGTATTTCGCGCTGTGGAGATGGTGCAATCTGCGCTTTCTGTTGCACAGCAGTTGGACGATATTGCCCAAGTTGTAACCAGCTTTATCACTGGCGAAACAACAAAAGCCGCTGCGAGTGCAGCGACTGTCCCACAAGTAATAACGAGCGAGACAACCAAACAAGTCACGCTATCGAAAACAGCCATTGCAGCACAGGGTCAGGTTCCTATTGTTGGTTTTGCATTGATGGCTGCTATGGCTGCCGCACTGCTTGCCTATGGCGTTGCTGGTGGCGGTGGAGGTTCGAGCAAGGGAATGTCCGTAGAGGATATGCAAAAGCAGCAGGACGAGGAATTCAAGAGATCCACAGCAACCATGCTTGGATCATCTGAAGCATCATCATCAATCGTTGACTCGCTTGAAATCATTGCAGCAAATTCAACCAACGACCTCGATTACACGCAGGGCATGGCGAACAGTCTTGAATTGTTGGTTGGCTCAATTGACAACCTTGTGGCTGTCATTGCACAGAACATGAGCTTTGACATTTCAAAGCTAAATCTTGGTACTACAAGAAGTTCAAATGCGCCGGGATTCGATCCGCTTGCCGGGATGATTTTTGGTACGTCAAAGACAACAAGGGAACTGCTTGGTCAGGGTTTGCAGATCAATAAACAAACGCTTGGGCAGATCCTTGGTTCTGGCACAGTCAAAGCGCAGGAATATGCCGACATTCTTATAACCACCAGTTCATCGGCATTGTTTGGGCTGTTTAAAAGCACATCGCAGTCAATACAAAGGGAAACTAAAAAATTAGATCCAGCAGTAAAAAAGGCTCTGGCTGATGTGTTTGAAAGTGCCTATGACGCTTTGGTTGGTGCTGGCAAACTGCTTGGCAAAGGTGGAGAGGAATTTGAGCGCCAATTGCAGAACATCAAGATTAAGCCTCAAGACCTGAAACTTGGCAAAAATGCTGAAGAAAATGCAAAGAAGATTGAGGCATGGTTGAGCGCCCAGATGGATCGGGCAGCAGAAGCTGCGTTTCCTAATATCAAGGAATTCCAAAGAGCAGGCGAAGGCGCATACGAAACTGCTGTGCGTGTTGGTGATGGTTTTGCTAGGGCAAAAGGAGAACTTGAACGCCTTGGCTTTGAGGCTATAAATTACACAGAAATCACCCGCAAGAAGGGTGATGTAGACATTCAGATTGCCAAAGAAACTTTAATCGCTCAGTCAGACCTTGGCGCCGGGGCAAAGCAATACATCAACGAACTGACAGGCTCGCTTGATGATGTGATTGATAGCTACAAAAAGCTGGCAGAAATTAGCCGATTGATGGATCAAGTCGGCGCAAGCGGCGCAAATCTTGATCGTATCGTAGTCAATGCGGCTGGTGGCTTGGATGAACTGCAAGCAGCCCTTGAAGAATACTATGATCGGTTCCTGACTCCAGAGCAGCAAATTGCCTCAGAGACCCGCAGGCTCACCGAGGAATTCGGGAAACTTGGGCTGGCTATGCCTAAGACGATGGAGGAGTTCACGCGAGTCCTGCTCGGCTTTGATGGCACTACAGAGTCAGGGAAAAAGCTATTTGGCCAGATGGTTCGACTGTCTGGTTCATTTGCCGACCTAACCGACAAGGTAAAACAGCAGAAAGAAGCATCAGAAGAAGCCGCCAAGCAAGCAGAGCAAGAGCGCAAGCGGCTTGAGCAGGAACGCTTGTCAACGCTTCAGAAAGCGATTGATGATGCGTTCAGCGCCATGCAGAAGGCATATCAGGATCTGACATCGATTCAGGATCGCTTCATCAAGCTGTCCAAATCGTTGCGTTCATACATGGATGAACTGGTCGGCCCAGCGTCACAAACCATCAGCCCTGAACAGCGGTACTTCTTGGCCCGTCAGGAGTTCGAGCGCATACGCTCGCTGGCTGGCACTGGCAACGAGGAAGCGGTTGGCGCACTGGCTGCTGTGTCCAAGACTTTCTTGGATGCCTCACGCAACTACAACGCATCCAGCGAAGCCTATCAGAGTGATCTGGCAATGGTTGTGGCGGCAGTTGAAGCCAGTACGCAGTACGCTGACGATCAGGTCGCATTGGCACAGCAATCAATGGATATTGCGAAAGCCCAGTATGACCGCCTTGGTGCGCTGAATGGCACGATGGGACAGGTTAATTCCTCTGTTCTAAGCGTCAATCAGGGCATTGCCAACATGAATATCGCGCTGGCTAACTATGCAGCAGCGGTATCATCCAAGCAGGCTGAACTCACAGCCCAGCTTGCGGCGGCAAATGCGGCAGCAGCGGCAGCACAAGCGGCAGCGGCACAGGCGGCAAATACCAGCAACGCCACGCCAATGCCAAGACCTACTTATACGGGTATCTCAGCAACTCCAGTTGCGTTTGGTCCTGCATCACCCGCTACCGGATACTCACCCTCATCCAGCAAATACAAATGGAGTTATGACCATGCGTACAACATGGCTAACTTCTATTACGAACAGTTGCTGAACAGGCAGGCAGAGGAAGGCGCAAGGCAGTCAATTGCCAACCAGCTTTCCAATGCCTATATGTCAGAAGCGCAGATTGTTGCTGGAATTCGCTCCTCACCAGAATATCAGGGCCTGATTGCTCGGGGCTTTGTCCCCGGCTTTGCAAAGGGTGGTGCGTTTGGTCCCGGCTTGGCAATGGTCGGTGAGCAAGGCCCAGAAATGGTCAGCTTCAATGGCTCAGGTCATGTGTCCTCTGCGGGTGCTACCTCGAACTTCTTCTCCAGTATTCGCGATGCAATCAACATCACCAGTTCACAGCAGACCGAACTGCTGAAAGAACAGGTCAGCGAATTGCAGGCATTGGTCAGGCTTCAGTCCGCAGCAAACCGTGAACTGATTAACCAGCTATCTGAGATCCGCACCGAGACGGCTGAATCAACCCGGATTGCCAAAGTCGAGGCATCCGCATGATTTACCTAGTTGAGATTGTGGCGGGTACGGATTCCGCAGGGACAACCACAACCCTGCGGTTCTCCTCTGAGAACTACGTTACCAAGCCCACAGATTCACCCGCGAATACCTACTATGAGCCACGGGTAAAGACCCCGGCAGACATCACGCGCAATCTATTCTCGAACGGTACAACTTATGGCGCATCTCGCGTTGGATACGGTGTGGTCGAACTTACCAACATGGATGGCGGTCTGGACTATATGCTGCCTTATGGTTATGGCGGTCGATCACTGACGATCAAGACGGGTCTTGCTGATGCGGATTACTCGACTTTCACCACGATCCTGTCAGGCACGATGGAACAGGTGGAGTTCACCTTTAACACGGTGACCATTCTGGCTCGTGACAAACTGGCAGTCCTAGAGCTTCCGTTACAGAAAACCGAGTTCGCCGGGACTAACAGCCTGCCGTCGGGTCTTGAAGGCGTGGATGATTTGAAGGGTCAGAAAAAGCCTGTCTGCTATGGCAAGGTCTACAACATCCAGCCTCCGCTGGTGAACACATCGCGCTTGATCTATCAGGTCAACGACTCGTCCATCAACGATGTCACGGCGGTCTACGACAAGGGCGCAGGGCTGACCAAGGGAACGGCCTATAGCAATGTCAGCGACATGGAAACCAATGCGCCTGCTGCTGGCTACTATCGGGTGCTGTCTACCTCGACTGGCTCCTATTTCCGTCTGGGATCTACGCCTGCTGGCCTGATTACTGCCGATGTTACCCAAGGAGCCACTTCTGCTGACCGTACAGCCGCGCAAATAGGGAAGCTGTTGGCTATTAAGGGTGGCGTGGCATCTGGCGATATAAACGCCTCTGATGTGACTGCGCTGGATACGGCAAACTCAGCCGAGGTGGGCATCTGGATCTTTGGCGATGACACGGGCATTGCCTGCATGGATCAGGTCATGCAGTCAGTTGGCGCTTGGTATGGCTATGACGCGACCGGCCAGTTCCGCATGGGCCGTTTTGAAGCTGCATCAGGAACAGCCGATGTGCAAATTAACGAAGACAATATCCTGAGTATTGAGGCAATCAGGCCCACAGATACGGATCGCGGTGTCCCGGCGTACAAAGTGATCCTGAAGTACCTGAAGAACTACACGGTACAATCCTCGGATCTGGCGGCAGGCGTGACTGAGGCAAGGCGCAATGTGCTGCGCTATGAATATCAGGCTGGATTTGTGCAGGATGCTACAGTGCAGAATCAGTTTCTGTATGCGGCTGAGATTGATAAAACTACTTTGCTGGTCAGTTCATCAGCGGCGAATACCGAAGCCTCACGGCTTCTTAGCTTATATAAAGTCAGGCGCAGGATGTACCAGATCCAGATCGCTCTGGATGTGACAGAAACCCTGCCAGATTTAAATGATGTTGCCAACCTGACATTAGACCGCTTTGGCCTTGATTCTGGTACTCTATTCAGAATCATTGGTATTTCATCGAGTTACGCCAAAAACCGCGCAACTCTGACTCTCTGGGGCTGACATGGCAAACGCGATTATCGCTTACCAGAATCGCATAAACGAATCGACATTCGCCTCCTATGGATCATGGGAAGCCAGTCTGCCTCTGACGAATCTGAAAAACCGTACCCTGTCCAAGGTAGCGCGTTCTACAGACGATGCCAATGCCAGCACTCGATTTCGCTTTGCGCTGACCAAGCCCCGGATTGTGGGTGTTGTGGCGATTGTGAACCATAACCTGTCCACCAATGCCACTTGGCGGTTCAGGGTATACACCGATTCTGGATATACCACGCTGGCCTATGATTCAGGAACGCTGGACGTATGGCCTGTTATGCCTGCTGGCTACTTTGAGTGGGAAGACGATGGTTTCTGGAATATGAAAACCCCAGAAGAAGACCGCGAACTGTTCACGGCTACCACCATCCATGTTCCCAGCACCACGGTGGTTGAGTCCTATTACCAAGTCGAATTCTTCGATGACAGCAACCCGGATGGTTATGTGCAGATGGGTCGCGTGTTTATCGGCAAGAAATACCAGCCAACCATCAACATGAGCCTCGGCGCATCCGTGGGCTATGAGTCGCGCACCTTGATTGATGAAGCCATCTCAGGTGCGGAATACTTTGATCGCAGGAACTCGGTGCGGGTATCTAGGTTCAGCCTCGGCCTGCTGGATCAATCCGATTCATCACTCAACGCCGACTTGATGAAGATACAGGACACCGATCAAGAGGTGGTGTTTGTTTATGACGCAGATGACACCATCGGCATCAGCCGTAAGTCATTCTTGGGTCGACTAAGAACGCTGTCACCGATTGAACAGCCATACACCACCACCTATCAGACCAATTACGAAATCAAGGAACTGCTATGACGAACTCAGTAACATTTCCAGTCAACCTCGGTGGTGACGGGTCTACCGTTACTGATGACGATAACGCATCGACTGGCCTTGGCAATGGTGGACACCGCACCAGATTTGTTCCAGCAATGGGGCAGACCATTGCGGTTGCCAATGTCCTAACTCAAAGGCTTGCGTCAAATTCAGATACTTCGACCAGTTCAGTTGCCATAGGGACGGGCAATAAAACTTTCGTTACGGCGGGGTTTTATGAATGGGCTATCGGCATGTGGGTGACTGTTACCTCGGCAGCCAATCCTGCTAATTACATGTTTGGTCAGGTGACTACATGGACGACCGCCACAAATACGGTTGTCATTGATGTCGATTCAGTTGGTGGGTCTGGCACTTTATCAGATTGGACAATTGCGTTATCAGCGTTTAATCCCGTTGGCACATACCTGACCTCGGGTGACATTGGGGTTACGGTCCAAGGCTACGATGGCGATCTTGCTGCCATTGCGGCACTTGCAGGAACTAGCGGTGTTCTTAAAAAGACTGGTGCAAATACATGGGAACTTGATACCGGCACGTTCCTTGAGTCAACCGATATTGGGGTGTCGGTACAGGGCTATGATGCCGATACAGTCAAGGGTGATGTGGCTACCACATTCACTGCACAGCAAGTCTTCGGCAATTCAGCACTGACGGATGCCTCTACGATTGCATGGGACGTATCCACCAAACAGGTCGCTACTTTCACTTTCGTATCTTCCAACCGCACGATGGGCGCACCTACCAACTTGGTCAATGGCGGGTTCTACGCTTTGGCCGTGATCCAGAACGCAGGAAGCAATACGCTTACGTGGAACTCGGTATTCAAGTGGACTAGCGGATCAGCTCCGACTCTTTCTACGGCAGCAGGAGCGAAGGATTACTTCGTGTTCCGAAGCGATGGCACAAACCTTTATGAGCAAGGTCGCTCACAGGCGGTGGCGTAATGTTGCCCGTAGTTCTTTCAGCCAATGGGCCAAGTGGGTTCACAATCGCCAATTCCCTCCGCTTCCGCTCTAGCGCAAGTGCTTATTTGAATAGGACGCCGAGCGTTGCGGGGAATCGCACGACTTGGACTTGGAGTGGGTGGGTAAAAAGAGGTTCGTTACAAACCTCCACAAGACAAACAATTTTCAGTGCGTCTGATGGGACGTTGCAGAATTACACTGAGATTAGTTTCGACACCGATTCGATCCGGCTTTTAAACTACACAGCAAACGTAAAAGAGTTAGATCGAACTTCAACTTCAGTATATAGAGATCCATCAGCTTGGTATCACATAGTTCTTGCGTTTGATACTACGCAATCTACTGCAACAAATAGGCAACGTGTTTACATCAATGGCGTTGAGGTAACAGCGTGGACAAATACCGCACAGATGGCTCAAAACGCTAATGGGTGGGTTAATTCTACGCAGCCTCATCGTGTCGCATTGCTTAATGGGTTCACTTCTTATTTCGACGGCTACCTAGCCGACATCAACTTTATCGACGGCCAAGCCCTAACTCCATCATCCTTTGGTGAAATCGACTCAACAACTGGTGTATGGAAAGCTAAACGCTACACCGGGACGTATGGAACCAACGGCTTCAGGCTGAACTTCAGCAACGGCACTAGCACAACCACGCTGGGCTATGACTCCTCTGGTAACGGGAACAACTGGACGACCAACAACATTTCGCTCACTGCGGGTTCCACCTACGACTGGATGATCGACTCTCCGACCAAGTTTCCGGGGTCGAGCTATGGGGTTGGGAACTATGCGGTGTTGAATCCGCTGTCAAAACAAACTTATTTTACTTATAACGGTGGGACTCTTTCGAGCGCGAATCTAAATCTTACAACCTCGACCGGGGCTTTTTATCTTCCATCGACAATAGCTGTAAATAGTGGGAAATGGTATTTTGAAAACACATTTACAAATGCAACAAGCAGTAATACACGGACAGGATTTACAACCGCATTAAAAGACGCTGTATCTGGTACAGACCTCACCATAAATGCTTGTATATATGCGACTAACGTAGCTACCAGTAATAATTTTATTACGTTAAATGGCACAAACCAACAGGCAGGATTAACTGGGTATAACTCTGGTGTTGTTGGTGTTGCTATAGATCTTGATAGTCTTACTTGCCAATTTTATGTAAACGGATCTACTTACGGAACGCAAGTTACAGGACTAACTGCTGGTACTTATGCAGCTTTTGTTTATGGTGCTGCAAATTGCAGTGCTATTGCTAACTTCGGCCAACGCCCGTTCGCCTTTTCAGTACCCTCTGGATTCAAATCTTTGTGTACCTATAATCTTCCATGATTCACCAGCATCACATCGTCCCTAAACACATGGGTGGTTCAGATGATCCATCCAACATGATGCCGTGTTCAATTGCCGATCATGCGCGGTATCACAAATCTTTATTTGAGCGTTTTGGTTCTGAGTGGGATCGAGTTGCTTGGCTTTCGCTATCTGGTCAAATCAAGGTTAGTGAAGCAAGACGGTTAGTGCAGCGTGAAGCATTCAAGCGTGGTGGAGATATTGCTAGAGCGAATAGGAATGCTAACGGGACATCTATTGGCGATTGGAATAAAAAAACAGGACATTGCAAAACAATTGCAACCGCTGAAGGAATGAAGAAAGGCGGCGCAAAAGTCGGCAAGATGTTGGTTGAGTCTGGTCGGTTTGAGGAAATCAGGCTCAAAGGTTCGTATCTTGGAGGCAAAGCAGCAAATGCGCTTTTGCAGACTCGCAGATTCAAGTGCGATGAGTGCGGAATAATTTCAACTGCTGGCGGGATTGGCAATCATCAGCGTGGATCAAAGCATCAGGGTAGGAGTGAAATATGCCAACCATCCTAAATGGCTCGCAATATATGCAAGCGGTTCTTTATACAGGAACCGGAGCAACACAGACGATTTCTGGGCTTAACTTTCAGCCTGATTTTGTCTGGATCAAGTCACGTTCCGCAGCAACAGATCATAAACTGACAGATTCAGTACGAGGTGTGACCAAGGCGCTAATCTCAGACTCTACAGGGGCAGAAACAACAGATTCAAACGGTATCACCGCATTCACCAGTAACGGCTTCACAATCGGCTCAAATTCTGTCTACAACACCAGTGGAGCCACCTATGTAGCGTGGTGCTGGAAAGCAGGCGGCACAGCAGTCACCAACACAGCGGGGTCCATCACCTCTCAAGTATCTGCCAACCCAACGGCTGGGTTCAGTGTGGTGACGTATACGGGGAACGGAACTGCTTCAACACAGACAATTGGTCATGGTCTTGGGACCACGCTTTCTATGCTTATCCTTAAAGGTAGAGCATCTAGTAGAGATATGAATTGGGGTGTATCTCATACGTCAATTGCAGCTCCAAACTATTTGCTACTGAACTCAACTGGGCAAGCTGATAATTATGGTCCGGGGCAAGGACAGCCAAGCATTGGAACAGGAAACACTTTCAAGGTATTACTAGGTACAACGGGTACAACTAATTACAACACCAATGGTGCAACCTACGTTGCCTACTGCTTCGCCGCGATCCCCGGCTACTCAGCGTTCGGATCTTACACAGGCAACGGCAGTGCGGATGGACCGTTCGTGTTTTTGGGCTTTCGTCCTCGCTGGATTATGCTCAAACGTACCGATAGTACGAGTGACTGGATAATACTGGACACTTCTAGGAACACATACAATGTGATGAATGCTTCACTTTGGGCTGATATTTCCAACGCGGAAGGCACATATACGATATGCGATTACCTATCAAATGGCTTTAAGCTCAGAGATGCTTCTAACGGATACAACACCAGTAGCGGAACCTACATCTACGCCTGCTTCGCAGAGAACCCCTTCCAGAATGCCCTTGCACGTTGAGGATTAACTAATGTTTTATAGAGACGCATCGGATCAATACATCAACGAAGGCGTTCCTTTCACCATTGACGATGTGCAGTATCCCGCCAACTGGCTCAACCTATCAACGCCTGAAGACAAGGAAGCCTTGGGACTTGAGGAAGTCATCACGGTGGGTGAGCGCAAGGATGACCGCTACTACTGGGTATCCGAACAGTTAGTCGGCCCAGAACTTATCATCACCTCGACCCCCAAGGATTTCGACACCGTTCTGAAGCTGGCGCACGATCAACTCAACCAGCAAGCATATT
>OGWN01000044.1_pt1 | contig 16515 bp, 35 predicted proteins | sample 1575921 | NCBI WGS metagenome assembly OGWN01 (sample SAMN07581531, study PRJEB24739) | freshwater metagenome
GTTTCCCAGTCACGATACTTGGTCTTGTACTCTGTCAGCGCCTCACGATCAAAGCGAGGACGGCCAGATACCAGGAAAGCTTCTTCGTCGTCTGAAGGGTACTCCTGTTTGAATGTCTCAGGATCGCCGCCGCAGTTGTTCTTGATACACCAGCGACGCCATACAAGCTTGCGGTGAGTGATCTGCGGATACAACTTCATCAGCTTTCGCTCGTCTTCTGTCGGAACGAAGTCGGCCGGCACGTCCATTTCATATAGCGGTTCCTCGAACCACGCAAAAAACAGCGCTACGAAGTCGGATTCACCGTTCTTCGCGCGCTGCCATTCCTCGTAGAAGTATCCCCCTACGCCATTCGCTGTCGATTCGAGTATGACCATTGTGTTCGGTGTATTCGGCACCGCTTGCATGAGACCGAGCATAATCGTCTTGCCGTCTCGCCAGAAAGCAACCTCCGACGCATGCAAATTGTGAATCGTTGCCGAACGGCCTGCACCGAGGTTGTTGGCTGTTGCTATCTTGATCCGTGAGCGGAGCCCCGGACTGTTTCGCTTCTCTTCAGGATCCAAAGTTGGATTCTCGAATAGAACTTCCTTCGCGTTACTGGCCTTCTTCATGGGCTTAAGTTCTGTCGGCAGTTCATCGTAAAACAGCTTTGACATGTTGAACAAGTTCGTCGAGGCATCATCTTCATGCGCTACGATCAGGCTGTTCGTCAGCTTCGTCATGCTGGTCGAGTGGAATATCCGTCCCTCTGTGTACGTTGACGCGCCACCTTGTCGGTACTTAAGGATGATAATCCGAACCGGCTTTCCTTCTGCCTTTAATCGCTCAATTGTCTCGTCAATCTTGTACTGCATCGAGTTCAGTGAGAAGTTGACCAGTTTGCCATCCTTGGTCCGTATCTTAAGCATGCGAGGTGCATAATAAGTGAAGTCGTCACGCAGCATCTTAAGTTTGTTCAATGCCTGCGCGTTCATGTCAACTGCTCCAATAGTGATTCAACTGTTAATGTTCCTTCGATCTTCACCTTCTCAGTGAACATTCCGTAATGTTTGGCTACACTGTCCAGTGCACCTTTTGCAACTCCCGGATCAACTTGAAGGTTGTTTTCAATGATTGCACGGTATTGATCTAGTACCCATTTAACACTCATTCCTGATTCTTCTTGCAGTTTTGATTGACGCTTAGCAATTTCCTCGCTTACCTTAGCATTTCTGAGCAATCGGCTAGCATTTACCTCTGCTGAATTACCTTCTGCGGTATATCCGGCACGTCGGTAAGCTGCCGTCGCATTCATGTCGATCATGTATTCGTCAATGAATCGCATTTGCTTATCCGTCAATGCCATATCACTCACCCCGTTCCAGGTAAAATTATCTTCGGTGTGTTGTCATCGACCATAGCTACTAAAGCCGTTGCCCATGTCGCTGCAAGTTCAGGCGTTACCGCAATGTCAATTCCTTGCTCGGCATGTGCAGCGAATAGCGAAGCCATGCGTAATAGGTACTCTCGTTGATCGTCTTTCATGGTTACACCTCCATACGCATAAAAGCCGCATACCTAGTTAGCGCTAGGAATACGGCTCTCAGCAGAACTTGCATATTGGATTTTTCGCACTCGTCTTGCTAATATTCTACGTCTGTCATTGATCTGCAGGGATCGACCGGACATAGTGTATTTAGAAGCCGCTTGCGCGGCCTCCAGGAGTGATAGGTTTAGCGGCATGCTTAACTTTCTCACAATACCATTTTATAACGGTTTATGAGGTTAAAAGTGCAATCAAAGTGCACACTTATCGCCATCCCAACAATTCGGACATGTCTTTGATAATGTCATCACGCCAGTTAATTGCTTGCCTTCGACTTATATGTAGCTTCTGTGCAATGCCTTCCCACGTCAGTGTTTGCGGCCTTGTCCAGTAGTACAAGTTAACCAGACGCTTTTTATTCTCGTCCAGTCCGTTGTATATCGTCTCTATCGATTGCACGATGCTTTCTAGGTGAGTCAGCTTCTTGTGTGTTGCCAGTCGTGTTGCTTTCGACCCTGTTGGATCTCCTGGAAGGCTTGGTCTGCTGCCACCTACATTTTCATCATCAGTTGGTCCAGACGAGTACAAGATTTCATTGCGCAGCCTTATGATTTCCTTACGGGTTTCATGATAACTGAACAACTCCGACTCAATGTGTTTAAATGCACTCTTCCGAATCTTCTCAGCCAACATTGACTTCCACCCCCAGTTTCTCAGCTTTAGCTTTCAGCATCGCGAATGCTTGCTCTCCGTAATGTTCGCTCGCATGACAACCTACACACAGCAATACGATATTACGTGCTTCATGCTTACCGCCCTCTGAAAACCTCCGCTTATGGTGGAAGTGGAGAAACATTGTCCGATCACATCGCGTACATTGACCGCCATCCCGTTTGAAAACATGGTTCCGGACTGACGTTGGAATTGCTCTTTCTTCTTCCTCATGCATGTCCAGCCGTTCACCAGACAAGCATTCACGAATGTGCTTCAATTCCTTCTTGGAAATATCAAGCGCAAGCATGTATGCATTTCCTACACTGTCAGGTACGACGATATACTTTGTTTTCTCGTAATAAACGATATGTTTGTACGATATTCCCGTTTTCTGAGAAAATTGCATCATGTCAAGTCCACGATGAAGGCGCATAGCCGATAAATCAACGCTACGGAACTTTAACTGTTTCTGCTTTACCTTTGTGTCCCACATTCTTTCAAAGAACAAGCTGTTATAGATCAACTGGACTTCACGGTTGTATGCCTTCAGTGCAGTGTCGTCTTCCTTCTTTTTCCCTTTGAACATGTAATACTCAATCTCTGGAACCGGCTTACCGTAGATTTCCTGTGCTCGTTTCCATTGTCGTTCGTGCCGTTCCTTCTCGTAATCCCTCGTCAACTGCTCTTCATCAACTTTTCTACGCATGCCGCTATCCCCTTCCTACTTACCTCATATGCGAAAGGAGCCGATTAGGCTCCCCTCTACTATGCTACAGATGATTCGATTCCTTCCAGCTCGTCCAATCGTTTCTCAATCGCGAGAATTCGTCTTGTCGTTTCTTCTGGGCTGAGTACCAGCGTGTAATCAGATAATGCTCCTTGAAATTCTCCATGTACCGTCGGGGACGTGGGGAACTCAATCGCTGGTGGTTCTAGTACGCTGCTGTTGCCCAATGGTAGATCCGATACGCTATCTGTCTGAGTCTGTTCGGCTTCGGCTGCTTCGGCTGCTCGCTCGTCACGAAATCGGCTAGCCTCTTCCACGGTTAATTCGCGATACTTGCCGTTGTACATTTTGAGCCAGATCACTTCTTCGTCGTTCTCCACAAGGTTAGCAATCCAGTTGTTTTTGTCATGCTCACGCTTGTTATATACAGCAGGACGGCTTGCAAGGAATGCTTCTTTTGCTGCCTCTGCGTTAAAGGATAGATTTGTTTCTGCCGGCTTTGTGCTAGCCTCCATTTGTTTTCGAAGGTTCTCATTGTCTGCCTTCAGACGTGCAATTTCTGCATCCTTCTCATCACTGATCAGTACAGCAGCATCGCGTTTCGCCTCTGCGTCGGCCGCCCTCTCAGACAATCGGAATATTTCTTCGCGTAATGACGGAATTTCTTTCCGCTCATCCTCTAGTTCTTCAATCTGCGACTCATATGAAGCTTTGAGTGCCGAGACAATCTGAGCATGTTTTTGTGCTTGTTCGGAGAATTTCGTCACTAGACCGATCATTAGCATTTGGTACGACAATTCATCTAGCGCCAAGTCCCTAGCTCTGACCGTGACCCCCTTACTAACTTCGATAGCGTCAAAAAATGTCATTAGCTCTTCTTGTGCAGCCTGTCCTGCATCTTCGATCGTCGCCAGCTCCGCGCGCTTCGTATCAAGTTTGCTGTTCGCCGTGTCAAGCTCCGCTTTAATCGCGTTGTATTGTGCCGGATTAAATGGCTCCGTGCTGTTTATTTTGTCCAGTTCAGCCGTGAACAGATTAACCTGTTCTTCCAATGCCGCGATCTCGTTTAATACCTGATCTTTAGCCGTTTGATCCACCGTTTTTTCCTCCCGTTTTATGCCGATTTTATACGGTTTCCGATAGGTTTATTATACCATATTTACTACGTTTATTCACGTATTTTTCGCAACATTCGCGCTATTCTGACTATATTTCAGTTAATACATATTTGAGTAATTCCCATGTGCTATCTCTTGGTCCGGACTCTTCTTCCTCTAGCCGTTTTATCGTCTTCGCGTGCAGTCCCGTTTCCCTCGCCAACCGTTCTCTCGTCCATCCTCTTGCTTCTCTAGCCGACCTTATTCGCTCTCCGTATGTCCCGATCATGTTATCAGCCTCCACAATCGATTTTAAGGTTCGTACACTGTCTACCCTAGCAAAGATACTACCTATCGATTTAAATCGCTATAAACCGCCTTTACGGCGTTCTGGCGTAGGTTGTGAAGTTCTATCATCTCCACCACGTAAGCAGCAGTTATAACTTTGAACCTGCCGTTCTTTCGTTCCATTGCAGCTCGGTATAGTTCATCAAGCGGATTCGGTTCCATCGGCCAACACCTCCAACCATATCCCTGGTTCGGTACTGTACACCTTGATAACGTTCGAAATCTCGCATACGGCCTTGTCGTCAGTCCATAAAATCCCATTTGCTGCATCAAATAGACCCTTGATTAAATTGTCGATGTCGGGTTTAACCGTGACCGGCTTACCGTTCTTCTCCGCTCTCTTCTTCTTGCTGTCGCTTTCCGGTATCGGCATGTAGAATGTGGCACGAAGTCGAATCGGGCCTTTTAACGGTATCTCGCATTGCTTGCGCATGTAATAGCCTAGCGTCGATTTGTAGTTCAGGTATCGTTGCGCTGGTATGCTTGTCCACTTTCCGCGTCTCGTCATCCGTACAGCACCTATTGGGGTTACTGGTATAAACATTTTCATTCGCGTGTCCTCCTCTCAGCCTCGATTCTGATATTGCTCACCGATCCTTCTAACCTCTTTACGATACGTTCAGCCTCGTCGTAGTCATGACGTGTGGTGTATCGCCAGTTTCCGACTTTGATCACGAATAAAATGTCATGCAGGATTCCCATCTGTGTATCTCCCATCTAGTCGTTCTAACTCAGCACACAATCGGTCATACCGTTTCACAGCAACGGGAACAGGACCATTTTTCTCGATGTAGTCAGCCCCCTTAATGATTCGTTCCAGCAGTTGTCCTCGTAGGCAGGACGAGAAATCACTATAGGCATTGTCTGCATCATCCAGCGTTTTGATTGATACTCTCCGTAATCGCTCGTACGATAGTTCATCAATTTTGTCCAGTTTATAGGCTTGTTCGATCAGTGTTGTAAAGTGCTCGGCTAGGAAGTGTTCAGTGCTGGTTGGCTGGGAATCGACTAGTTCCGTGTTCATTTACAAAACACCGCCTTTTCCGCGATCTGTTGGGTCTCTTTAGCAAATATGAGTTCAAAATCTCGCGTACCTGTTTGACGGCCCTTTGCCACGATGAAATCTATAGGATCTAACCGTCCGTCACTTTTTTCCTCGTCCTTGCTTAGGAAGATAATCATATCGGCATCCTGTTCTATGCTTCCTGAATCTCGCAAGTCCGACATTACAGGACGTTTCTCGCTGCGTTTCTCAATCTCACGGTTCATCTGAGCAAGAAGGATAATTGAACAATCTAGCTCTTTCGAGAGATTCTTCAGCGCTTTGGTCACTCGTCCGATTGCGATCGACATAGATTCTCCCCGTCGTTCTTGGAAGTCCATCAGACCGAGGTAATCAATCACGACAGCTCCTAAGCTTCCATGCTTACGTTTTAACGATCTGCAATGTGCGGCGACATATTCAAAACTGACTCCAGGCTTCGTGTTAAAAAACATGTTGGAATTGGTTATGAACTTTTTAGCTCGATTCAGCTTTCCGAATTCATCATCCGTTAGCTCCTCGTTTCGTATCCGCGTAAACTTCATTCCGCTGATGTTAGCAGCTAGGCGGTCAATTAGTTCATCCTCATCCATCTCCATCGAAAAGTATGGAACCGCCCCGAATCCTTGCGTTGAAGCATGATAAGCCGATTGTAGAGCAAGCGCCGTTTTTCCTGTACCTGGACGACCTGCCACAACGATTAGACGCTTTCGTCCTATTCCGTTCATCCAGTAATCGATTGGTGCGATACCGATTTTAGGTGACCTTACAATGACTCTATTCTTTTTCTTCTCGATATGATCATCCCAGACGTCCTTAATCGATATCATTTGCTTTTCCTCTACCGCTTCCAGACCTGAAGTTACTTCGTACGCTTTCGTCATGAGTTCACTGGCATCTTGACCTTCAAAACCCATTGCTTCGTCTCTCAACCTGTCCGATATCTCTAGTAAATTCCGTCTAGCTGAGAAAAGTTTCAGCCGGCCAATGTATTCCTTAGCCGTGTTCGGATAGGTTCCCGCATCATAAATGTTTCGAAGTCCCGCCTTTCCGCCAACCAACTCTATCGTGTTGTTCACTTCCAGATATCCCGTAAGCGAATGGGCGTTCAAACGGTTTGTTTCGTGCAACTCCTTGCAAGCATCAAATATCGTCTTGGCCCAATCCGTGTAAAAATCGCTTGTTTTAAGCTGTGACATAACATCGTCCATAAACGAAGGGTAACGGATTATCGATCCGATTAACGTGCCCTCTGTCTGCTCGTCGTAAATCAATTTATGCCACCTCGTTCCCAAATCGGTAAATACTCAATCTCTGGCGCTTCGTCTCTTCGCTTGGCTGCTTCTCGTGCAATCCTCGCTTCTTTGTCTATCCCACTTTCGTAACGTGCAGCTTTACCTGTCTTTCCAACTGTGCTGCTTCCCCCAGTGGACTTTTGTTCTTTTGCTTGTGAACGAGAATACACCTTATCTTTTATCCAACGTTCAGCTATGGATTGAACAAATCTAAGACTTGGTTTCGTTCCACTCTCTCCTGCTTCTAGCAACAGTTCGATAATAAAACTATCCGTGTACCCACCTCGTCTGAGCGATCCGAAATATTCACTGGTAAGAGACGGTATAACAAAAGTGCCAAATACTTTCGTATATGCATCCGCTACCGTTTCAATCTCTGTTGTAGTAGTAGTAATTTCTTTAAAAGACTTTCTTTCTTGGGGGGCTAATTGATCCCCTGTAGGTGGGGGCGAATCGGCCCCCTGTGGACTACTTAATTTCATACCATCTACAGGTGGTGAATTAGCCCCCTCTGGACTCTTTAGCCCACTGGGTACTAACCAATCATCTGTAGATGTATTAATTCCTATTTCCCTGGAACCTCGGAACGTAGCTTCTTTAAACACACGGATGATCTTATAATCGATAAGCTTATTAAGTTCCCGTTTGATTGTATCCTTGTGAATGTCCGTTCCTTCGGATATGAAACTAAGAGACATTGCATGGCTTTTGCGCTGGAATCCATATGTGTTTCGCATGACACATTGGATGATATTGTGCTGCGTTCCGTTTAACCGTTGTTTCATGAGCTTTTCTAGCAACTCATTTGCGATCCGCGTGTATCCATCTTCAAGTTGTGCAGACATTTATCCACCGCCTTACGGCCATACGTCGACTGATTCCATGTAATCACAAAAATCTAAGAACTCTTTCTGAACTTGGTTGAACTCAGAATGCGCTGAAAACTCAGCTGAATGTAGAGGAACATATTTATCCATTGAAGCGATTGAATTTTTTTCGTTGTACTCCTCAACTGCAATGACAGCATAAGCCCATTTCACTTTAACCGATTGGTATTTACGATCCAGTTCATAATATTTTTTAATGAGGTCGTCTGCTTCTTTTGCTGTTACTTTCATATTCACACCACCCGATCGCGTTCCAATTTTTCCTGAATAGCCTTTACCATCCAATCTTGCATCGTCATCCGACTAATAGCTGCTTGTGTTTTAACCTCAATGTTTACCGACTCGATCAATTTCAACGGGTATGTTTTTAGTGTCATTCATGTGCCCTCCATTCAGTTTGTTTATTACATATATTATAACACTTACATGTCTTTTTGTCACGCTAGTGTGTCTATTTTGATATAAAGTGATACAAAGTAGGACGAAGTAGGATATACTGCTAACAAAAAAATGGTGGTATTTATGAAGATAAAAAGCCGGCTTCACATATTGATGCACGATAACAATGTTAAGAGCGTCAGCCAACTTTCTGAGTTGACCAAGATCAGCCGACCAACGCTCTACCGCTTGTACAATGAGACTGGCGACCGTATCGAGTATGATACAATCGCCAAACTCTGCAACCATTTCAAATGCACTGTTGGCGAGCTGCTCGAATTCGTTCCAGAAAAGGGAGAAGGGTAAGACACCTCTCCCCCTTCTCTCTTAAGCTCAAAGTACTACCAAACCCTTTCACGGCCCCCGCTGGCGCTAGGCTGATGCTGTCGTCCGATCGCCTATCGTCCAATGAGTGACGTTTAACTATGCAATTTCTGTTTTTCCTTGATTCAATTCATTTCTCAATATTTCAGCAAATATTGGTGCAACAACTTCACAAAACGCTTTTGCTCTTCTATCTGGCGTGGTTACTATAACGTCCTCGTACCAGATCTCATCGGAAAACACTTTCCGTCGTTCGTCACTCGGTAGCTCATGGTAAAAGATCGAAACGAAAGCATCATGTGATATTTCACTGTGATCCACCATGTCTAGCGCATCCCACAAATCCCTTGCTTCCTCTGGTGACAATTCATCCATCACATACGGTTTCCTATTACCACTTTCCCTGCGGTTTTGGATGATTCTCCGCTTCATGTTTTCTATGGTTTTCTCCATATCGACTTTTCCTTCACGTTCAGAGCTACTGATTTTCCTGTATAGGTAACCTGTATCTTTAGAGCAGATATCGATAAGGAATGTCTTGAAGCAATCACCGAACGAACCCCAGCGATATGAAAAATCGCCACAATCAGTTTGAGCACTAAATACGCCATCAGCACTAATCGAAATCATTGCCCATGCGCAACGCCAATGATCTCCTCCTTTTAAACGAATGTTGTAGCGTTCCATTGTTGATTTTCCGAGTGTATATTCTTGCATCTCTGTTCCTCCTTCGTCTTTTAACTAATCCTCCGAGGCGACCGAATAAGCTTAGTGCAACGGCGGCCGTGTAAGGTTATGATTGTCCAATATAGCCCATATAGGTTGGGTAGTAGTTTCATAGGGCCTCCTACTTAACCTGCGTAATTTGACCGGACCACGTATCGATCTCGAATGTTACTTTGATCTCTTCGCCCAGGTTGTCGTCATCGATTTTTTCAGCGCAGTGCGGACACAATTCAATAGATTCGAATTCGTAAAACTCACCGTTGCAATACGGATTAGTGCATTTTACCTTGTAGACTTCAAACGTCGTGCGTTGCAAGTAAACGATCTTTTCCTCCGGCCAGCATTCCGAGCACCTGCAAATTCCGCACCTGCAATAGCTAGGGTCGCAATCGCATTCGTGATGGATATCGTGCGGATCGTCTGAAACTCGACGTGTTCTATACATTGGACACCTCCATATGGCTCGTACAATCGATTTCTCCGCACTCTTCGCAGGCGGTAAGTGTTTCCTCTACCTCTTTGCCGCAGTCCTCGCATACGTCAATTTTGAACGTCTGGCTCCATGTTCTACCGCCTAACGGGTACTCATTGCGTGAACCTTCTACAATCGCTGCATGGCAGCATGATGATACTTGCATCGTTTACCCCTCCTATTCGCCTCTGTCCTCTGACTCCAACGCATCTATTTCAAGCGCTAGATACTCACCATCCAAACCTCTCGCTAACTGACCATACGACGCCTGTAACCGCATCTGACGCTGCTTATACTCGGTGATAAGGCGGGCTACTTTACCTTGTGATTCTTCTACACTGTAGATTACATCTCCGGCGTATATTTTCGTTACACCACTCTCAACGTATACGGATGTAACGTTCTCAGGTGAGATGTAAAAGTTATTCACGTCTCCAATTCTAGTAAGCTTAATCATTTACTCTCATCTCCTTTAAGGGCTTTAACCGCTTCATAGTGAGCTCTAGCTCCGTCTGTCCATGCTTCAGATTCGGATGTTACGACCATTACTTTACGTAGGGCTGTTTCTAACTCCGCTACCCTCTGTTCTGCGGATACGGCTCTCTCTAACCAATGGGGCCATGCGTCTAACGAATCGTTAATTTGACCCCATGTCATTGTTCCTGATTGATGTGTCGCCGCTATAATCTCTCTGTCCTTATCTGCGTTACGTTGATTACTCATGTTATACCTCCTAAAATGACCTTGTTCGGCCTCCGCCTGACGGCTAAGATTATTCAGTCGATTGATGCCCTTCGGCCAATTTAGAACAGTGTGAGTTGTCCATTGTCAAAGTTCATCAGCAATAATTCCTCTGCATATGTGCCAAGCCCGTCACCGCCAACAACTTGTTTATAAGCATCGAATGTCTCCCGATACCAATCGCCATACAACTCGTCAATCAATGGGTCGGAGTAGTACGACAATACAACCTTTCCCTTTACTTTTCTTAACAGTGCTGCTAAGTCACGATGTAATTGTTCTGGATCGCGCCTATCTTCATCAGTAAGGGCATAGTATTTTTCCCTATCAACATAAGGAGGATCAACATAGAACAATGTGTCAGTGTCATCATACTTGGGGATAATCGTCCTAAAATCGTCTTGTTCGATCAATACTCCACGCATACGTTCTGAAAAGCTTTGCAATAGTTTACAGGCGCTTATATAGCCACCTGCTGGATTCTGTCCGCTTTGCGTGCTGTGCCTCCATCCTGTACTTGCCACGTCTTTAGCGTTTCCTTTACTAATTCCACTGCGGTTCAGATAAAACCAACGCACCGCTCGTTCCCACGGATCAACAGGAAGCGGTTCACGCCTCCATTTTTCATACAACGATCGGCTATACGGGATTGTCTCGCATTCGCGTTGCAATCGTTCGGGATCCGATCGGACTTGCATCAGAAAGTTCACTGCGTTACCGTCAATGTCGTTGTAAACCTCATGTGAGATACGAGGTTTTTGTGTGATAACATGTGCAGCCCCGCCAAATGGTTCGACGTATTTCCTGTGATCGGGAAAGCGTCTTACTATGAACTCGGCATACTTGCTCTTTCCTCCGAACCAAATGAGTGGACTTCGTACACCATTCATCCTCGCTGTACCTCCTTGTATTTGAATTTGCGCGTCAGATCCATCTTTTATATGCTTAACGGAGTGGCAGCCGTATAGGTTTTATTTCATACGAGAGAGGATGTCTCTCGCTTTTTTTCCCCCGGTGTCAACCTCTATCATCTGTCCGTATTGGTAAGTGAAATAACGACCTGTTTCCCCGTACCACTCCAATACCTCGATCAAAGCTGCTTTGTCTCGTTGGATGGCGTTCTTTTCTCGATGCTCCTGTTTGTACAATTCCTCAAAGTCAGCAGCGTGTTTCTTGTATTCATCCCGTTCCCGTTCTGCATTCGCTAACGCTAATCGTAAGTTTATTAGTCCCTTTTGGTTATCCATTGTTTCTCTCCTCCATTGCACTGATATAGGCTTTGCATAGGGCTAGGGGGGCTGATACAGAATAAGCACAATCACCGTTAACATCAGCTAAATATTCGTTAAGTGATGATGCCCACTTAATGCGGTGAAAAATGTTTTTTCCACTCAGCCATTCCATCACCAATCCAGCACCTTCCCATGTTGTGCTGTAATGGGGGATGCTCACCCACTCGACGCCAGTTTCCGTTTCCTTGTAAGCGCTTTGACCGATTCTTCCATACTGGAACCCCGTCAGATCGTTACCCATATACTCGTGTACTTTCCAGTCTAGTTCACGCATGCTGCTCACCGTCCTCATACTCGCCGTAGTACGCCCAAACACGATCTTTCATGACAACGTGATTCGGTTCGAAGTCGCCATCTAATATGATACAATCCGGTTTAACCTGTGCGATTGTGACCACTATTCCGTCCCAAAGTTTGATGAGTCTCTGTCCTTGCTTGTACTCTCTCATCCCTGCTCACCGTCCTTACCTTCCTTGATGCTCTGTGCCCTCTCTACAGCCACCTTGTGAGCAGCCGGACTGATTACTTTAAGCTGACGTTCCAGCACCTCATACGCCCTGTTGAGACGTTCTATTTCGGCTTGCTGCTGGAATAACTTATCCGCCATCTGTTGAGCCGTATAACGTCCTGTATAGCCTCCTGCGCAGTCACAGGTTGAATCGTATCCCGTTCCCGGCTTATCGAATCCACTACCGTCGCATACGTCACATACGATCAATGCTGTGTCGTTCCATTCCTTTAGTTCGGCTTGTTGCTGTTCGATGTGATCTAGTAGCTCTACAACCGTTTCAGCATCTAGTCCGACAACTAACACTTGGTTAGCACACTTTCGTAGGTCTGCCAATCTATTAGCTTCCATCCTCTTTATCCTCCCTAAATATAGGCTTGCCCAGTTCTGAACTTGATTTCTTTTATCGCCGTTTCATCTGATTCGACGTTGTTTTCGATAATTTCAATTACTCGGTCAAGGGGATATCCCAAGTCTAGTAACTCTTGTGCTGCATCTAGAGTTTCTATGAATGTCATTGTCTTGTTACCCTCCTAATGATTTTAGATGGACCACACCCTACGGCCTCCGCTCCGCTGAGCTTATTCAGTCGATTGGAGGCCGTTCGGCCAATGATTACACCGCTGCTTCTAAGACGCGTTGCAAGAACTCTTGCTGCTCAGTTGTCAATTCCGGTACCGCACGGACCAATTCGAACTTATGTGGATCTCTGTACGCTGTTTCGATGAGTTCTTTAAAGCTATCTACAGTTCCAGATGTTCCGACTCCGTTATCAGATGGACGCTCATAGCGATACTTGTATCCGATCGTTGGACCGTCTAGTACGGTATCAAGCGCTTCGTATAAACTTTCGAATGTCCCGTGTTCCTCGTTATGCCATGCATACTGCTGTTTGACATATGCCGACCCCACGCCGTCTACATGCCGTTGTATGCCGGTTCGGATTTCATCGCACTTACGATACTCCCCTTTAGGCGTAAGCGTCTCAAACCAGCCTTTTGAAGCCGTTACTTCGACTGTTACATCAGCAGTTGGAACCATAGTGAATTTCATATTGTTTGCTCCTTTGATTTTGAATTTGCGGCGAATGCCGCCATCAATTCGACTGAATATGCTCAGCGCCAGCGGCGGCCGACAGGTAAGCCCTTCCGTCTTTCGTTGTGTCACACCAGACATGACACCTTTCACATAAGTGGAGTAAATCTAATACAGTCGTTCTATCTAACTTCCACCTTCTCGTAATATGTGCTGCGTGTACGGCTCTAGCAGCCTTACAGCGTTCGCAGACCCCTTCGCTCCTAGCTTTGAGCGCCTGCCGGACAGAAGGGCTTATAGCGCCCCTCTGCTTAGCTGTAGGCTTATTCCGTGGAAAGGATGGTTTAGATACGGACCTCACTGGTTGGTTGGATAGGTCGGTGATGATCATGTGATCACTCCTATGCAGGAAGTCGATTCTCGTCCAGGTACTTGATGAGCTCATTAACTTTTGCGATCGGCAGATCAGTGATCGACTCGAGACTCATCTTCAGGAACTGATTGACCTGCGGTAGCTCCAATCCGGCAGCGTTCATCTTCGCTCGTAGCATGCGTACCTGAGCCTCTGTGGCTTTCTTTACATCACCTTGCGGCTGATTGTTGTTACCACTAGGCGTCGTCGTTTGCGTCTCCGTACGGGCCTGTTGTTGCGGTTGTGAAGGTGGTTGTGATGCCGCGTTCCCATCGTCGTCAATATCGCCTGTAGAGAGCGATAGAAAGGCTGTGAGGCTGTAGCGTCTTAGATAGGTAATCGCGCTTCCTACGCCTTGTGGATCATTCTTAACCGGTCGAGCTGCAGACGTTTCCGACTCCAACCATTCGCCGGATTCATGAAGAAGCATCGTCTTTACCGTGACGTCATCTCCGTCTTTACCTGGGAACTGCATAACTGATAGGCCGTGCTTCTGCAGGATTGGTCGGATATCGTCTACTACACCGTCCAGTGTGGCGTATTTCGAGCGGAAGTGTGGGTTATTTCCATCCTTCTCGATCCGCTTCACTTCTGCGTTAAACTTGACTAGCGCTGCTGCTAGATTAGATATAGTTGAGCTCATTTTGCACATCTATAACGACCTCCTTCGTGGTAACAATGTGGTACAGTTTGTAATTCTCTATGTCGTGTGGCCTGTATAGTGATTGCGTCCAGTACCGTATCGCGTCATCTGGATTGCTGAACGACAGCGCATTGAACAAATTATCTGTCAACCCCGCCTGCTTGGAGAAGTAAAGCCCTGTCGGTTCGTGCCGCGCAACGATTGCGGTTTTACTCGCTTTATCCATGCGTGAACCTCCTAGTTATTACTGAATGGCATATACTTTTTGCGAGCTGCTTTTACTGCAGCTTCTGCTTCACTTATGTCATCAAATCTTCCGATTAGGATCGACTTACCGTTTATCTTGATTCTTGCTCTCCACTTATTTTTGCCTTTTTCCCAACCAACACCGCGTATTCCGGTTCTACTATCTGATTGAGCACCTTTTCTGTTTTGCAAGTTTTCGCGATGCGTGATTATACGAAGATTTTCATCGCGGTTATCTAGTGTGTCGTGATTTATGTGATCCACTACCAAACCTTTAGGTGCGTCTGTAATAAACCTATGAAGCGGTACAGTTTTGACGTTAGAATTGCCCCTTACAAAACATTTGCAGTAAAACTGTTTGATATGTGAGTTATAAATAACGGTCCATAATACTGGATAAGATATTAGTTTCTTTAAATGCCTTGTGCTTATTAAAGATTCAAACCTTCCATACTTGAAACTCTCTATGATAATTGCTGTTACATCTCCGCGTATTTCATACTTGTTTTCGATGACCATTCACCACCAATGTGTTATGATCGTTATGAGCCTGTTTGCCGCAGGTTCCACCGATTGGACGGTTTCACGGCCGTCCTTTTCTGTTCCAATTCTTCAATAGGATGATGGCGACTTGCTTACCGTTTGCCAGTCGCTTCATCCGCTGTGCAAGTTCCTGATAGGTCACGCACTACCACTCCTCTTCGTCTTGCTCCAGGTCAAACCACGCGTTCATTCGATCACCTCCAACTCTTCTGGACTGTACCAGACAGTTAGCGGCAAAACTCTGTCAGTAAAACTTCTGATGGTTGTCTCTCTTCCAAACTGCCCGAACTGCTCACGTTTGATTTTGAACACGATGTGCGGTTCTTTACGAACTCTGACGCTATCTCCATATTTCATGCTGGCTGAACCTCCTTAAACCCTCGTTTTTTCATGTGCTCGATATAGTGATCTACCGACTTGAACCCAAGCTCGTCCAACTGATGATGCCAATCTCTTGTCTTGTTCATGCCTTTCGGTGTATCTGCATAAGTGATGGAGCGCACCGTATCGCCTTCTATCGAGGTAATGATGTGTACGTTGCGCTCAGCGTCATGCCGGGAATAAACAATCATCGTTTACCGTCCTTTGTCCGTGATGTTTTGAAATGGGATTGCCGGAAGCGTCATCCTCGTTGGCTTGCTTGTCCGATCTCCGTCCAGCATGCTCTTTTTACCTGTTTGGTACGGGTATCCCGTTCGCTCAACTCTTTCAATCAAAGGGTGTGTTAGCATGGATTCGTTCCTCCTCAATCATGATTTTCAATATTTCGGGAAGTTCGCGAGTTATGAAATCATGTGTTCGTCTCGTGCGTTTGATAAACGGCAGCCGCTTATAGTCGGCTAGGAATGTTTGAATGGTATAAATGGCGAATTTCATCTGTGATATGCCTAGTAGCGCCATTATGTGGCGAATATCCAACTAGGCCGACGCTCCCTTCTTCTTCTTGGACTCTATCTCTCGGTAGGCTTTCTCGAGCAGCTCGCGTGGAATGTTGGCAATGTTAACGGTTGGTTTCATGGGTTAGTCCTCCTTCGGGATCTCTCGCATATAGATCATCAAGCCACCGGCCGCCAAGCGTTAATGTAGTCCATCAGCCCAGAAACTTCGTTACGACGAACATCACGGTAACTTGGAACGGCCCAACGGTCTTTAATTTCGCGGTACAGCTGTTTGAACAGTACAGCTCGTTCGTGCTTATCCTCAGTCATGCCATAGATACGTGATGCGATCAGACGCTGAACCTTGCGTTGTTCGCCACTGTCGAGCGTGATCTGTTCGTCAATCTTCGCTTCCAGCGTTTGAATCTTAACTTCCACTTCGTCAATCCGTTCTTCGTGATCGATCATTGTTTTCATCATTACGACGCGCTGCTTTCGCTCATCCAATACTTCAACGTTTGTTGATTGGCGCTGCTCCATCTCAGCAAATTTGGCGACGTATGTTGCAGTAAACAAAATCCCTTTTTCGCCTGTCATCTTGCTATCGTGACTGGGAAAC
>OGWN01000045.1_pt1 | contig 16197 bp, 20 predicted proteins | sample 1575921 | NCBI WGS metagenome assembly OGWN01 (sample SAMN07581531, study PRJEB24739) | freshwater metagenome
TGCTGCACCTCCGGCCTTGGCGATGGCGGCGCGGGTGGCAATCAATGCGGCTCGACCCTTAGCGCGACCCTCACGGGTGCCGTAGTCATCGGCGCAGTACGCTTCCTCCAGCAGCTTCAGCGCCGCCATCAGCTCATCTCGCTGCTCCTTGAGCGCCACGATCTCCCCGATCTGCCCGGCGTTCTCGCGGGTCATTTGGTCGCAGGTGGCGCGGAAGTCCTCGTTCTCAGCGTGTAGTCGGTGAAATTCGGCGCGGCCTACGAGTACCGTATCCTTGTCAGTGACATCTCCGGCTATATCGTATAGAGATCTCAGTGCCTCTGTTTGTTTATCTGTCACGGCATACTCCTTCCAATTTCAGCCGCAGCGCGGACGATGGCACGGCGGGTGGCCGCCATAACACCAACAGTTGTCCCGTAGTTCTGCACATAGTATTCGGCAAACCTTCGATCAGATTCACCAAAGCGACTGTCCGTATTTGTAAACATCTCGTCAGGAACGTATCGCTCTACTAGAGTTATCTGCCTCTCAGAAGCCGAACTGATTTGTTTGGGATAACTAACCGCAACATTGGCCGGTATACTTGTGTATACCCCACCAAGCCTGATCTCAATCTTTAACGCCACCGCCAACCTTAGCGCATCGCCGTCGTCGGTGAGTGGGTGCCAACAAGTCTCGGCGTCAAAGTACTTGCCTTTAGAGTCCTGCAGCTCTTTTGCCATGCAGCCCCAGGCGGGGCAGTAGGTAAGGTTGAGGCCAGCGGCTTTAGCTGCCAGTTCCAACAGTTCTCGGTCTATGTCATTCATTTCGTTTCTTCTCCTGTTGCTTTGGCAATGGCTTCTCGGGCTTGGTCTACCCAATGCACCCACTGTGCTCCAGTCCCGGATTGATTTGCGCTTGTGTCAGCAATGCGGCGCAGAGCCTTCAACAGCTCGTCACGCTCCTTTTCAAGCTCGATGACTTGATTAAGCCGATTATCCAGTACATGCTGTTGGGAGTCCAATTGCTTGTAGAGTCTCCTTAGCTGGTCAGCCATATCAGCCATGTGAATCCAGCGAAAATCCTGAGGATCCTTGACGTTACGGCGGAACCAATCTGGCCAATCCGCCAACCTCAACGCCTCAGACTTGGTATCTGAAGCTATCGTAGACCCCTCTGATCTCTCTGAGCCAATACCAGGAGAGGACGCAAGCATCTGCTTCCATTTCCACCTGGCCTGTACATCGTACGTATGTTTCCATACCGGTCTGCCATTTAAGTCGACACCATCCTGGCAGGCAGCCTGCACCATAGCCTCAGTAGGCTCGACTGGTACCAGCTTCCACTTAGAGTCGTCGTAAGTAACAGTTTTCATTTCATGTTCCTTCTGCTTTTGCGGCAAAGATAAGGAGTTGCTTATCTTCCGGCGTCATTTGCTATCTCCTGTAATCAGTGGTTTACAGAAGTACCTCTCTGTAGAGAAGACTCCGGTTGCCTTTATCTTGGATTCACATACTTGTTTACTCGGATAAGCCTCTACATACGTAGGTACGCAGCTCCTTGCACAGTACATCACAATCAATACCCAGGACATAATCCTCGGTATCCCTCCAAGTTATGCACAGACTCCAGCGGGTCTATGTCATTGAGCAGTAGGTAAGCTGCACGAGCTGCCTGCCAGCACTCTTTCTCGATCTTGTTGCCAGACGTACGAAGAGTCTGTGAGGAGACTGCCCTGGGGCCATAAAAGGAGTTCAGCATATTTCTAGCTAGCTCCTCGGTTAAGTCTAGGATCTTCTGATCGGTAATCTTGTCGTTATCTCCACCCTCTCTAGGACCCTCCTTGATAGGAACGTGTTTCAGTACCAACCTCTCCAGGTAGATAGGCCTCCATACAATAGGTGCTGAAACATGGGTAGGGTCGTAGCCACCATATCCTGTACCTACAGATTTGGCTAAATCTGGATGCAACACTGAGTTCCAGTAAAGGGTGTTGGACCTAGGGCATAGCCACCCATCCGGTTGTACTGCTTTAGCCTCTTCTTTGCCTGCTTCATAGGCCTCCTCTTTTAACAAGCTTTTTACGTTGCTTTTTGCAGCGGCAAAATAAAGCTCCTCATATGGTACGCATTCAGACTTTACAGTTCTTTTAAAAAGAGAGTAGAAGTCCTCCATAGCTGACTCGATCCTGGATAGCTCTGCTTTAGACACCAGTACCTTTTCATCCTTGCTCATATTTACCTCCTGGCTATCACTCAATCGTTAGCCAATATGTCGCCGCATGTATGAAAGACATCGTTTAGAGCTTTCCTATACACAGAAATAATGTTTTCCAGATTAACCTTGTCCTGTAGAAGAACGGATATTCGCTGCTCTGCCCGAGCCCATGCGTCGGACAAGTCCTTGCATTTATTCTCTACGGACTGCAACTCCTCTGCTGACTCTTTAAGCAAAGAGTCTACATCACCTTTGTAGTAGCGCTTCTCCTTCTCGTACCTCTCCCAAAGCTTGTCAGATAGTACCTTAGCTTTGCTAACAGACATTATCTCTACTCCTTGTTAACGTCAAATACACCTAATATTAGGCACAGTACTTATACCAAGTATTCTGGATATGTAGCACCGTGCCGCTATTCAAGAGTACCTTCTACACCCTGTCTATGTCTAGTACATCTTCTGGTATATCAATGCAATCGCCAGATTGAGTGCGTACGTACTCCCTAAGAAATGCCTCTAGCGGTGTACTACCTGTAGAGCTACCTGACCGCCAGATATTCTCTAGGTAGTGGAGATCTGCCTTTGTCTCCTCTATTAGAGGACCGGACTTTTCCCAGGAAGATGAGTAGTTGTGCTCTGTATCATACAGGATCATCAAATAGCCTAGATCCTGTATCGACCTCCCGCGTGCTACTGCTACAGCGTAGTCAAGAGCTCTTTTACATAGACTTTGTGTACAAACTATCATGATACCGTCCAATCTGGCACGTCGACTCTTTCACCCAGTGTGTTTGCAACAAAGCACCTCATAGCGGCTACCAGTGGTGTAGGACCGTACATTGGTCCATCCTTCGAGAAGCAAGAACCATCGTTCTCTACAGACAGTTGAATCATAGGGTCATGCTGCTGGTGCTCGGTTGATTCGCAGTAGGATTGCGCCCCCTTTTGAGCCATCCACTTATCCGGAAAGCTCTGGTAATCATCATCACAGCGAATAATACTTATGCTCTCTCTCTCAATAATAGGCCCCGCCTGATGCCACATTGTAGAGTAGTGAAACTCAGGCTTCCTGTGAGAGTCGAGATCCGTCTCCTCTGTCGGCTCGTAGTATAACGAGAACACTCGTTCCTCAACGCCCTCACACTTGGCCACAGCCCAGTCAAGGGCTTGGCCAGTAAGGCTACTTACTTTTACTTTCATTTCTATCTCCAAAAACAGGGGCCGAAGCCCCTTTGATTAAGTTATGTCGCTGGAAAAATGACGATTGAGTATGCCCTGCGCTATTCGGTGTTTAAACCCTGGGTCAACATCCTGGGATATCACTACGCCGGCTGACTGCAAGGACTCCTGTTTCCTTACAAGGAGAAGTAGCTGCTCTAGCTTCTCCCTGGCCACTTTTGTCCTCCTTTTTAAAAGGTGTCAGGTAGGGGGCTTGAAGGACATTTGTCTTCTCCGCCCCTTTTATGCCTCCTCGCCTGCTGTTCTCTGATCTCTTCAGGCTTTTAAAGAACTTGGTAAGGTCGCTCATTCCTATTACTGCTCGAGTTCAGGTGTACTTTTAATGGTGTAGAGCTCATCCTGCAGCTCTTCTACCCTCCGGAAGGCCGCAGACCTCTGTGCATTCGACATATCGAGATCAGACCGTAGCGTCTCTACCTCTTTAATCAAAGAGTAGAGAACCTTCGATACCTTGCGCTCAAAAGCGCTCTCGGGATCACAATGGTCTGCTAACCACTTTGCCGGCTCAAGATCCGCTGCTGTCATGGTTAACCTTATTGAAAATCTCGTATACCTCTTCGCTCGGTACGATATTTACCTCGTACTCACCAGACTGCTTGGCTTCTTCCATTATCCTTTGGATGATGGAGTGAGTTAGCATCGAAGTCTTCTCTGTATTCTTGTGACAGAAGTACGTACTCCCGCTACCGCCCTGAATGTTGTAGATCTGATCGTTGTCAGGCTCTTTTGTAATCGATGTGATGCCAGAGTTGAGTCTCCAGCTGTCGGCTTTAGCGAATCCGCCATACCAACCTGCCATAACCTTGTAGTCTACCTGGCCAGTGGACCTATTAGTGATGCGTAGCACTACCCAAACGTCAGGGTTGTATCCCATTAAGTTCTCCTAAAAAGAAAGCGCCAGAGATTACTGGCGCCTATGTTATACCACGATAGTGTAGTTGTGTTTACCTACCTACCACAATCTTCTCGGTTATAACCAGTAGCAGCAATAGGCCGAAAGGCAACATTACTGCCATGGTTATTAGCCAGGACACCAAGAACCCTAGTAGTTTTACTACTCGTTTCACTTAGTGCCCCACATCAACTTCCTTGCTTGTACGAAGTCCAAGCAATTTCGTTGATACCCAACAAACCGTACCTCCTTTGGGCCAGGTGGTACGTAGCTAGGCTTGTGTTGCAAGTCACATTCTGCGCTGTCATCCCTCCAGTGGGAGCACATATGACAAGACTTTAGAGAAGCTTTCATGGTTACTTACAGTTTTGTGTACTGATGTTATTAGCTACTTCTTTGGCAAAGAGGTGCAACACCTCAGTGACCATCGCTCCTGATAGGGCACACAGCAGGCAGATGGCTAGAACTGCGGCTAACCACTTCAGCGCCTTCCTTATATTATTTATCATAGTTTTGCTTGAGTAAAAAGAGATCTTGTTAGATCTCCTTCTTTAGCCGCTTAGACGCTTAGCGGCTGAGGTTATCGAGGAGCTCCCAGCCCATCCAGGCTGAGACAGAAGCCAGTACCAGGTAACCTAGTACCTCCTGAACTGAGTCTGTGAGGAGTCGCCGGGCACGGAAGGTTATCCTTCGGCGGAAGCTCAGTTGATGGCGCATGACGCCTCGTTAAAGTTACGTTCGGACTCAACCCACAAATTGGGGTTGATCTTCTCTGACTCGGCAATGGCCGAGTCCAGGATATCTTGGTCCAGCCAACCGCAGGTATACTGCGGCCAGCTAGCACCAAGCCATCCGCCATTGGCGACGTGGTTGACAATGGTACGGCCTGCAAGTCGGGCCAGGGTTGATTTCGCGTTATTAGTCACAGTTTTACTCCCCGCAAACGCAATGCTGGGGTACGCTATGTACCAGAGAGTGGCCGTAGACCATCCTCTGGTTGTTGTCTCCCCAAACACGGTATTCTCCTTTCTTCCCGTAGTAGGGGCTGCTGAGATCCCATACGGTGGACCGGGAGTCATATATTTCACGGCGGACTTCCTCTGGGACCTCGTCGACCCCGATCCGTGGCCCGGTGACCTTCGCCTCGAACACTGGTGCCCGCACTCCGGCGCCCAGTGTATCCTCGCAGGTAGCGAGGTACTGAATAGTCACCGGCAGGGCGGTGACTTCACGGGTGGTCAGGTTGATATCAAGAATATACATTGTTTTCTCCTTTCAAGAGAATCTGGTTGTGAATTAAGAGAATGGACTATTCTCCTGTACTATTCTTATACCAAAATGAAGCCCTGGAATTGACTAAAAATAAGGGGCTAATACAGCCCCTATACTCATTCGTCAGACGCCTTGCTTAACGTCTCTGAGCTCTCCGCTTTGAGGAGACCTGAGTGCTCTACCATCCTATTGGCAATTTCCTCGGTGTACTGATATGCTAGCTGATCCATCTCAGGTTTGTTTCGCTTGATGTTATTGAGAATTAACCATAGGTCGCACTCTCTCAGCATCATGCTAGTAAACTTGCTCCAGCTAAAATTGGGGCCTCTCATCTCTGGGTTGCAAAACATTGCAAAAGATGATGAGACGTTTGCGTAGCAAATGTTGGCTATGCGAAGCCGTTGAAGTTCTGATGCCATGTCAGCTCCCTGTCTCTGCCCTCAGAGACTTTTCAATCTCGAATACCCGAGTAACTGCGGCTACGTTCCACTTGTAATTGTAGCCGCTCTTGCCACCCTTTGCCCAATGATGTCGAGAGCAGTGAGGCTGGCCTACTGCAGTAGCTGTCCACGCACCATCATCATTCCTGAATTGCCAACCGGCTCTTTCCAGCAAGAGGTTGACTGCAGCACCCCTAGAGCCTAGTCCGAGCTTTGCGGCAAGCTCTGTTGGCTCCAGCATCTCTTCTTCTGGGCGAATTTGAGATTGAGCCGGGGCGGCCAGCAGCAAGGGCGTGAAGTCATGTCCTGTCAGTCGAAGTGCGTCTTTGACGGCCTCTGTTTGAGCGATGTGGAGGGGTGTCCCAAACAAGGCTGCAACCTCCAAGTCAGCTTTGATGATCCTTGCCCCGCGTTCAGCCGGAAGCAATTCCACTGCAGTAGCTACTGGAGCAGATTGCCCCTGCTTCTTGAAGAAGTGCTTGAACAAGACACCGTAGCACTCCTTCTGGTAGCGTATAAGCTTGTCCTTTAGCTCTGGCTTGACCCGGTTGACGTCGATGCCAAAGAGCCAGCCGTTAAGCATATCAAGAGGGAGGCAGACCGTCTGCTGTAGTCCACCTTCGGAAGGTACCTCCATCATGGAGGCGCCTTCCGCTAAGGCAGGTGTGCGCTGTATGCGTTTACGCTGAGGCTCCCATTGCAGCCCAATGTTCTCACAGATAGGCTTCATCGCCACGTATGGCACGCCATCCTTCAAAACTGCTACAATACTGTTACCGTAGAAGTCAATACTCACCGTCTCACTCATAAGAGTTCCTTTGATTAGTACGGATAAGCCAGAGCAGGGACCCGTTCCTTGCTCTGGTCGCAGACTAGTACCATTGTCTGCTGGGGACCTGGCTACTGCTTGTTGGTAGCCAGGTCTTTTCGTTTATCCATTCAGCAATACGGCGTCTGGTGCGCAGCAGTCCGATGGGTTCAGTAGACGCTGCCCCATCTTCCTACGAAGAATTGGCTCATGCTGGCAGCGTAGAAGGAACTGGTCGATGCCTGCATGTCGAGCGTAGTACTCGTCAGCATAGCCGACGACTTCTTCGTACGCCACGATTCGACTTTGCCCTTCTGGTACATGGACCCAGTCTTTTACCCTTATCTCAACTAGCCACTCACGATCTTGGACGGGTATTTCTTTGGAAGTCATTATTTACTCCTTTCAAGAGTTTTAGTGACACGCAGCCAGTCAGAGACTGGCCACGTGTAGCTTAGACTGTGTTACAGCCTCGGATCAAACTCCGCTTCACGACGCAGTTCGCCGATCATTTTCACAATCAGCTCTTTGCGCTTTGCGTCGTCTGCTGTCAGCATTTCGCAAGCCATGTTGTACTCACGAATTGCTGTTGCAGCCTTACCGCTGATGTTCTTCTGACGAATCAGTCCCTCAACGCGGTCCGGGTAGTCATAGCCGTAGATGAGTCGGAGATACTCGGGATTACGAACCTTCATGTAAGGAGGTGCATTGCACTCCTCTCCTTCGCAGGCCATCGGCTTGGCTACGACGCCTTCATAGCCAAGACTGACAGTGAGCGCGTCGTAGAACTCCTGGGCTGCAGCGCAAGAACCTGCATCATTCAACAGTACGATGAACTGCAGGTCGTCGTTGTATGCCTCAAACGCCTCATAAGCGTCTAGCTCGGGACGAACGCCGTCAATGAGGAGCACGTCAAAAGGCTTGTACTCGAGCGGCGTGTCGCCAGAGTAGAGGGCCAAAGATGCTTCATACTTCTCCTTGTGTGTCTTCTTGTCGAAAACGCTGAAGTCTTGTCCCAGCTTGGAGTTCTGAAACCAAAGATCTTCCCAGAGCGCCGACAGCTCCTCCTCGATCAGAGCACCATATGGCGCAAACTCCTTGTCGATGAGACCTGCTCCCAGTGCACGCCAGGGGAGCAGCTCACCGTCAAGCACGACCTCGGTGGCAGCCGCGAGATCAGAGAACACCTTGCCGTGCCAGAAGTCCATCAGGTCTTCGAGGCCAGGAATTGGCCGCATAACCCATCCAGATCGACTCACGGCGAAGCTTTTGGCCTTGTCGCGGTTGAGGTAAAGCTGGCCACGGCTGCCCATGTACTTAGGCTGCAATACCAGGGCTGACACGCCCTTCTTCCTGAAGTATTCAAAGCAGGCCCCGAGAGTCTCGAGACCAGCACTGCTGCTCGGAGCTGGCGGCATGGTGCCAGAGATATATCGCACACCCTTACTCATAGCCTGAGAAAGGAGGCGTTGGTCCTGAGCGCTCAGGTCATAGTTCTTGATGTCAAAGGCTTTTTCCTCCTTTTTGTATGTCAAGTCGTCAGGCAGAGAGTCAAGCCCATCGGACCAGCGCTGACTACAGTCTACAGCGTGGGTGCGGACGCCGAATTGATCGAACACAGCACAGGTCAATTTGCCCCCATGAACTGCCCCAGTATCGAGGAACATCTTGTTCTTGAAGAAAAGCTGCTCGCTCTTGTGGGCCACATGACCGAAAACGTGTGTTGCATAGCTGAAGTCAGCATCATCATAGATGAACTGCAGCTGATCACGGACCGGCCGATCCCTGTCGAGGCGCAGGTTTCGCATAGCTCGAACAGCCGTAGCAGACTCCCGTCCCAAGAAGATGTTCTCACACGGGGCGTGAGTAATGATGACGTTGCGCTTGTTACCGACAAACGCTGTGACATAGTCATAGCTGCTGTTGTAAACCTCCTTGAACATTTCCGCAAGTGCTGAGTTCTCCTGCAACACCTTCAGTGCGGTAAAGTACTTCTCTTCAACGTCGAGCTGAGGCTCCATGTTCTCGAAGAGGCGGCGATAGATGTATGCTTCGTGGTTCCCACGAATGAAGGTGACTGTGCCACTTGAGTTCAGTTCCCAAACTGCCTGCACAGTCTGTGCTGTGTTGCCACCCTTATCCAAGTAGTCACCTACTTGAACAAAGATAGGGCTAGTTTCGGCCTTGCTAACGTTATGGATAAGGCCTTGCATTTCGCTGATGCACTCGTGCACGTCACCGATAACTGCAAGGCAATAGCCTTCCGGAACCTGAAGACGACGGTGTCGGACAAGAATGGCATCCTCTACCAGCTCGGTGGTATCGTCTCGACTCTTGATTCGGATACGCTGGTTGTAGTCTCTGGACTTGATCTCAGGCAGCACCTTCTTCAAGAACCGGTCAACACTCTTGTTGACAACAAACGGCTCGTCCAGAGCTTGGTCTGCGTACTTGAGGTACTCTGCACGATTCTTGTACTCGAAGGTGATAAGAGCCACGTTGTAGCCATGCTTTTTAGCCAAGGCCCGGACCTCGTCCCGGAAGCTTTCACTCATGCCAGTACTGTCGATGAACAGATGCTTGACAGAGATGGGATACGCCATCTGGGCCTCGAGCGTGTTCATGAGCACAGAGAAGGCCTGCTTGCTAACAGATGCCATGTCAGCAGAGTGCCGATGAGTGCTGTACTCCCCTTCGCGGAAGGACAGGAGGCTGCGACGAATGCTGTCGCTGGAGATTACGTTGTAATCGTTGCTGTAGTCATCGAAGAAAGGCTGGGTGTCCAGCCAAGTACTCTTACCACACATGGTGGGTCCACACAGAATGTAGACGGTGTAGGGCTTGACGAGAACTTGTTTGGCTTGTTTGGTTGCAATTTCAGACATGATTTACTCCTTGGTTTAATAAAAAGACCCCAGGGCTTCCCAGGGTCTTTGCTCAACTTAGGCTGTTAACCCAAATTAGTCCCAACGATCGATGAGGATCAGTCGGGTATCGGTCTTGGTCTTCACCCGTACGGTGAGATTCCAATCGTCGGTATCGCTCATACCCAGACCACATGCGGGGTTTCCGTCAGGTGCCGGGTACAAAGTAGCTTCGGCAGTGTACGCCTCCAGGGTAGAGCGTACAGGCCTCAAGTCATTGATCAGGAATTCAGAGAAGAATCCACGACCAACTCCTTCAGCCTTGTCCTGGCATCCGTCCAGCAAGAAGAACACGTGTTTGCCACGTGACTCCAGAGCCGCATCGGTATTCCAGAGGTTCGGAGACAGGCATAGCCCGTTCACACGAGACCACTGGCCTGAAGCCAGTCCCCAGTCGCTGGAATTAGCAGCGGCCTGGCGAGACTCAAGATGGAATACGCATGCACTCACACGGCCATCCTTTACTTGAATTGTTGCCACCCGCTTCTCTCCGTGTGCGCCTACTTTACCCTCCAGCACGTACACCTTTCCAAACAGCTCCAGCTCAACCTTGAAGTGGTTGACCTGGGACCGATTGGTGTAGTTTTTTACGAAGAATTCGTAAGCTCCATCAGGTGCTCGGCCACGACCCCAGCGGATATTCTCCACGGGAGTAAGGGTATCGGGACTGATGTTCATGTCAACGTCAAGAGCCCCACCGACGCTGTCTCGTTTATTGCCGAAGTAGATGTACCCACGAGGACCCTTGCAGTGCAGGTCCAAGTCAGTATATGTACCCCAAGACAAGGAGGCGCGAATGTCGACGTTATCGACTTGACCACCCGCAGCCTGAACACGCTTGCGAATACTGGCGTCTACGCCATCGGCGTAGTACCAGCTGAACGGGTTGCGTGACTCTGCTTTGTCCCATTGAAGGATGGGTGCAGCGTCCGGATCATAGGCTGTCACGAGGCCAGCGAATCGGTTAGTCGACTCCGGTACCAGGACCTCGATCGATATGGCACTTTGCAGAACGGTGCGCTTGAACTTATCCCAGGTCATGGTGACTTTCGGAAGGTTCAGTGCAGCCTCCTCCTCTTTGACTTTTGGCTTCAGGTGGCCGAATACAGCACCCTCTTTGACCTTCTGCTCGGCTGCCAGCTGTTGACTGCGCCAGAACAGTTGAACCTCGTCGACAGACGCGTAGCGGCGTTCGAGTGCCGAGGTCAGGCCCAGGTCAGCGATGACACGCTCAGCATGGGCGATGTTGCCAACGCTCGGCGCCACTTGTGCTCGCTGGTACTGCGACGGGTCGGCCTTGTCCTCGTAGCGGCGCTTGACGTCATTGGCAGATAGACCATCCGCAATGTCTTGCATCAGGCTACCGGCCAGGCCGGAGCGAATGAAGCACATACCTGCTGGGGCAGAAGCCACGACAGGCCATAGCAGGTTGCTGTCCGAGTGAGGTACAGAGCTGATCACCTTCTGGAACCACTGCAGGGCCGGTTTGACAAGCTCTGCCCGACGCAAGGCTCCAGAATTCGCCAAGGCGAGTGCTTGCTCGACATTCTCTTTCGAGAATTCATCGAAAGCTCGCTTGAGGCCATCGTACTCCTGGCGTTTGGCTGCCATGGCCTGACCCGCCGACACCGTACGGCTACGATACACCAGAGCAGCTGGGGGCATTACTGCCAAATGCTCCCAGACGATGTTCCTGACTCGATCGAGGTTTTTGATGGTCCCCCAAGTCGTTTCGGGCGAGAAGAACACGCCGGAGATCTTGGCCTGAATGACGAGAGCATTTAGGTTCTCGAATGCCTTGGCATGGTCGCCGTCGACCTTTGCGCCCCAGAAGGGGCTGACGATGTTCCCACGCTTATCCAAGGTCACCACGTTGCCGTAGTTCTTGATAAACGAACGGCAGCAGTTGCAATTGTGCTCCTGACGGAGCTCGGGGCGGAATCCGAGAATGTAGGCTTTCCAGAGCGTGTCCGCGTCAACATCGACGCGGAATAGGAGAGTTTGACCATTCACCTTTTCAGAAAAGTGCTGACGCATTGCTGCCAGATATGCGTACTCTTTGTTTGCCATGATAGGCTCCTTTTGAAAAACCCGTTGCCAGCGGGATACATGGACGAAATTGTCCTCGGCACTATTTTTATACCACAATGACCCTATATTATTGATAGAGGGTCATTGTCAGACATGCTTTACTTCTGCTCTTCGTTATAAAAGCTGGGCAGGGTAAATATGCACATGGTTGTGACGCTTTGATCGTTGACGATGTCACCGATCGGTTTTACGCTAGCTTGTACCCCAAGCTCTGCGGCAAGCGTATAGCAGTAGTCATTCCATTCTTCGAACGTAGGTTCATAGAAATGATCAGGATGCCGGAAGTCTTCGCCCAGACCGTAGTTATCATTAAAGCTCTTGTTGGGGACAGTAGCGATAACCCGACGAGCACTGGACTTCAGCAGAGCACGAAGTAGCTTGTCCGCCTGATCTTCAGGCATGTGCTCTAGTACCTCTGTTAATAGGACATCGCATTCGTCGTATGGCAACCCCTCCTCGACGAACTTCAAGGCATCGCTATTTACTACAGTCACATTGTCCAGCTTCTTATGCTGAACCTTGCGCCCGTTAGCCTCGCATAGCTCCTTGTCTGCATCTACCGCAATGATCTGTGCATAGATTTTTGACAGCCGTGTAGCATACCAGAGTTCTCCGCAGCCAAGATCCACAAGAGTGGTCTCGGAGTTTGGTGCTGGCAGCACGCCTTGACCACTGTCATAGTCAGACTTCGTCAACTCGTAGCTGATGGCATCAAAGCGTTGCTGCCGTGTGTCACCATAGAACATGGTCATGCCGATGCCTTCAATGTCACCACGAAGCTTGTAGAAGCTATGGCGATTGTTGATGGCGCGGCTTGCAAACAGGTATCGAATGTAGTACGGGGCCTCGGCATTATTCAAGGCAGTCAGGTACTTCAAGACACCAGGTTCGTCAAGACGAACGTAGACGCTGTCATCCTTCATAGCCTGCATGATGCACATGGCTATCGTGATGTTCAGTACTTCGAATACTGATCCAGCAGTCAACGTAATACGAACGTACTTATCCGTAATGTTGACCACGTTGATACGAGCCTTTTCCTCGTAGTGTTTGACGAAGTTCTGCAGGGCTCTTTGGTCAGGTGCATACATAGACCAAGTAGCTGAGGTGAAGTACTCACCATCGTCTTCTTGCCGAGTCTTCTGCGCAGTAGACAGTGCTACCTGGATCATCATGATAGGAAGGTACGGGCTCGAATAGCGGGTCTTGTCCAGGTACTCGAAGTTCTCCAAGACACCTCCTGCAAAAGAAGATTCAGATGGATGGTCTTTGAACCAGAGCCGGAAGAGTTGAGTCCCAGTTACCTCTCCGTCTTCGACCTTGGCATTGGGGAACCAACCGTAGACCTTGCCCTTGCGCAATTCACGAGAGAAGGGCTTACCGCTCTCGAGAATAGTAGCGGGGTTTTTGGAAATGGCAAAAGAAAAGCGTGGATTGTCGCTGTACAGTGTGAAGATCATTTTGTTTCCTGTTGTTTACTAGGCAAAAAATAGAGCCCTATTCGGGCTCCTTAAGAAGCTTGGATGGCTGGTTCTTCAACGGATCCTTGCGAGGGTTTCTGGGAGTGTATCTCGCAAACCCTTGAGTTTGCGGACTTTTATTACCTTCACCTTACGTGGAGGTGACTTTGGCTTGGCGTGTGTGATGAACTCATTGATTCTGGCCCAAGTACCGGCCCACCAGCGAGCAGAGCGTTCTGTAGGACGCCAAACCCACTTGCCGGTAGTCTGACTGATCACATCGTATCCGCCAGTTCGAACCGGGACAATGTAGAATCCGCGATACAGCTCTGGAGTTGGGTTGCTCATGCAGCACCCCCAACTTTGGCGAGGGTGTTGCGTGCCGCCATCAATGCAGCTCGCCCCCTCTCTGCTGCGATTTCGGCATCCTCCTCTGCAAAGCAGGAGGAGCACCATCGCTCACGACACTCGTCCCCGTGACACTTTGTGGTCTCCGTAGCCATGAATGGAAGCACTCTCTTCAGCGCCTCCAGCAGCTCGTCTCGCTGCTGGGTGAGGATACCTATGCCCTGGATAAGGACATCATTATGAGCCACCAGGGTGCGAATATCATCGCGAAGAGATTGGAACAGATGAAGATATGTCTCGTCGATGACGACGATCTCCACCTTAGCTAGACGTTCTTTGACGTCGGCCAATTCCTTTTGTTGTTGTTCAGTAAGCTTCAAGATTGCTCCTTTCAAGAGCTAAGTTTCACAGACGACTTTGTCTGCAATTTTCTTATACCAAAGAAGGAGCTGTGTATTGAAGAAAGCTGTAGCACAGAAACAACAAAGCCCTCCAGGATCCCCTAGAAGGCTATATTGCCACTGTCTTTGCAGTGCGTCAGGTTCAGCATCGGTGGCCTTACATAACCACCGCTAGTGTGCCTTGAGCAGTTCTACTCGAGTTTGCTGCTCTTCCTAGCTAAGGCAAGGCTGCGCAACCTTGCTATAGATTCTGGTGCTCCGAACAGGAGTTGCGCCTGTTTCTGCGGGTTACAAGGCCGCTGCATCACTGACAATGCTTTCAGAGCTTACGCTTTGTTTGGTCTCCGATGCAGGATTTGAACCTACGTTATGCCTGCTCCCAAAGCAGGTGCCATACCAGACTAGGCGAATCGGAGATTTGGCTCCATCTGTTGGATTCGAACCAACCTCATTCGGTTAACAGCCGAAGGTACTCACCGAGAATACTAAGATGGAATATCCTTATTGTACTATATTCTGGTACCCGATACCGGACTTGCACCGGTAAGCCATTACTGGCGCCAAATTTTAAGTTTGGAGTGTTTACTACGTTTCACCAATCGGGCTGTATGTGTGCACCTACTCGGACTCGAACCGAGAATGCCTTTCGGCGCCTGGACCTAAACCAGGTGAGTCTGCCAATTTCTCCATAGGTGCGAATTTTGGTAGCCCCGACAGGACTCGAACCTGTACACGCTGGCTTATCTAGCCAGTGCTTTGGTGAGATATAAGCTCACGTCTTTACCAATTAAGCTACGGGGCCACAATTTAAATCTGGTGGGTCCTATTGGGATCAAACCAATGACCTTCTCCGCGTAAAGGAGCTGCTCTATCGCTGAGCTAAGGACCCTAAGCTAAAAAGAATCATATCACAATTCTGCTTAGCATAGAAGCCAATGGAGCGGGATGCCGGAATCGAACCGATTAAATGCTTAGCCAGCTTGGAAGGCTGGTGGTCAACCAATGACCCAATCCCGCGTTTTGACCAGCCTTAGGTAAACTGTCTGGTCTGCCCTTAATTGCCGATCCGTCAAGGCATCACACCCTGAGCGTCTAAGGGATTTCCGCTGATCAGGCGGCTAGTACTTATAGTATATCACAAAGTAGATTTTGGCATAACCCTACCTCTTCGCCACCCTTCTGGAATGACTATGTCGGAATCCACTTTTCTACTAGTAACACCGTCTGTTATCCACATTGTACCATACTGAGAGTTTCCAGATCCTTTCTGTGATACTGAAGTCTTAGACCCTATCTTTCTTTTTGAGTCTTCTGAATGCTTCATACCCTTAAATGAACCTCTGTTACCTGGATAAAAGATACCTATACCAAGCATCTTTGCTCTCAGACCGTTCTTTCTACCGCTATTTTGCCTGCACTCTAAAGAGCACGCGGCATTGCCAATTTTGACAAACTCCCTCATCCTCTCTGGAGAATGAGCTGGGTTGTCAAACCTATCTTTGTCATTCAAATAATCAAATCCACCAAACCCACCCTCTTTCAAATTGTATGTGTCCGCTCTCTTGACAAATTCTTCATTTACAAGCTCGGCCTCTTTGGCGAACATCTCTTCTTTATTGTCGAAGATGTAGAGTATCTCTTTAGAGAACCTATCTAAGCCGTACTTAGCTTGCGCCCTTTTTAAACGCGTGCCACTTCCCATATACCCATCGTTCAAATCTCTGGTTTTGTGAGCACCTATGTAGGTTTTACCAGAATCGATATGAGTAATCTTGTATATGGTGAAGTACATGATTAAGTGCGGAACCGGTGGGATTCGAACCCACGGAGCCGATTAAGACCCGCTAGTTTTCAAGACTAGTGTAATAGACCTCTCTACCACAGTTCCATAAATTATTCGGATAAGCCGCGACTCGAACGCGGGCTCCGATTTCTCAGAGACTACCGATTAGCAATCGGGTACATTACCACTCTGTCACTTATCCACAAGTTTCTATTATACACAATCTGGACCCCCGTGGAGGAATCGAGCCTCTTGTCATCCATCCCACTCTTTAACGACGTCGGTTTAGAAGACCGATGTGGGGACACGGGAGTGTCTGTAATTTGGTGCGCCCGGCCGGTCAC
>OGWN01000046.1_pt1 | contig 16153 bp, 20 predicted proteins | sample 1575921 | NCBI WGS metagenome assembly OGWN01 (sample SAMN07581531, study PRJEB24739) | freshwater metagenome
GTTTCCCAGTCACGATACCGACAGTGAGGGTGATGTTTCGGCAAACTCTCAGGCTATCGAGAGTATAGAAACTAATATAGAAATGCTTGAGGGCACCATAGTTGCCTCGGCAGAATCTGTTGGATATTTGAGTGCGCTTGTTCGTGATATAAGCTTTGATGGATACCTAAATGACGTAATCAATGAGTACGACTCGTTTGCATATATAAGAGAGGTTAGGAGAACTGTTGTAAACAATTATGAATCTCAGGCCGCAATAAACCTAGATGTTTTCGCTAGATTTGCACAAAATGAGGCGTTGTTTAGCGAGGAGGTTTTAGTACGGACAAATCAGAATCTTGCATTAACCCAGGTCACTCAAGAGCTGCAATCAAATCTATCTGATCTTACTCTTGATGTTGAAGGGAATGCGGGATCAATAAGCGAGCTTGAATCTATAGTTGAGAGAATAGACGGTCAGGTTCAGGCAGAGACCGTTGCACTCTCAAACATATATGCAAGGCTAAGGGACGCCGAGGATGATGATGGCTACCTAAATGACGTAATCAATGAGTACGATTCATTCGCGTCTATTCGTGAGGTTCGCCGAGCATTCGCCAAGAGAGTCGTAGTCTCCTATTTTTTCCCAATACGCGGCGTTAGTTGGATCTATTCCGGCCGGAACATCTTGGATGGCACGATACAACCCGCCATCAAACTTAATAATAGTGTTTTCTAGATATGATTGAATAGGATCGTATTCTGAGGCGCCAGCTATATCAGACACCTGAGCCTGAAGGCTATCAATTAGACCCTGCAACTCTTGATCTCTATCGTTAAGATTTCCTATATCAGTCCTGTTCTGATCAACCTCATCCTCAATATCATTAATTAGATCGGTAAGTCCAGATACTTCTCCGTCCAGCGTGTCGATCATGTCGATTTTATCGCTAAGCTCTTGTCCAAGCTGCGATTCAGTTAGCTTGCCGGTTAGGTAGTCGAGTATTTCATCTGCATCCGCGCTTGATTGCCCCATTACCCACTGAGACCATGGGCCTGAGTTCCCCGACTTGTCAATTAGTCTGGCGCTAAAAAATAACGACACGGCCGAAGCCATCCCAGAATGAAGGTATTCATCTGTTGGGTATGACAGCAGGATGCTTGTCGCATTTGTGCCTATGTTATCTGTAGCCACCCTCATCTCTGTGTAAGCTGTGTCAGTTGCGCCTGCTGGAAAACCCCACTTGGCGCGGATTGCCATTATCTCTGGCGATGCAGAAAGCCCCACAACTTGCGCAGTGTTTTCGTCTTTTCCATTCAGCTGAACGCTATTAAGGGTTGCCCACGCCGAGTGCCGATTAGTTGGCCCAATCGCTTTAACCCGGAAACCGTATACACCGGTGTAAATGTTATAAACATCCATCTCGGTATTATAAGTTTCTCCAGCGGACACCCAGTTATTATCATCTCTGCGCCACTCGACGGCATATTTAATTGCCCCCGCCGCTTTATCCCAACTGATTGTCATTTTTGTGACAGCCTGATATTGGTCAATCAGGAATGACGACTCAACAGCAAGGTTGCTTGGAGGATCTTGAACCGCCAGCGGTAGTGATGTGACTGGCTTCTGGCTTATGAAAATATCATTATCAATGTAGTCGTACTTATTTGGATTGTACGCTGCACAACTAAACGAATACGTCCCGTCCTCGTTGTCAGAAATAGATACAACTCTAAACAACTGAGAAACAACATCATCATGGTCGAATGAGTAGACGGCCATCGGCACGGGGTCTGAATCGAGCGCCTCATCAAATGATATCACGTTACCGCTTACCGCAGTTACTTCGCGCTCGAACAATCCACCTTCTGCCTTGGCGATGTAAACAGTAGAACCTACCGATACGCCTTCAACTTTATCGCAGGTAATAGATGTAGCAGTGTTAGACAGCACTCGACCGCCAAGCCTGCGACCAGCTCGGAAATTATCAGCAATGCGAATTACATCGCCTGGCATGCAGTGGATTGCATCTAGGCCAGTTGAGAAAGAAACCATATTGGACTCAGAAAAATTCGTCTCCAGTATGTGTTTCCCCAACCGTATCGCCTGCCCCTGACTAGTACATGCAAATGCTGTTGCGTTGGTTGGCTGGAATCCGTATCGAGCAAATGCTAGAGGATGCTGAACGCGCTCAACCTTGATCTTGTATTGGTCGGTTGGATCATTCCAGCCGATATCGACAACAGAGTACCGCGTGCTTTTTGGTGCCCCCTTGTAGACAAACTTGCCATCGATGACGTTTGCATTTGTGTATGTGTAAATTGGATCGCGAGGCATATCAGCGCGAACATATGCGTAACCTGCGCCCCAGAATGTAATTCCACGGAATACAGAAGCAAGATCCTGCAACACTTTTAGCGCATCAGCAGCGGATTGCAAATAGCAGTTGCACGTAAAGCGAGGCTCAAGACCACCCCTGCCATCATCGACCATCTGATCACAGTAGCGGGATATTTCATAGAGCGACCATTTGTCAATGTCGGCACCTGAAACCCTGTTTCCCAGCCCATACCTAGGGTGAAGCAGAAGGTCATAGAAAACCCATGCAGGGTTATTTGAGTACGCCTGTTTGAATGTGCCATCCCACACACCATCATAAGCGCGAGCTACTGGGTCGTAGTTTGTGGGAACTGAGATGATTCGACCATCAAGCAAATAAGCGCGTGACGGTATTTGGCCGCCAAACGTCTGAGCATCAAACCTAACAGCATAGTATGCGCTGTTAGGATATCTGAGTTTTGCGTCGATTATCTCGGTAACACTGACAATGTTAGTTGCATCTGAGGTGCTGGATGAGCTTGCGTTAGGAGTTATGCGGCGAATTCGTATGCGTCTAGTGCCGGCAGTTCGAGGTAGATTTATTAAGACCGAACGCTGGTATCCAGTTGTTGTTTTTCCATCAAATACAGTGCCACCAATATCGGTAAAAATTCCAGAACCATCATCTACATCTATGCGGAATACAACCCTATAGCCAACAATATCGTTCGCCTTCTTTCCGCTGGTTATTTGCCTTGCAAGCCTAGGGGCGCCAATGTTTACCCTCACAGAGCTAATAGTGCTGTTTGTGATTGCTCTCACATAGGGTATATCTGGCCTAATCTCAGCGCCAACGGATATGTTATTTTCTACCTGCGGAAAACCGTCCACATAAGTTTGGGACTGAGTGCCAACCCTCTCGGCGTAAGTGAATCCAGCAAAAGTATTGATGCCATTAGATTGCGCCGGAGTTCCATTAAGAAATATCGACGAGGCACCATCGACGAGCCCTTTGATCTCGCCCTCTGAAACAAGATCGAGAATTCGAGCGTAAGATATATTTACAAGTGAATCCGGTGATTCGACTGGTGTTCTCGGAGTATCACCACCAGAGCTTCCAGAACCTGAATACATTAAATCGATTCCTCGTTATAGATTCCGCCACTAACAACATAAGATCCAACCATCATTCTACCATATAGAACTGGCACCGGATTGCCTTGCGCAGACGTGTTTACTGGGCCATTGAAATTATAAGATGGCCTATTGTTTGGCCCATCCCTATCCCTATCTAGAGACGGCGTTGGGGTTAGCATCTGAATAACACCACCAACAACAAGAGAGGCACCAGCCCCAATCAATGCCGGATTGCTTGTATAAGCGCCAACAACAATAAGAACAACTCCCAATACCGTTTGAAGAATGCCATTTTTACCAGAACCAATGGGCACTGGAGCAATCCTAATATCGTCATTTCCGACGGGTTCAGATAGCCTTCCAGCTCTAACATCGGCCTCATTAATGACGCGAGAACCAATACGAACCGCCACATTAACTTTGCTGATAGCCTCTCGAAAGCCTTCGAACTGAGAGCACAATGCCCGAATTGCTTCCGCCGCACTCGCTACCGAAAATTGGTGAGTGCGCCCAAACCTTGCGCCCAAGTGGCCATAAAGCCTTACCGTTCTAAGTTTTTGTGTCGCCATATACTCACCGTTTTCTCAAGCCAATAACCGCCATAAATATCGCGGCGAGATTCTCTGCCCATCTCGTGATGAATTATACAACCTGTCACAGGGTATCCCACATCTTCACATTTTAGCTTGCCGCTTTCCAGATAGATTCCGGCGTGAGAGGCGTAGTCTCCGCACAATTGCATCAGGATTACATCGCCGTCTTTGGGAGAATCTACGCGGAAAAAACCATTCGCAGATAACCCTTGTTCGTATAACGGCGATTTGTGTTTAGTCCAATCGTTAGGCCTGTTGAAATCACCTAGGTCTATATCATGCTCATATTTGTAATAATCCAAAACTATAGATAGGCAATCGTAAAGACCCCAAATATAAGGACGCCCGAGCAGCGGCGTTTTTTCATTGGGCGACATCCAAAATGAATCTTTATGCTCACCATCCACAATAGACACTATGCCCCAAGGCACTCCCGACTCTTTGCACTGAGAAATATCTAATTCGCTTGGTTTCGCTGGAAGATCTGGATGGCTGTGGATTACGGCCTGAACCTCACCGATGTCACATGCAGCCAGATAATCCTCTGGACACATTTTAAAGTCTGTCTCTGGTGTGCTGTGCACGTTTCTGCATCTTATGTACTTGTTATTGACAATAACGCCGCACGATTCTTTAGGGTATTCATCGATTGCATGAGCGATTGCTGACTTTGGTATTCTCATCAAATTATTCCAGCAGCAGGGAATCCGCCATAGGGCAATGGATTGTTTTCGCCAAACCTCAGCTTGCATGATTGCAATCTAAGGCCGCACTGATCTTTGGCTGGGTCAGTGGTTGGATTATCAAATTCATCGGCGACAGGAGGTCCAACATACTCACACTCAGTAGATCTATATTTCCACTGACATGTTCCGTAAAGGACAAGACGCCTAGGAAGCTGTATGCCGTCAAAATTCAATGCGTTAGATAGCTCAAACTCTACCGACTCGTTTGTCTCTGAGAATTTCTGCTCAACTATCCAGCGCTCAATCGGGAAGTGCTCATTAGGGTCTGCATCAGGCATACCATCAAGGTACTTCGCCAAGGTTTTATGGCGCGTTACCTGCGCACCAATAATGTCATCGTAAAGAATACATAGAGACGATATAAGCCCGTCGATATTTGCTAGCCTCAATCGTGGAGCGGCTGGATTCGACTCTGACATAGAGAACCCATCTGCCTCATAAGGCCAAGGGTCATACAGGTTGCCTTGCCAGCTAATTTGACCTTGCTGTAAATGCGAGTGAAAACGATATACATCGCCACCCATCATTTGAAGATCAACTTCAATAAGTGAAACAATGCTGCCAGGCTCTAACTTTTGTACGTCTTCCGAAATCATCTAAATACCTCGGTGAATGTTACGTTCACAGTCCAGATATTGGCCTCAAGGGATCTAGTGTAATTCTGTGCAACGTATTTACGTTGTACACCATCGGGCGCAACCCAGTCGAACGAATCAGATCCCTTAAGCCCATTAAAGAAGTCGAACACATCGGACATTTTTGCCATGCAGCCATTTCCCTCAGCATTGAGATATCCTTTTATCTCAATATCCCACTGGTCGACTTTATTATTAATACCATTCGCAGCGGCCTGAGAATACCCATCGCCAAACTGCGCAACGCGAGTATTAAATTCTACTGAACCGCTCGGGTTAGCCTGAACCGGAAAATCAAACGCTGCCATATTGACGCTTCCAAAGAATTCCACCTGGTCTCTGTTGTCTTGCTATCTCATCAACAACAACAGCCTTAATTGCGTTAGCCATCTCGCGCGACTCAGAATCGCCGCCTCGAGTTGTTTCGCCAGTGTTATCAATATTGATATTGACAACAGTATTTACTGAGCCACCATTATCAAGTTTGTCTAGTGTTCTGTCCAATTTTGCACTTGTGTTTTCCGTGAGAACTCGCTCCCCTTTGTTGAGCAGCCATGTTCCCTCTTCTGGCACTCGATCGATACCATCGTGCGCCATGCCCGTTAGCTTTGCGGCTGCCGCTCCACCGGCAACATACACAACACCAGCAGCAGCAGCGCCAAGTGCAGGACCTACATAAGGAATATCGGCCATCGCCGCATATGCGCCCATTGCCGCTTTATGAGTGTCCGCCCAAATGCTTTGAAGTGCAGCTCGTTTCTTTTCATCAAGAAGAGCCTGAGATAGAGAAATTGCCACGCGAGCATAGGCCGCCTCTTTACCTTCCATGCCTCGATAGTATTCACCCATGGCTGTAAGGATTGTATTGTATCCCTCTATTTTTTGCTGCCTTAGTAGCTCATTATTAGCCCTTTCAATCTCTGCGTATTTAGCATCACGCTCTTGTTTTACCCTTAGCTCTTCCTCGTCCCACTGGGTATTTAAATCTGCACGTTCGCGCCTGAATTGCTCAAGCCGATTCATCTGGTCGGCATACCACACCTCAATCTCTCTCGCAGACTTATCAAGGCTTTCTTTGTCGCCGCCTATGGATATGCTGAAAGAGTCGCTCATTGCATTGCCAGCAATCCTATCCTGCAAATCTTTCCTTTGCTCTTCTGTAATTCCATCCATTGCATCAAGCACAGCCATCTGCTCGCGCAGCACATCTAGCCGCTTTTCATCCTCTGTGCGAAGCGATCTAACCAATGACTCGTAGTCTCTCAGCCTTTTCTCGCGCTCTTTTTCTGCCTCATCGCGAGCCTTTCGCTTTAATTCTGTATCTGTCTCAATTGAGTTTATCTGCGCCTGAGTTTCTTTCTGCCTTTCCAAAAGATCAGCAATCTTGCTTACTCTTGACTCTGTTTTTTTTGCGTTATCAGATCCAGAACTCCAGATGTCATCGAGAATCTTGCCATACTCAAGAGCCGATGCCTTAACATCTTCAAGGCCTGTGGTGAAAGTATCCCACGACAAATCCATCACGCCAGCAGCTAGCGCACCTATAGACTTTCCAAGGAGCATAACAGACGAGTAAGCACCAAAAGCCGTGGCAGCCACTCCTTTGATAACGCCAGAGAAAGCCTCGCCTATCTCCGTCGCTGCATCAGTGTTCCCAGAGAACTCAAACATCACATTTGATAGATCGGAAAGTGTTGGCAGTATCGCCTTCTGAATATTATTCCCAAGGCCAGTCATTGCGAGACTTGACAGATGGGCAGCAGCCTCAAGCTCAAGCGAAGCTCTAATCATAGAATCATCCATGATTGCGCCAGCCCTTTCCGCCTCCTCACCTAGCAGCCGGAACGCCTCGCCGTTGTCTTGGAGAAGTGGTAGTAACAATGCAGAGTCACTAGCAATGGCTTCCATGTAGAAAACCATTTCAGACTGAGAAAGGTTTGCTTTTTGGAGTGAATCAACATAAAGCTGTAGCGCATCTTTTCCAGACAGCTCTTTGAAATTTTCAGCGGTAACGCCAACAGCGGGAGCGATATTCTCAAAGAAGTCAGCAAGCGCACCGCCGCCAGTTTGAATAAAGTCGCCGACCTTGTCTTGCGTGTCTTTGAAAATATCAGCCAGCTTTTCCTGTTCGATTCCAAAAGCCTTCGCACCTGATGCGTATTTCTGAAACTCATTAGCTGACATTCCAGCAAGGGCAGAAAATTTTGAAATCTCTCCGGCGGCTTTTACTGTGCTAACAGTTAATGCGGTGAGCGCAGCCGTACCTATGGCAATTCCAGCACCAAGAGCTGTACCAACTGCCTTAGCATCCTTGGCTACCTGATCCCGCCACTTTTTTGACCGCCTTTGAGCCCTGTCCATACCTTGGACGAATCCTGCTGTTCTAGCGACAAGATCAAGCGTAAGTGTTCCAAGATTTCTAGACATATCAATTCCAACTGGCAGTTAGGACGCGGATCTGCTCTGGCGTAAGCTCAGCCGTATCGACTGATTCTTGAGACTCAAACGGTTTATCAGCATGAGGCATAAACTCCCATAACGGGGTTTTGCTATCTCGTAATGCGATCTTTGTTGCAACGGCCGAAGCTCTTTCGATGTGTCGAGAAATATTGAAAGAGCCTCTCTTGTGCCTGTACATCATCAGCATTTGAGCCTCTACTGCGCTAAGTGAAGTTTGAGCCTCATGTATCGATCGCCAAGCACCTACCGACACAAAAAGCTCACACCAAAATTCGTCTAAATCACTTAGCTTGTCGTCTTTCCCAAAGAGTTTGCCGCGATGATCTCGATCCAGATTGTTTGAACAAGAGAATGTTTCATTCTCTTAACATCGTCAGGCTCGAATACTTTATTTCCGTTCTCATCACAAATGTATTCTGAGATCTTGTGGGCAAGAGAATCATCTTCTGATACGCCATCGCGAATATTTTTAAACTCGGTTACGGTAGTGTAATAATCAGCAGGCTTGATATAAATATCAAAAACTCTTTTTTCCCCTGCGTCAATCCATGTCATCTCTCGCTTTACTACTCCTCCAGCAAGACCAAGAGTTTTAAGATCTGTTACAGGTAAATTTGACATAAATATCAAGCCTCACGGATTATGTTTTAGGGAAAAGGTAGCCTCGACCATTGCGCTGAACAGATACAGCAGTTGTTACAACGGAGTTGGCCTGCAATGAAATCGGGAAATCTGACACGTAACCTTGGAACTGCCAGAAGGTGCGCGTAGCTGGAAATACAAAATCCCACTCGCCTGAGCTATCGGCAGTAGCAGTTGGTGGAGCGGTGCCATCGGAGAAGGCAACAGCGAATTTAATGTTTTGATAATTTACATCATCTGATTCAGCGGCTTCGTATAGTCGCATATGACTATCATTTTTCGGATCAAAGTCGATGTTAAATGTGGCAGCGCCAGGGGTGCGAAGGCCAGCCATATACGAACGAGTTGTTTCGTTAAGACAGGTCGTCTCGATCTGGTCAGCTGGGTTACCGCCACCCTCAAAGTCCTTAATGCAGCCGATCTCAACCACCTCTCTTGCAGAAGTTGGCAATCCGCCAGTAATGACGGGAAGTAGCGCGTATAACGTAGAGCCCTGCGTTTTAATAGCCATGATTAGCCTCACTTAATAAAGTTAAATTAAATTGAGGCGGCATAGTTATAGCGTTGCGATGCGCGGCTATCTGCGTGCTCTTTGTTGATAGTATAAAACTATTTTGTTTCACTTTCTACAGCCTGCTCGTTAAGCCAATCCTCCCAAGCGGTGATCATTCCCTTGAGAAGACGGATAAGCTGTCTATGTAATTTTTCGGTTGATTTTTTCAACGGTTAACCCACCATTCTACATCCATAGATGAATTGTAATTTTTTGTCTCAGGATCTCGACTCTCGCCGCCGTAGCGCACAACATGACACTTATCCTCAAGCGCGTATTCAATCTTTGACAGTATATCGCGAGAAGTTGCTGCGCTATTTGAGTACACATCAATCTGAATCACATGGTTTTCAATCTGCGGTCTATTGTTTAAATAATTCTCTGGTGATCCGCTAACCACCTGCCAAACCGCATAAGGATATTGCACATTATCGGGAGCCATTCCAAACATAAAGAATCGCACAGGATTGGTGCCAAGCAGCGCAGTGACAGCAGAGCTATTCGATATGGCCGTGAAAATAGGTGGCGTCATCATTTCTTTTTCTTCTCCAGTCTTCGCAGCGCTCTGGATGCCGCTTTGTCATATTCCCGTATGAACGTGTTTACAGCATCCTGACCGCTTGTGTCTACAACTGGCCGCATAAATGGTGTGGCTCGCATCTTTTCTTTACCAAACTCCAAATAGCGCCAGTAACGAGTATCTCCACCAGGCAATCCTGATAGCTTTTCTTTTGATAAGTTTCCGCCAGCCCCACCCATCACACCAATACGAAAACCTATATTTCCAGTAGCTTTAAAAAGCCTGCCATTCCAGCGCTCAGTAATGTTTCTCGCAATATCTTCTGCGGTTCTTTCGTCATCCAGTGATTTGGCATTATCTTTAGCTTTGGCGGTAAGAACTTGCGCGGCCTTACGCAGGGCAAATCGACCGCCCTTATATTTAAGGTCTTGAGTCAATCCTTTGAGCTTTGCATTAAGCTCTTCGACACCTTCCATTTTAAACGAGATGCCATCAGCCATTCTTAATCATCTCCGCAAGGTTTGCGATTGCTTCACCGCTAGCGATTTCATCATCAAGCCATTGGTAGCAGGATACCTCTTTTAGAAATCTTACTCTATCTGACTCGCTGCCGTCCCAACGATGAATCAATGCACCCTCGTTTTCACAAGTTGCCGCCTTACCAGCAAGCAGCGCATCGACGCCCGTATTTGAATTGTACGTAATAACAAGGCCAGCGCCGGACAGCGATTCATGCAAAGGGGACGAATCTGTTTCGCACCCTCCAAGATGCTGAATTGCACCGCGCACAGCTCCCAACGGGTGAGGCCTGAATTTTACCCTATAGCCCTTCGACAAATATTCATCAGCCTTACGTCGATACCAAGGATTTAAGTCGACACCAGCAAGCGCAGCATCTCCAGGAACCTGACCACAAATCAACACGTAGTCACCATGAGGATCCCATGGCTTAAGCAAGTGTTTATGCGGCTCAAATCGCTCATCTGGATCTGGAGTCTCAACAAATGTAGCGCGGCCATTTAACCCATTAATGCCGATAGATGTGTATTTAAATCGGTCACCGATATATCCGCGCTCAGCAACAATAACATTGCATCCAGCCCTACGGTAATCAGCCCCTGCTCTCCACCCCCATACTAAAACCCAATCGCCTCCGCGAGGATTTTTGAAGTCATAACAAATGCCGTGATGATTGAATGCCGACGTAAATGCATCAACTTTTTCTTTCTGATGCCCATGAGACGAAAGTCTTATATGCACGTTAGACATGATCAAAGCACTCCAATTCTGTGTAAAGGCTCCGATTTAGCACACTGACTCCCGCCGCCTTGCACTCATTTGCAACTATTGCGAATTGCCTCTTCCAGCGCTCTACTGCGGCCTGATCTGGATTATCCACTCTATCGTGCTTGCCGTGAAAATGAACGCCTTTCTTTAATGAGCAATCGTATCCAATCAAGTCAATTTCTTTTGCGCCAAGTTTTACTGCATAGCGAATAGCATTAGCACCAGAGTTAAATGATGTATCCGTTTTATGGTGTTCGCAACCGAAAATTCGAGCATTGTCATTAGCGCAAACACGAACGCAATCGGTATATATTTCTCTGTGATACGCTTCCCACCACTTGAAATCACCTGCATAAATTACATCGCACCACGGCGCCGCTTCCCACGCGCAATTAACAGCGATAACAATGTCATAGCACCCATAGTATAGCGAAGCATTAAACTCGCCTAGGCTGCCGCCAGATGCAATGCAAAGCACCTTCATTCGCCCACCTTGTTGACGCCTTGGCTTACGGGAATGGTCAAATACGTTAAACTATTGTCTGGATCATCAAGGAAACCTTCTGGTTTATAAACCTTTTTTCGATAGATGATTCTGTTTGAGTAATCCACATCATCGCGATAACGGATAGTCATTCTGGCTGTGACTTTTGAGTTAAAAGACTGTGCCGCAAGCGTTTCTCGAACAGATAAAGGCTCGACAGCGGCAGGAACATTTACACCGATATCCTGCCATGTGATTTTAATCTCACCAGTTGTTGCATCCTGAGTCTGCACCTGACCCTGAATTGTAATCCTATGGCGTAAACGTCCGGCGCTTAGCATTTTTTAGGCCACTCTATATTTGGAGCCTCCATTGACTCATGAGGAATCTCTTCATCAAGGCTTACTGGGTAAAAAAAGTATGATGAATCTCTGCACGCAGCGATAGCCTTCTCTCGAGACGAAAAAACACCCTGAAAATCCCACTCAAAAACCTCTGTGCAAATTCTTCCAACCAAATACATTTTCATTCTCCTAAGCTAAAGATGGTGTCCGATATGGATATAGCAGTGCAGTTACTGGTCGCGGCAAATAGCCGTAGCCGTATTGGTTATTAATTTCGCCCTGCTGCTCAGCCTCACGGTTTTTGTAAAACTCTCCAACAAGCAAAGCGGTTGCCTGACGAATTGGCGCAGATACAACTAGACCTGAGCTGTCATATTGGTAAATCGTACCACCAGAGCTGTCAACCATAATGCGGCCTTGCTCGTCTCGCATTGGTTGGCCAACTGGATTGCCTTTGAGATAATCAAGTACGGCGTTACTCGCGGCATCAATCAACGAGCCAATATAGGAATCATCCTCATCATGATCCACGTACATGTGGTGCTTGGCATATTCGAGGCTAATCAATCTCATCGAATTTTCACCCCTTTTGACACATCAATAGTGGCGGCATTTTCACGAAGATCAGCGCCATCGCGGCCTTTCTTAACTGCTAGGCGCCAATGTGATTTAGCCTCCATAGTGCCAGGCGCTGCTAGCACCCCAGACTCTTGAGCAATCCAGAATGATCCGCCATATGTAACCCCATCACCCTTATCATATTCACCAGACTTATAAACACCACGATCAATCACTGTTGGAATTTTGATTGATTTTGACAAAACCGATTCACCAGCCTGCATCTTTACGGTGAGAGTGCGGCCATCTTCGCCAAGATCAATATCGAATGACTCAAGAGGAATGGCATCAACACCATCCTTAGGTTTAGGCATCTTATCGATTGCTTTCTCGAATTTATCCGCAGCTTGACGCTCCCATGACAATTGCAAATCGGAGAATCTACGCTCGAATAGCGCGGAAACAACACTCACAATTTCTTCAACGGTTGGAACAGCTGGGGCAACAGGAGCAGGAATTGAGGCAAGCACTTGCTTAACAATTGATTCCTCGTTGATCTCAAATTGCGCAACGTGCTTAGCAACAAGCTCGTCCAGCTTGTCGTAATCGATAACAGCGTCTTTGCCATTCTCACCATCCTTAACTTCTGGGATGACGATTGATTCCTTCGCTGCTGCAACCGCTTTAGATACGATACTATCAACATCTACAGGCTCAGGCTCTTTAACAAGATCGGCAACTATTTCTTTAACTTCATCAGCATCAAGAGGCTTTACTGCTTCTGGCTTAGGAATATCAGCTAGAACAGACTTAACAATCTCATCGCGCTGCGATTTAATGTGTTCGCTAATCACTGGAGCAAGTGCCTTTGCCAGAATTGTCAGGTCTTTAGTTTGCAAGTTTAAGCTCCTTAAGAACTAGTGCGGCAAGTAATTGAGCCTTTTCTTCTGTGAATTCTTCTTCGTCTTGTTCATCTTGGACTGGCTCTGAGCCGCCAGAATCAAACGGATCTGCCTGCTGGTCGCGCCTATTCAATGCTTCAAGAGAATAGTTCTGCTGCTGCATATAGATTGCATCACCGCCTTCCATCGGCTTGAGATCGAACTCTGAGCGAGCCTCGTTAGGTGTTTTAACTGTGCCAGCAACCAATTTAACTTCGTATTCTGCTTTCTTCATTGGGTCCATGCGAAGCAGCGGCTCAAGATCAAGCTCAATGCCTTCGGGTTTGCGAATGCCAAGCCCTTGATCTAGCAGGGCTTCCATTGCCTCGATATGCGTCTGCAATGCGTCCGAATAGTAAAGCTGGTTAATGTCGTCAACCTTCATTCCAGCGGGAACAGAACCAATGCCCACTTTAAACGGAGGAATACCGAACGGCTGGCAAATCTGCTCATCAGAATATCGCAATTGTTCAACCATCTGCGCATCAACTGACTTGGAGGCAAGAGACTCAAAGGATAATCCGTCACCAACAACGGCAATCTTTCCCGCATTGTTTCCACGAAAACCATTCTCCCAGTAATCTTTTAATCGCTGGGCAGATTCATTTGAGATGGCACCTGGCGCACTCAGAATGCCAGAAGGCTGCGCATTGTTACCAAAGAACTCAGCGGAGGATTTAAGAATTCGCATGTTCTTAGCTGTTGCCAAGTTTGCAGCGGCAATCGGCGGAAGGCCAATTAAGGGGTGGAACGGGGTAATGCATCGGTCATGGATAATGTCGTAGGCGGGGACGGTGATTTGATTCTCGGTTACACCAGCAAGGCATTGCCCGTTGATCTGGTAATAAACGTCACCCGTCACATCATCAACCAAAGGAATTACTTTAAATGGATCAAGAATATGTAAAGAGCTAATGCGCCCAGCGTATCTATCAACTAGGACGTATGTATTCCCCTGAATCAACTTTGATAGCAGCCATGATTCTCGGAATTGCTGCGCGGTTTGATATTTGTTTGGCTTTAATAGAGCATCCGGCAATGAAGAGTCTTGCCAGATAGAAATCGATCTATTGTATTTTTTAGCGGTAAATGGCAGCTTTCCAACATCCTGCGCAATGCGAGAAACGCAAGCGTAAAGGGTTGGATACGATATCAGTGTATCGCACTTTTCTTCCATATTGCGCTGCCATGCGCCAGTAAAAGGCTCTCTAATAACAGAGTGCCAGCCTCCGCCGACACTCGATACCGCCTTCTTAATATCAAAGCCAAAAATGCGCATTATTCGTTCACTTCGGTTGAATCTTTAGGCAATGATACATCATCTTCTTTTTGTTTGCGAGTGTAGGCCCTCTTTGGCTTTTCTTGCTGCACAGCACTTTCTTTCTCAACAGGTTCAACAGGTTCAACAGGTTCAACAGGTTGAGCCAACTTCACTCGCCCCAACTTTACAAGGATATCAGCGAATTTCTTATCCATAAACTCATGGCGGCCACCACGATGAATGATTTCTACTTTCATAAGTCACCTATAGAAGAAAGGGGGCTTTCGCCCCCAGTCAATTAAGCGCCTGCGCCCCAGTTTACACCAGTGAGGTAAGACACGGCAGATGCGCGGCGGCGCGCCCAGTTGATTGTGCGTTCTGCACGGAAGCCAACCAAGTTACGCTGCCACAAACTGACCATTACAGTTGCAGCGGTAGATGGGTTTGCTGGTGCACTGTCCATGTCAAGGCTTGCTTCGCGAGAGATATCAACCTCGAATCCACCCTCATCACCAATATAAACATCAGAGGCATTGATGAGAACAACAATTGCACCCGAACTGTCGCTTGGAACGTAATCAGAAACGATTACAGGCAATCCAAGCAAGCGTCCACCATTCATTCCAACATCTGGGAACTCAGATTGACCGAGCGGGTTTTGCATCAAGCTAAGCGCCAATGCGGTGATAGTGTTCATCACAAGCACACCAGAGGTTGGGGCGTTGTTTGCTGCAATAAAACTGCGGAACAGTGCCTGAATGTCAGTGCGGATGGCAGCTGCGTCAACACCAGTAGAAGGGATTGATACCGCGCCATTAGTGATAGAGGCAGGAGATACGCCAGACACAGCAGCTTTAGCAGGATTGATAAAGTCTTGGTCGAGACGCGCACTCAATGCTGCAACCAATTGATCACGAATAATAGCATCAGCCGATGGTCGAGAATCTCGGACCACTTCCATAGAAGCAACTGCAATGTTTGCAACCTTCAAAGGCTCAAGGGTGGTAGAGCTAAAGTCAAACTTGGTCAAAGGCTTGGCTTGAGTCTCACCAACCCAGTAACCTTCACCGCCAGAAGTTTGGCCCACAATTGGCAAGCGGAAGCCGATATTACGCAGAGATGGAACGCCGCCTTGGCCAAACTTACCAAGGATGGTTTGAGGTCGCAGATACTCAAGGAAATCAGCAATTGGGTCATTGCCAACTAACGGCTTGGCCCAAGTGGCATCGGTAGTTGTCGCAGGAGCTACAGCGGCCTTGGTTAATAAGCGCTGAGTGGTCTTGATGATGCCATCGTTACCATTGTAGAGCGCGGCAGCAATATCAACGGCGTTGCGGCTTTCCATCGCACCAAGAGCCAAACATTTAACCGCTTTAGCAAGCTCTAGGCCTTCGCCGAATTTCTCAGTGTTTTTAGCAACCGCAAATGATTTGCTTACCGTTTGACCGTTTGGCACTTCGACGTTTGCGTTGCCTTGCACTGGTTTTGCATTTGCCATGGCGTGTTTTTCCATTTTTTTCAGGCGATCAACGTGTTTTTCGATCTGGCCAATTTCGGCTTCAAGGTTGTCATATTGCTCTGACTCTTGCGCGTCAAAAGTGCGGCCGTCGACCGATTTAACTAAGTTTTGCATCTCTTCGAGCTTCGCAGCGCGAGTTGATTCGAGCTCTTTAATTTATCGTGACTGGGAAAC
>OGWN01000047.1_pt1 | contig 15812 bp, 14 predicted proteins | sample 1575921 | NCBI WGS metagenome assembly OGWN01 (sample SAMN07581531, study PRJEB24739) | freshwater metagenome
GGTTTCCCAGTCACGATATGCGCCAATGAACTGGATGCCGAGCGTGAAGAAACGCTTGGTGATATCGAATACGCCCTACGTGCGCAGGCTCCGGAGAATGCACCGTACAAGGTCATTTACAACCCAGAAGACGCAAAGGCTCCGTATAAGCTGGTAGCTGAACGTACGCTCGGTGACCCTAACCCGGTGCCGGTTCTGACAGCAAAAACCCTGCCGGAATTTTCCGAAGCGGTTTACGGTCGCATGATGGACCTGACTCCGTTCAACCCGGCTGCGGTTGGTGCGGACGAAGCTGTTGAGGATGCCCTGTCTGCGGAAGAAGTCAAGGCTAATGAGGGTCCGGAGCGGACGCCGTATAATCGGATGGTGCAAGACTTCGCTACCGAAGTAGATACTGCGCGTGAGCAGGGGTTGATTGATAACCTACAACGGTCGGAACTGCTGCGCCGGTTCGAGCGCCCGAACGCATACCGTATGGATAAGGATGGCAAGCGTACCATCCCCAATGATGCAATCGCAAAGCTGGAAGCCGAGTTTATCGACGCCCGGTCTGCACTGACTAACGCTGACGTTGACGCCCGCCCTGAAGCACAGAAGCAGTTCATCGTTGCCGAGCAGCGCCTGCGCGCCGCTGTCCAGAACTCACTGATTAACCCTGCTCGCGCAGCGCTAAAGTCCATGTCGGAGATGCGGCAGGATGAGCGCGTTGGTGCTAAGGTGCGGGTGAAGGAAGCTGAAGCTGCGGGTGATACCCGCGAAGCCCGCGAGGCCAAGATCGACCTGAAGGAAACCAAGGTCCAGAAATACCGTAGGAAAACGGATGGCCCAGCACCCACTGGCACGACCGCAGAACAGGTCCGCAAGGTTGTCGATAAGGTAGTGTCCAAGTGGAAGGGTAAGCAGGCGGTTACCGTTGTGCAGTCCATCCGGGATATTGCTGACAAGAAGCTGCTGGCTGCTATCCTGCAAGACAGTGCCACTGACGCAGAAGGCTTCGTCACTCCTGACGGCACGATTTATCTGGTTGCTGATAACCTAGCAGATGAAAGCCGCGCTAAGGCTGTCCTGTTCCATGAAGGGCTGGGCCATATCGGTCTGACCAAGGCGTTCCGCGACGGGTTGGATAGCCTGCTTACCACTCTGTATAATGGTAACGCTAAGCTGAAGGCAGCTACAGATAAGTGGAGGCAAGCAAATCCAAATGCGTATGCCCGCGATGCTAACCCGTTGGCCCGCGCAGTCGAAGAAGTCCTTGCAGAGCAGTCAGAAGCAGGGCAGATTGAACGGTCGCTGCTCCAGCGCCTTGTCGCTTTTGTCCGTGACTTTGCCCGCCGCTTGGGGATGGGCCTGTCTATCTCCGATGCAGACGTTAACGCCATTCTTGCTACGGCCCATGACCAAGTAGTTAACGGGGTTAGCCCCAGCGCTGCCCTGAAGGGAATGCGCTACGTTGCGGGGGCAGCCAAGTATTCGCGTAAGCAAACCAAGGGTCAGAAGGCTTATGCTGCTAATGAAGCAGATGTTAGTATCGGTCTGCGTCGCGCGGAGCGTTCCAACGACACTAATGGAATAGCCAGTGGCATCGAAGATGCCGTTAAGGCCCGTAGCGTTAAGCCGGTTATTGATCTGGTTAAGGAAACTCCGGAAGCTTGGGGGCCGACCACACTGAAGGCTACGCTTTATTCGCTGCCTACTTCGGGTATCCTCGACTGGTTTGGCAGTGAAATCCCTGCCCTAAAGCGTATCGACAAGCTCATTCACAATATGAGCAACATGAAGGTCAACATCGCCAAGGCCGCTGACCCGATTGCCAAGCGCTTGCAGCAGTTCTTGGTTAACGACGATAACAACCAGCTTGCTACGACCCAAGCCGTATTCCGTATCAACGAACTGGAAGCAGGTGAGTTTGCTTCCGTCGAAGAAGCTTTGCAGAAGCATGGTGTCGTTAAGGCAGTTGAAGACCTGATCCGGAAGAACGCGAACGACAAGAAGATCGCGGACCAGATCATTGCCGATATCAAAGCACTGGTTATGGACGGCAAGAGCCTAGTCCAGAAGAAGGGCGATAAGACCCAGCCTTCCCCGCAGCTTATTGCCCTGACCAACAAGCTTATCCGTGATGCGAAGGACGGGGTGGTTACTTCCGGCCACGTTGAGCAGCTTGCTGAAATCAGCCGCCGTATCCGTGACTCCTACGCTGAGTGGGACAAGCTGGGTAAGATGAAGGGTGGTCAGCAGCTTTATAAAGACATGCGCCAGTTCTATAAGGACATGTTCGAAGCGGAACTTGCTTTGCTTGATGCCCGCATTGAAGGGCTGATGGGCGAAGACGAAACCGGCAAGAAGATGGCCAAGCGTCTGAAGGACCTGCGCGCAGACATGATGCGCGCTGCCATGACCCCGGAAGAGCGCCGTAAGAAGGGCGATATCTTTGCCGACATCGACCCGGACCTGTTCGGTAAGGACTACTTCCCCTTCATGCGTGAAGGCAAATACTGGCTGCGCGTAACCGCTGACCGTAATGGTACCCGTGAGAAAGAGTTCTACCAGTTCGACACGGCGCGCGAGCGCAACCGTGCATGGAAGGCAGTCGCAGAACGCTTGGGCGTTGACCCGGAAAAGAGCGGCGGTATCCTTAAGATCGGTAATGACATTACCGAGTTGCAGGAAGACCTGAAGTCAGAAGACATGATGATGCAGCAGGTCTTTGACCTGATGGGTAAGGCTAACGCTACCGTAGCAGACCGTGGCTTCGCTACCCAGAAAGACTTCGTTGAACTGTCGGATGCTATCTATCAGACATGGCTTCTGTCCACGCCGGAACGGTCGGTGCGCCGCCGCTTCATGCACGCAGAGAAGGTGATCGGTTTCCAGCAGGACTTGCTGCGTCAGTTCTCTAACCAAGTTACGGCTTACTCCAACCAGCTTAGCAAGATGGCCTATGCAGGGGATGTGCGTAAGGAAGTTAAAGGTGCGCGTGAAAACGTAGAGCTTGGAAACGAACGGACGACCAGCGAACAGGCAAAGCTTAATACTGTCATAAGCGAGATTGAGGCCCGCGCGGAGCAGGAAATCAACCCCGACCCGCAAAACGCTATCGTCAACATGCTGAACCGCGCGTCTTACTTCTACTACCTGACGTCTGCGGCAACGGCACTGGTCAACCTGACGTCGATACCCATCCGCGTTCTGCCTCGCATGTGGCGTGACTACGGCTTCAACCGGGGTACCGCTAAGTACATTCAGTATATGCGGGTGTGGAAGACGCTTGGTAATACGCGCGTAGTCAAAGAGAAGTCGGGCTTGGGTGATGAACTGCACGCCTTGATGCCTGATCTTAACGGCTCGAAAATCGTTAACGCTAAAACACCGCGCGGCGAACTGCTACGCCGTGCCCGTCAGGCCGGGATGGAAAGCAACATCCTCGAAACTGTGACCGACACGCTGGTCCAGAACGAGCGCGAAACGACCAAGAAGAACCGCAAGGGTGTGTCCCGTATGGTGGCTAACGGTGCTACCGAAGCCGCAAATATCATGAGCGTGCTGTTCCAAGGTACGGAAAACATTAGCCGACAGGCTGCGTACTACATGAACTTCGAACTGGCCTATGACACCTTCCTTGAGAAGAACCCCGGCAAGGAAGAAGAAGCCTTCGAACACGCAGTCAGCAAGGCCATGGACGCAACGCGCGACACGCTGGGCGACTACTCTAACTTTGAACGTCCACGTCTGGCTAAGGGTAACCTGACCCGTGCTCTGTTCCTGTTCAAGATGTACCCCATTGTGCAGACCAAATTCATGGTGGGTGCGGTGCGCGATATCGCTAAAGGTATGGCTGCACTCCGTCCGGGCGGCGACAAGGAAGCACGGGCTACTGGCGCAGGTGCACTGAAGGAACTGATGGGCGTCACTATGATGGCCGGTGTCTTTGGTGGTATCGCTGGTATGCCGCTGTATTCGCTGCTGGCTTGGGCACTTGCCGATAGCTTTGACGAGGAGGACGACGAGGACGTCCGCAAGCTGATGGGGCTTGACCCGCGCGTTGCCTATGACAGCGACACTATGTTCCGTAAGTGGATCATGGACACCTTGGGTACTCAGCAGCTTGGGGACATCAACCTTGCTGATATCATTATTAACGGTCCTGTCAGCGCAGTGACCAACACCGACCTGACTAGCCGTACCTCGCTAGACATTAAGAACATGTGGTTCCGCGAAGCCGTTGCCGGTGACAGCACTTGGGAAACCATTATGAACACTGTTCTGGCTAACGTGGCAGGTGGGCAGATGGTGGCTAACCTCGTTAGCGCTGGCGACCTGATGGCTGAAGGCGACATGAATGGTGCCCTGAAGAAGGCACTTCCTGCCTTTGCTCGTACTTGGGTTGCCGCAGCGATACAGGAAACGGAAGGCGTCAAGGACCGTAAGGGCAACACCATCATTGACCGCAGCGAACTGAAAGAGTTCGACCAAATTCGCACGGCACTGGGCTTCCGGTCTATGGGTCTGGCCCGCTGGCAGGACTACTACATCACCCGCGCCAAGAACGAAGAGAAGATCAATGCCGAGCGTAACGACATCTTTAACGAGTTCGACCGCATGCGGCGTGACGGGGAAATGAACAACGTTCAGGACCTGAACAAGTTCTACAGGGAGAAGGTGCTGCCGTTTAACCGTACCTACCCTGATCCCACGTTTGTGATCGAAATCCCTGACTTGGTTAAGTCTGCTCGTTCGCGTGACAAGGTGCGCGGCATGACCGTAGGCGGCATGCGGGTTAATAAGCAGACGGGCCAGCGGGACGTCCAGATGGCAGAACAATTCAGGCCATAAAGAAAAACCCCCCAGCGGTGCAGGCTGGGGGGTCAAACCACCGGAAGGAGCAAACTTCCAATACCGTTCATATCCGTTCGCGCCAGATTCGTAAACCCCTAATTCCATCCTCTATGACTACACGTATCAATATCTTGATACGGAGCCGTTTGGTCACCGCTATGACTTGCGCTTTCGCGGTACGGGGGTTCAGGCACGGGATAAAGATCGACGTGCCCGGACGGAATGCCTTCCAGTTAATGTCGTACTTAACTCCCTCCACCAGCATCGGCTTCGGCCTTTTCCGGTGTGGGAACGACTTCGCTCATGTCGAGGAAGCTGCCCGCTGACGTATCAAACTCAAGGCAGTGAACCGTCCCCGTGTCGATAGCCATGCCCTTAGATAGACGCTTTGTACCTGCGCCGATGTATACCCCGTCCTTCTTCAGCGCTTCGATGGTCTCCTTGTAGTTCACTTGGTAGGCCACACAGTCGGCACGGAACGGCTTTGCTGCGATGAACAGCTTCTTAGTGTCTGGTTCGTAACGGATCAGCAGTTCACCCTTCGGAAGCAGTATCGGTTCCTTGCGCATGTTGCTGCGCTTATCCACGGCATCGTCAACCACCAGCACGTTATTAATGTGGCGGTTCAGATAGTCACCGATAATGCTTGCCGTGTCCGTTGCAGGGGGTTTCACGTCTTCGCGTAGGGACAAGATCATCTTGCACGCCCATTCATAAATCCGGGGCATGTCCCAGTCCATAAGCTCCAGATACTTAACCGCGATAAGGCCACCAGAAATGTTGGATGCTACCTGCGCAGACCAGAAACGTTCGCGCTGCGTTAGCTTAAGTTCAGCGTCAATCTTAGCCTGAATAGCCTTGACGGTACGCTCTGCCTCTTCCTTGCTCTTGACCAGCCACTCTGCATAGATCGGCCCTGCATGGCCGTAGTTTTCCATAAGCTGGTGGTCGAACATACGCTTTGCCAAGCTAACGTCGAGGACGTCAGTGTAGTCGATCTTGTACTCAATGAGCCGCATCATTTCCCCATCCGGGGTAGCCTTCGGGCCGGTCAGCTTTTCATAGAACGAAGCGTTGGACGAGCAGAGCGAGATAGTCTGCCACTTGGTGTTGTTTGCCCGCAGCTTGTTGCCACTGGCTTCCATGCGGTCCTTACCCTTCCCGTTTGACATTGCGTAGATCAGGTCGGAGAAAGCCATGGGGTGCATGTTCGTGATTTCGTCCACGCAGTACGGTAGGTTGTTGTGTACGCCCAGCTTCAGAATACGAGCGTTGTCCGTGTCCTTCTGCGTCGAGCACAGGTCCTTCGGGTTGCCCCAGACCGAGTTGCACATATGCAGGATGGTCGTCTTACCCGTACCAGAGTTGGGGTGAATGACGTTAATCGCCGCACCCGACTGCCCGGTAAACTTCAACAGCGGAGCGCCAAAGGCAGTCAGCGCCGCGAACGCATGGGCTTCAAGCCCCGGTGTGTTGTACAGGTTGAAGACTTCCCGCCACTTTTCGAGCGTACCCTTGGTAGTAAGGTGTTCAGCAATCGAGCTAGTGACCGACGAAGGCGGGCTGTAGTAGGTGCCTTCTGCCGTGATTTCCTTGTCACCGACGATAAACTTGCTGTCATTGTCGGCCCAGCCGAATTGAAGTCGCATAAGTTCCGCCTTGTGCTTGTGTTGCAGTTCGCTGATCGAAAGGATCAGCATATCAAAGATAAGTTCGAAGCGCTTAGCTGGACAGACCACGCCCACTGAAGCCAGCGTCTTGCGCAGTTCCGTCTTGTCCATGACCTTAGAGTTAGCGATGATAAACTCTTTGACGCCATCGCGCGGCATATGCACCCGCATGACAACTACATCGCCTTCTACTGGGTCGTTCATGCGCTTAACCACGTAAAGGTCATGCTCATAAACAAAGACCGGGGCAGCTTCAGGATCATCGACCTTGCGCCATATCCCACCCTTTTGCCCCCGGTAGTACGGGTCCGGGTACTCTGGTATGGTCAGTACTTCAGCTTCGCCATCGTCATTAGTGAACTCGACCGTGCGGTCCTGTGCATTAGCCTGCTTGACCTCCGTGCCCAGCATGATCGGGTTCTTGATCTTGCCGAAGTGCGGGCATGACGCACACAGGCCGGGATTATTCCGGTCAAAGGTAGCGCAGTTGTGCGGGCCTTCGATGTGCTTGATCTTCTGCTCGGTCTTGTCCGGGTCGTAGTCCGGGTGCCCATGCGAGATCAGGTGAATAGCCTTATTCCTGTCAGAGCAGAACTTAGCCACAGACAGAGCGTCGAACCACCGTGCTTCGGCAAGCGAATCCCGGTTCTGATAGCAGTCAAGAAGCTGTGCGCATCCATCACCCTTGGCCGAACGGCGCATGATCTTGGAGAACGACTTGCTCATGCTGTCCTGAAGCATCTGCCCCAGCATAGACTTGCGCTTGGCGGGCGGCACGGTGGGCATAGCCGCCCGCTCTTTCACACCAAGGATCGACCGGAACTCTTCGAACGCTGTAGGCTTACCCTCAGTCAGTACCTGTACTTCAAGAGCAGGATCGTCCTTGAAGTTGAAAGTGCCGGGTACACGCAGGATGCGGGCCGTTTCGAACACCACCGGGTCAACGTGCAGGTCATGGGTCTGGCACAGGTCACGCAAGCGCGCTGCCACCGGCTCCCACTGTTCAGGCGTTACGTCTTCCGTAAGCGGCCAGTATACGTGCAGTCCGCGTCCAGAGTTAACGACGATAGGCTTGGGCAGTCCGATAGTGGAGCAGAAACGGCGCAGTGCGGCAAAAGCCGAAAGCTGGTCGATATACCCACCCGGCCTGCCGGTCTTTTCGTTTGTCGCTGCCTTGTCGGGTCCGCAGTCGATATCAAGCCAGAACGACTTGAGTGCCTGTACGTTGCTCTTCTTCCGGCCACCGGGACCTTGGAACTTGGCCACACCGAAGAAAACATTCCATCGTGCAGCTACCAAGTTAGCTACAGTCTGATCTACCTCTTCGCGTGTTTCTACAATGTACTGCTTAATATCGACACCCTTGATGCCTACCACTGCGTACCATCCGGTAGCGGGCTGCACCGCAGTCAAGAGGTCAAAGTTAGTCATGCCTTCAGACGGGATTTCCCCGTCTCCCCCTTAATGAGTTAGGCTGAAGTCAGCTAAGCGCTGAAATGAACCGCTCTATACGTGTGATTAGACTGGCGTTTGGCTGCGAAGTGCCACGGAACCAGTTGTACACCGTCTGTCGAGACACGCCCATTTCGTCCGCTACGCGTGACGCCGGAATGTCGTGCTTAATGCAGACGCGACCAAGACGAACACCCAGCAATGTGCTGGGTGCCCGCCGATTAAGGTCACGAAGCTTAAGGCTGTAGCCTTGGCTCATGAGGGTTACGCTTCCTCATCATCGTCAGCCCAGTCGCTCAGGACAGACGCAAGGTCAGCCTTCGCAGCCGGGGTAACAGCAGGTGCCGACTTAGCAGCACTACGCTTGACAGGTTCAGCGATCACTTCATCTTCGTCGTCCGGTTCGTCCGAGCGGACCACCTTGGGGGCCGGTGCCGGTTCTTCCTCTTCCGGTTCTTCCTGCTTAACCGGGTTAGCGGCCTTGGTCGCACCGTCTACCTGCGCAACCGTAAGCTGGATATACTTCTTGGTGTCCGGGTCGTTCTGCGCTTCAACGACACGGTCGTATTCTTCGTCAGTCAGGCCGCGCAGCGGAGTGAACAGCAGTTCCATGCTATCAGCGTTCAGGTCGTAGCTGATGTTGGTTACCACCGTATCCGGCGCTTCACCGTTAGCCAGCAGGTACTTCACGTAGCTCTCGAAGGGATGCACGTTACCGTTACCCTTACCGAACAGCGACTTTGCCGGGACATTGAACTGATAGACTTCGCCGGTCGGGTCACCCACAAGCTGGATGGCAATACGGCGCTGGAAACGGCAAGCGCGACCACCGTTCTCACCCGAACCCTTGATGTTCTGCGCACAGTCGGCGCAGTTCTTGGCTTGCTTGTTAGGTGCATTGGCTTCAGGCTTGTCACCAAGGTTCGACCAACAGTCAGGCAGGGTCGGCTTCGCATTCGGGTCATACTTACCGGCGTAGAAGGTGCGGCTCACCTTCGGGAGTGCGTCCACAATGATGCAGTTAAACTCACCACGGATCGCATTGCCGACCTGCTCACCATTGACGATACGCTTGAAGGTACCGTTGGTGTTGGTGGCGATGCGGCGCATCGTGTTGTTCTGTGCCAGCGTCTGGCTAAGGGCCGAACCGCCCCGCTTGCTGGTGGCTACGGCATTCTGTTCTTTGAAGATGGTCAGGTTGCTCATTTTACTCGTCCTTACTTTCCGGTCGGCTTACGAACCGACACAACATACTTGCGGTCGCATTGCAGACCGGCTGGCATAGCATCAGGGTTTTCCTCAAGGAACTGTTTCATGTTCCCGTTGTGGATGCGCTGCTCCAATAGGGGGAAGGCATCGTTTTCCTTGATGAACTTGTACATACTTTCCCAGTCGGTCGTCCAGTAGCGCTGGTTAACACGGCGGGAAATCGTGCCTTGGGAAGTCTTGATGCTGTCGGCGTTCTGCTCGTTGCAGATGTCCAGCAGGGCATTACCGACTACTTCAAGCTGGTCCTTAAGGAGAGCAATTTTCTCCTTGTGGGCCTCTTCTACTTCCTCAACTACACTTCGTATTTTGCGATAAATGCGGACAAGTTCGTCCGCTGGTAGGTCTTTGACGTTATCCATAGTTGCTCCTTCATGGTTGCACCAAGGTATACCTCTCATTTTACAGTGTCAAGTATCTCCTTCCATAATGCGGCGGTACAGATCAATGATCTTAACGTGGTTATCAATGTTGCTTTGCAGCATGTGATACAGCCGGGTCTCCACATCGCTGCCGCGAATATGCACGATGGTCATGGCGTTCTTCTGCCCCGGACGGTTAATCCGGGCGTTCGCCTGAAGGTAAGTTTCCACGCTGGTCACTGGTGCGTACCAAATAATTGTGTCGGCTGCCGTAAGTGTAAGTCCATGCGATGCAGCCTGCGGCTGGATTAACAGCACATGTGGGTCTTTATTCGTCTGAAACTGGGTTACGATTTCAGTGCGTTTTGACACTGGTACCTTACCGTTGATTACACCTACGCTAATATTAGCTTTCTCTAGCTTCTCGCGTAGTAGCTCTATGGTGTGAGTAAACGGAACAAACACCAGCACCTTGTTGTTGGCTTCTTCGATTACTTCCAGCACAGCGTTCAGACGGTTGCTGACGTCGAACTCAACCACTTCGCCAGTATCCGTGTAGACTGCACCCCCGCTGATTTGCAGTAGCTTGTTCAGCTTGGTCGCTGCGTTGACCGCACTGACTTCTTCACCTGCCGCTTCGATCAGCATCTCGCTCTTAAGCTGCTTGTAGTAGGCCATCTGCATCTTGGTCATCGGCGCTTCGCGCTCAAGGTACGTCACTTCCGGCAGGTCAAGGCAGTCTTTCTTCTCGAACCGGATAGCCGGTTGCAACACTTTATGGACCGTCTGCTCTGCATTGGGGCGCGGTGCCCACTTGAACTGTGTAACCTTGTACATCACGCTGTCACGGAAGCTGCCGTAGTACTTCGGGCAGTTGTCAGGGTTAACCAGCTTGGCCAGACCATAAGCGTCAATCGGGCTTTGTGCTGCCGGGGTACCCGTAAGCATCCATAGACGCGGCTGCATTGCCTGCACGATGCGGTTCAGCACCTTCCAGCGGTTGGTCATGGGGTTCTTGTAGGCGTTCGCTTCGTCCACCACGATCAGGTCAAACCCGCCGTTAGCGATCTCTGCCTCGACCACAGCCAGACCGTCGAAGTTGAGCACGACGAACTCCGATCCAGCCGCAATGATCTTGGCACGCTGCTTGGCTGAGCCATGCGCCACGCTGCACGAACGGTGCATAGCAAACTTAAACAGGTCCTGCCGCCACGCACTGTCCATAATAGACAAGGGACAAAGGATCAGGACGCGCTTAACCTCGTTACGCTTCATCAGGTAGTCGGCTGCCCAGATAACGCTGGCAGTCTTGCCAGTCCCTTGCTCGTTAAAGCAGAACGCCCGCTCATGCAGGGTCAGGAAGGAAGCCGTGGTCTTCTGATGGTCAAATGGCGTCAGCCGCCCAGTCCACTGGTAGTCGCGCAAGATAGGCGAAGGCACTTCGAACTGCTGCATGGCAGCCAGTGTACGCGCTTCCTGCATCCCCCAGTGTATGGCTACGTTGCCATCACTAAGCAGCTTGGACTTCTTGATGGTGTTCAGGATTGGTTTGGGGTTCGGTGTTTTGACGAGTAGCACCTTATCGTCAACGATCTGCATCACTTCTTCCTTTTACGTTCCCGGTTGCTCGTTTCGGAAACGAGGTTGCGCTTGCTATCCCGCTTGAACGAGCGGTTGGCGGATTTGCTTTCTACACGCAGGCCAGTCGTATTGCTGCCGCCTTTGTCCAGAGCAATAACATGGGCAACGTCTTTCCCGTCACCCTTCTTGACCTTGCCTGCCTTCATCATCTTGGCACGGGCTGCGTTGCGCATCGCCCGCTTCTTGATCTGCTCCGGAGTCCCCTGATATTTCTCGTACTCGCGCTTGTAGTTCCGTGGCATCACCAATTAACTCCATACATTCAGGTCGGAACGTACATACCACACCAGTCGCAATAGACCTAGCTTCGTAGAGTGCTTTGTATTTGTGGGGTATCCAGCCGGGGGACATGACTATCCCATGCTCACGTACGCCCTGAATTATATACATGTACCCGTGCCTGTCTGCACGGCGTTGGTGATACGGGTCTAACGGCTCTACAAGCCGCGCCAGCACTTACTTCCTCCTTGGGCGGTGATGCTCACAGCTAGTCACCGGACACCAGCCACATAGCGGGCCAGACTTGGGGTTAAACACCCCAGCCTGCATGGCGTCCTCAAGCTGCTGCAACTGCGGTTCGAACACCGCCATGTACTGCGATAGCTCCGTACGGACGTGTACCTTCTTGATGAACTCGTTGGACACGACATAGGCCAGCCCGGACTTCACCCGCATGACTTCGGGGAAGTGTACCATTACTGCGCCAGCCATAAGGTCTAGCTGTTTCATGTCGGCGTACTTGGCGTTCTTGCCGGTCTTGTAGTCAATCAGGTGGGCGTTCCACCCACCCACGATCAGCAAGTCCACGATCCCCCGGTACCACACGTCCTTATCGAAGAAGTCGCACGGCTCGAACCCATCAGGGGTTTTCTTCACACCCAGCTTCAGTTCAGCGTGCTTCTCACCCGGTATCTTTGCCAGCGTATGCACGACAGGCTGCATGATCTTATACTTATCTGGGATAGGCGTACCGTGCTTGATGTAATGTTCGGCAGCTTCGTGGGCATCGTTGCCGTAGCGCGATGCTTCGTTCCCTTCGTCCTTGACGTCCTTAGCCACCTTCAGGTGGAAGTACTTCTTAGGGCACTGATCGAACGTCTTGATGGATGAATAAGACCATGCAGTCACTGTTATTGTCCTTTGCTGCCCCAGATTACATGCAAGGATGCAGCATACACGATAGCGCCAAGGATTTCATGTCGCGCTTTCGCATACTCACCACGCGCAGCCATCTGCTGCGCTTCCTGCACCTTCTTGATTGTCTGGCCAGCATTAAACCCATCTCCGACCTGTTGTGCAATCTTAAAGATTGGCTGTTCAGTCCACGAGTCGTCGTTGGCATGGCGCTCGGCACCTTTACCTATGGCTGCTTGGTTATAAGCCTCCACCAAGACGTTGAGCAGTGCATAGTAGGGGTGCTTTGGGTCAGTATGGCTTAGTTCAGTAGGTCCAGTGTAAGCCCCAGTAATCTCTGCGGCTTCGTCGTAAATCATCTCAGGCGTCAGTTCCAACACATGCTCTGGGCACGGCTCGACGTGCGCCATCTTCTTGCGGATCATACCGACGTAGTAGGGGTGGCACTTAACCTTCTCTGCTACCTGCTTGTTCGTCATACCCGGTGCGTTGTTCAACAGGTCCATGACCTTACGTGCTTTAGTCTTCATAGTTTGCTCCTTTTTGGGTTAGTCTTTGTACTTCCGGCAGTCTTTATCTGTGCGTACGAAGCTACCCCCGCGAATGCGGCGGCTCCATGATCGGCGTTCGCCCACAGTCATGTTGGGCCACTCCTTATCAATGTCAAAGTGGGACATGATCCGGTTCAGGATGGAGTACTCATGCTCTGATAGGGACAGGGTGTACCCACGCTCAATGCGCTTCACCTTCACTTCAAATTTCCTCCGCTCTTAAGAATGTCACCGTCATAGGTGTAGGTGCCGGTGTGGGTCAGCCGGATGAACGGGTTGGCCCAGATTTCGCCGCCATGCTCACGCACCAGTTCGCAGAAGTGGTAGTCTTCCGAAAGCAGTGCACCAGTCTTGTCTATCGACGTAGCGAAGAACTCATAAGTCAGCGGCTTAACGTAGTTACCGTGCTCGTCAGTGAATGACGCCACCCGGTAGGTCGGCACGTAAGGGGCAAGATACTCGAACACCCCACGCTTGATAAGCATGAAGCCAGTGCCGCCATGGCGGACTTGGAAGCAGCCGGTCTCATCGGTTTCTGCATCCTCACCACCAATCATGTTGAACACGAAGGCACCAGCGTACTGCTCAATGTCCGACTTGCCTGCATCTACTGCGCGCTTGACGCTGTCCCAGTTAACCTCCTTCTTCGGATAGATACCACAGGCTACGTCCTTATCGGCAGCCATCAGTTGCAGGATGCTATCCCCGTCAAAGCCAATGTCAGCGTCAATGAACATCAGGTAGTCATGGTCACTGGCGAGAAACACACGGGCCAGTTCGTTGCGGGCACGGGTAATCAGGCTCTCATTGGTGATCTGACACCATGCTACGTTGATACCCGCTTCGCGCATCTTGGATACCGTGAACAGCAGCCCCTGCACATAAGCCCCCGTGCACATACCACCGTACATGGGGGTGGCGATCATCACGCTTGGGCGTTTCTGTTCCACAGGCTTCACCTTAAATTCGTCACTCACTTCTTGTTCCCCTTGAACCGGCCCCGCTCATCGCGGTCAGTAAGCCGGGAATATTCGCGGTACAGCGCTTCATGCGAAGTCCGCAGATTAAACAATTCAGACTCAAGTTTGTCGGATCGTTCCCCATGGCGCAGCGTGGCTGCAATGTAGCCAATCGAAACGCCAGCGATCACACCCACGGCAATGCTAATCAGGTCCATGTCACTCTCCCTTCTTGCGTACGACCAGTTGGTAACCAACGTGGACGATCTCGGCTTCTTCCGCGAAAATGTTGCAGAAGGCGTCGATGGCGGGCTTGGGGCGGTGGAGAATGTCACGCGGGTTACCCCACATGTAATCGTCGAACACCATCAGCCCCTTGGGCTTGAGCAGCGGCCAAGCCATGCAAGCATCGGTCAGCACGTCCTTAGCGATGTGGCTGCCGTCGATGTAGATGAAGTCATAGGTACCAGCCCACTCGGTAAGCTCTTCGGCAAGACCTTTGGTGGAGGCTTCACGCGAATGACCCACGCTCTTGATGCCGGTCTTCTCCCGTGCGGCTTGGACGTTAGCGCGAAAGCGGTTGAACACCGCATCCATGTCCTCATCGCCATGCTCTTCGCCACCTTCCCATGTGTCGATGCAAAGCAGGTAATCGCCCTGCTGCATCATGTTCTCCATGATCCAGACGGTGCTGCGACCTTCGAAAGAACCAATTTCAAGGAATCGGCGGCCACCCGCTTCCCCCGGCAGGTGTGGGATCAGTTGTTCCCAGACCTGCGGTGCCCAGTTGAACCAGTCTTTGGTAAATTGATACTCGCTCATGGTATGCTCCTCTGTTAGCCCCCGTAGGAGGGACCCATCTTGCTTTCGCAGTTAAGCGGTAGGCCCATGGCCCACTTCGGTCGGATGCGCATGCACTGCTCGACGAATGCTCGCCCAGCTTCAGCGTCATGGTTCGGTACAATTGAACCAACCGCGTCATGCACCGTCATGACGACACGTTGGCGGCGCGCAATCATCAGCATCTGTTCGCCTATCACGATACGGGCAAGTGCCTGACAGACGTTCTCGGTCAGCTTACCACCATAGATACGGGTCGGGATCACCGCACGGCCCTTCTTCTGATCGTACAGGTATTCAGTGCTTCCCGTCTTGGGGTCAGTATGCGCCCGCAGGTTCGGGTACTTCAGGTACAGGTTGTTCGGTAGGCGGATGCCCATCAGGTTCACCACCACAGCACCTTCACGCCCAAACTCGGCGGTGTTCTGGTTAATCATTGCCTTAATGGCCTGCCCCCCTTGCTTCCACAGCGCTGGGATCATCGGGTAGGTCTGGCGGTATACCGCGATGATGTACTGGCACTCGTCCAGTGGCAACTCGACACCGAAGGTCTTTAGCTGCGCTTGGAACTTGGCTGCACCCATGCCGTAGCCTGCACCAAGGATCGTGGTCTTACCCACAAAGCGTTCGCTATCGTTAACCTTGTCAACCGGCTTGTCGTAGATGCTGGACGCCATGATTTTATACACGTCCTCACCTGCATCGAATGCAGCGACAAGATCATCCTGCCCTGCCAGCCACGCCAAGGTGCGCGCTTCGATCTGGCTGCTGTCGCAGTCGATAAACACATGGCCTTCAGGGGCTTTGATCGCCTTCTTGAGTGCAGACCCACGGGGCAGGTTCTGCATGTTTACTTTGTCGTCTCCGCCCCAGCGTCCCGTGTGGGCTGCGTAGTAACGTAGGGGGATGGGCAAGGGCCCACGATCAGCAATATTGATAAACCGCTCCGTGCGCGTCTCTTCCAGTGTATACAACAGTTGTAAACCCCTCTCTTTTCTTTACCAGAAAGGGTTTAGATAGATCAACACCCCTAATGCTTGCCCATTGCCAGTAGGTTGAATCTCTACCGAGTTGACGAGCAATATATCGTGACTGGGAAAC
>OGWN01000048.1_pt1 | contig 15771 bp, 17 predicted proteins | sample 1575921 | NCBI WGS metagenome assembly OGWN01 (sample SAMN07581531, study PRJEB24739) | freshwater metagenome
CAGAATTGGATCTGAAATAGTAGATGGGTCTATCTTAGACACATCGCCTGCCTTTTCTATCATCCTAGCTTGGTTAGCAAATCCAGACCCTCTAATCTTGTTATACTTAGAAAGTAAGAAGTCTAATGCCGCCTTTCCCTTTTTATCCCCTACTAGCTTTGCTAGGTCTTGGTCAGACTGAACGTATCTGTCTATAGTAGCTTCGGTTATTTTTCCCTTCGCAACTAGCTCACCTAGCGTCATTATCTTACCCATGTCCCGTAGGCCAGAGTAAGACTCTTGAGCAGTGGTACCCATAACGGCACCTATGTCAGAGCCACGTCTGACTTTCTCCATTTCTGGGTCACTTTTAATTTTTATGTCGGATACCTGTGAGGCTGTTGCATAAGACAAGGCTATCTTATAATCATTAGATTGTGCAAATAGCCTGTCATACGCACCTTCCTTGAACAAAGAGGGGAAGCCTTCTAGTAAGTCTGAGAGGATAGCACCTCTCCTCGTATTGTCCTTTTCTTTCATGAAGCTATCTGCTAGTCCCTGGGCTGGGTGCCCACGTGTCCTTGCAATCTCTTGTATAGTCTCCAAAATAGATTGTATTTCAGAGTTAGAGGTGTTAGCGCTTGCCGACGCACTTTGCTTTGCAGAGAGCATTCTGTATCCCCCTACCACATCCTTACTATACACGTCAAAGTTAAAGCCCTTATACGGTGCAGTTAACTCGGTCGCATCCTTGCTCAAGCCCTCGCCTAGCGGTAGCTTTCTTGACGTCCATCCCCTTTCTATTAAGTTAGATACGTTTTCCTCACCACTGACCGTAGGATATCTTCCTCCACGCTCAGACTCCGCATAGTCGACGGTATTACCGTATTGGAACTCATGCCAACCCCTACTAATAGATTCTTGTATAGACCCAGCAGCGGACGATAGAGGCTCCGCTACGTAGGCATTTACAGCTTGCCTCACAGACATTCCAAAAGTCTTAGCGGAATGTCCCGCCCTAGCCCAAGGAGTGTTTGTTAGTCCTTGTGAGTCCAAGTACTGCAACGTAGACTCGTATCCTTGCGCTTTGAAGCCCTTGTTTCTCTGGGCTGCTGTTGCTGGGTCGGTATCCGCCATTCTCTTAGCAGCAAAGTTCTGTATCTGCTCAGGCGTCATCCCCCACATCTTCTGCATGATGGGTGCCATCTGCTCCACGGTGTACCTACCCCCTTTACCTGCAGGTTGAATCCCAAACTCACGCATTACATTCACTGTACTCTGCTCTATGTTGCGGTGCTGATTCTCCATGAACTTCTCGGTCATTTGAGGTCCATGTAGCATCTGTATGCCTAGTACAGACAGGGGGTCATTAGCTACTTGCTGTCCATAAGCTGAGATAACTCCAGTAGGAGTTTGACTACCACCAAACCCTGCGTTTCCGCCTCTTCCAGCGAGAGTATTGTAGATAGTCATTTGCATAAGCGGAGATTGTGCTGCTGTCAGTCCTCCAGACATGGCAGTGCGAGTGGCGTTATCAATACCACCCATACGTGCCATCATCCCCTCACTAATAAGTCCTGACCTATAGGCAGCTGCAAACCCAGAGTAAATATTACCCGCCGCTAATTGTCCAAGATAAGGCGTCATGCCCATAGCACTATACGTACTCTGGCCCTGTGCACCTACACCAGACATAAGCTTTTGTACGCTCACGCCTGCCGAGCTTGCGTACATGCCTAATTGTGCATATGCCTGTCCAGCTGCTCCAAATCTTCCGCCGTCTAGGCTAGCTCCACCAAGTTGTAGGCGGCTAAGTTCCTCGACGGCCTTCTGTATACTGGGGTCTTTACTTATCTGTACAATTAGCTTTATCTGCTCGGATGCGCTCTTTATACGATCAACTATTTTCTTAGCAGACGCGCTATCCAAGGCCCCTGACTTACCCAGCATATTTGCAATGCTAGTGTACTGATCCAAGTCAAAGTTGTAGTCCTTTATACCGGCCCTTGTCAGGCCTTGAGCCATGCTCGTAGCCTCTGCCGCCCCTAATCCCCTTCCGCCCCTAGTGTAATCCCCTGCTACTCCGGCTAGTGAAGATCCAAAGAAGTTCTGCCTTAAGTCAGAAGCCATCCTCCTGGTACTAACGTAGGGGTCAAAGACGGTATAGTTTGCTGCACTGAACGCCCCCTCTGCTAACATCAATGGCAGGCCAAAACCTGCTAGTACGCCTCCGGCCATACCTGCAGCACCCACTACTCCACGGGTAGCTAGACTAGTACTAGAAAACCCAAGACCAGACATAGCTCTAGTAGAGAAGCTCGTACCGAGTCCTTTACCGAATGCTGCAGCTACGCCCTGACCCCTGAACGGGGCGGCTAAGTCCCCCCACATACTACCAGTGTTAGCTCCCAGCAGTCTTTGTGCAGCTCCAACAGCTAGACCAGGTATTATCACTCTTTGGGCTATAGTGGCAGCAGCGTCTACTGGCCTAGTGCCTACAGCAGAGTAGTATGGGGCGTTCTCCTCTCCTGGTGTTTGGTAGAGGGGAGTATGCGAAAATGGGGAGACTAATCCCCAGGCGCTTTTAAAAAACCCTGGTCTTGACGCATTGACATATGGGCTCTGAGCTATGCCCGATAGCCCAGGCATGCCGGGGCTCATACTCTGCGTATAGCCGTACGTATCTTGGATGCCAGAATAGTCCTGAGATCCATAAAAGCTACTATAGTTACCCGCGTCTTGATCTACGTAAATTCCCATGCGCTTATTTTAGGGCGTCGATTAGGTAATAAAATAGGCCCCGAAGGGCCTAATGGTGTAGTTACCTGTCAACACTATAGTATGTTTTCTGCTCCTACAGCTATCAGCTCGCCAGTGTCGGAGTCTCTACGTAGCTGAACATTGCTATTCTTAACATTCTGTAAGTAGAACTCCCTTAACTTAGCCTCGTCTTGATCTTCGGATGGAAGGTCGACAACGAATAGTTTGGAAACATATCCTCTCCAAATATCTGTAACCTTCCTTCTCCATTTCCTAGCCGACTCCTCGTCTGGGGCCGTAGGGTTGGTTAAGAGAGTAAGCATCTGAAACTCTACTCTCTTAGCCTCTAGCTCCGCCTCTTTTACGAGAAATTGTCGGAGCATCCTATCCTGTATGGTACCTAGCTTTGGTAGCTTGACACCTTGGGTATACAGCTTCATACGCTGCATGGCCCAAGGCTTAGTTAAAAATTTGCCTCGCCCTCCTGGCACGCCTCGTAGACTTTTTGGTCAAACTTTGCTAGTGCCTCAAGTAGCAGGGCCACAACAGGTCCAGGAATCTTGCCAATGAACTTTGACTTATCCTGAGGGTACATACCTGTTAGATCTTTTCCCTGGTACGAGGTCAGGGCATACTGCAGTTGTAGTAGGCTGCGAATGCTTTCGATTGTATTTGCATATACTGCCTGTGTACCGTCTACTACTTGTGTGATTTGACGTATCTCTTCAGCAGTACGTGTTCGGAAGCCTACTCTAAGCTTACCGCGAATATTGACCTCCTCAATGTACTCTCCTGAGAAGATAATCTCGTCGAAGATAGATGCCAGCTCCTCTTCTGAATACTTCTTAGTAGCAGCGGCATCTAACTCCTCTTTTGGAGCCTCTTCTGTCTTCTCTGCCTTAGTGTCAGACTTAGAAGGGACCGGCTTGGGGTTCTCCTTACTTACGCGTCGTTTTGTAGCCGTAGCGGCTGGGAAGTCGAAATCTTGGTCCATAATTAGAAATTGAAAGGGGAATCTTCTGCTATTGTAGCACCACTATCCACAAACACAAATTCTCCTTTGACAACCATGTACGCGATATTGGCAAAGGTGATGCTGTGGCTCCAGTCGTCCGGTATACCCTCCTCACGTCGGTATACTCTCCGTCCAGACTGTGTCTCTTCTTCAGTTAAAGCAAGTGCGTCATTCCAAAACTCCTGTGTAAGATCCCAGCAGGGTGTCTCGAATCTTCTCGGACCCATCTTTGCCTTGAGTATCATGGTATCTATGCTCATGGTACGATCGGCAGCAAAGTAACCGGCGTCCGCCACCCATCTTAGATGGTGTTTTGCAGCGACGTAATTTATCATGCTAACCCTGTCTTTCCCAATTGTCTGCTGAAGCAATTGTCCTTGCAGAACACCTACGCCCCTGTCGCTACCGATCATGCTACAGTCGAACTGATAGTACAGCTGCTCTACTCGTCGTACTTGCTCTAGTATGTCTACGCCATTTAATCTCTGGGAGTATAGCAAATAGGCCCTACCCTGGTAGTCGTATCCAATAACGGAGATTACGGTGTAGCTAGCCGACCCACCGGTAACGCTCCAGTCGACGCCAAGGACAGTACAGACTATATTTCGACTATCCCTTGGGAAACAGGTGTCCCATTCTCTTTTCTCCGGATTGCAGCAGGCCATAGCCTCACGTAGGCTAAGAGGCTTACCGCCACTACCAGCTACCGTACCGAATACTTCGTTCGCAAGTTTTACCTGTGCGTACGTTTTGACCTTATTGAGTAGCTCTTTCCATTTCTTAGGCTTAGTACGTGCAGGTATAATGATCTGAGGCATATGGAATCCAATGTGATCCTTCTCAGATGTCTTGGCAGCTACCCATTTACCCTTGGATACGTCTAGTACCTTACCGCAGTGGATACACCCTGGTCCATTAGGATTGTCAAGTATCTTTAGACATGTTTCAAAGTCTAACGGTATCGTCCACTTACCGCAGTGAGAGCAGGGCAGTGCCCACTCCATCATATTGGATCTCTTCCACTGGATAGTAAGGGTATTGTTCTCTCCTTTTGCCGTACCTGTGAAACGTCTAAAAGCGTACTCGGAAGCAGACAGGGTCTCTGCTAGAACTTCTTGTGCACTAAGTTCCTGGTCCTGTATTTCATCAGAATAAAGCGCATCAGCAGCGACTCCTCGTATACGGTCGGCATCTGCCTCAGTCTCGGCATAGCCTAAGGTGACTCTACTGCCGTTGTTAAGACTCTTTTCTAAAACGTTCTTTCTAGTACTAGAGTCTATAAAGTGGTTCTTAACGATAGGGCTATGTAAGAATGGGTCCAGGTACGCTGTAGAGAATCGAGAAGTCTGTTGTGCAAGCGGTGATATGAAGAGTGTAGAAAAGTAAGGGCGTATAATGCTGTTGGAAAGAATGGCTGCCCCTAGAGATACGCTTTTCCCTATCTGACGACCTGCCATTATAGTCATCTGCTGCGGTGATATATCGTACACGGCTTCGAAGGGTTTATAGTCTGCCAAGTCCAGTGGCTTACCCTTAAGCTTAAGAACTGCCTTTGCCAGCTCACTTGGCTTAAGTTTTAGAACCGTATGTATGTCTTTTTGCATAGCTGTATCTTAGCGTTGATCAAAAGGTTGGCTTGTGGCATAATAGAATTCAACATTTTGCAAATACCTGGTATAAGAAAAGTGTCCAGGATAAACACTCTTCAGCCAAGAGCTTGGGCAATTGTTTTAACCCTTTCGAAAGGAACCAAAATGGCTATCACCTCCACCAACATCATCGTCATTTCCACGGACACCTCTTATAACATTCCGGGCGACTGGAGTGCTGAGCAGATCACCGCTACGTACTCGGCCCAGATCCCCGGTCTGAGCAACATGGTCGCCGAAACCGTCATCACCGAAGACGTGAAGACGGTGACGTTCAAGCCCCGCACCGGCACCAAGGGTGCTGTGTCTAGCACCAACATCGTGGTGGTCTCGACCGACACCAGCTACAACATCCCCGGCGACTGGTCGGCCGAGCAGATCTCGGCTACCTACGCTGCCCAGATCCCTGGCCTGAGCAACATGACTGCTGAAACCACCATCGTCGGTGACGTCAAGACCGTCACCTTCAAGCCGCGCACCGGCACGAAGGGCTAAGCCTCTTCAATCCTGACCCTGCTACTACAGCAGGGTCCTCGAAAAGCACACGGAGAAATCCCTGTGCTTTTTTTAGTTCCATAAAGTAAAGGTTGCTTATGGCTCGACACGTAGTAGTACCCGGATACATTCATAACATATTCGGGGTAGCCCTAGAGGCAAGGGTTAGGCTGGACAGGCACTTATCCCAGATGACTCTAGGCCTCCTAAAGAAGCTCCGGCTTGTATCAAGCAGTCGAAGCAGTTTACCCACAATGAGAGAAGACTACAGGTCATTCGGTAAAGCCGTCTCTCATCTTGCGGCAATGATAGAGAGGGAAGCGGTGAAGGCTGCACCGTACCTAAGGCACCTGTGTGTTCTTACCCCTGATGTAGACCTGATTTCAGCAAATCTCCACAGACGTCGAGAGCATGTATCTGTACAGATGTCAGGCGTCATATTGGCCACGGAAGAGCATGGGAGGGTTAGACGCTCGATACTCAGGTATGCGCGTTTCCAAAATTACCTGCTGCGAAAACACCATTTGCCGATGCATCTGGACGTTGACTTCTACCCGGCACGAGGTGAACCGGAGGCTTTGAAGAATCTCGAGGGAGTACAAGAGTACCGTATGAATCTTAGGCTAGGCTTGACAGGGTGCTATCCAACAGATTCAGATACTCACAGGAGACTGTCCTATGAGGATGTCAAAGCAAGGCAAGCCGCCCTTGTCCAACAAGGTCAAAACCCTGACAAGGTGTACTCGCAAAACTCTACGGCTGGCATCGTGTGGGTCGTCCTTGACTACGGTGTCTACTCTTCATCTAACCAGCTGCTGGATCAGAACGCAGAACTACCGGTTAGTCTCTTGACTCCGGAGCTAGTGTACGCACAAATACCGGCAGTTACTAAGGGAATCCAATCACTCTCCAGGAAACTTATGTATGTTTCTAGCGCGTTTACATTCGAGCATTGAACAGGCTCCTGCTTTCCGCCAGCAGGAAATACAAGCTATTAAAGAGGCTTGTATTGTCCACGCAACAGGGGATCATATCCGTGATCTACTCGAGGCATCTGCTGGAGTAAGTAGGATACGTCACATACTGGCCAATATGAGAGAGAGTCCACAGGTATCGATTAGGCTTCTAACAAGCGGTATAGCTGCGGCTCCTATGGCAAAAACTGAAGTTGAAGAGGATTTTGTATGACAACCACCCAAGAAAATCAATCTGTTGCAGAGCCCCAAGAGGGGTCTCCTATCGGCGTCTCTCTGCTCGACGTCGAGTCTTTCGAAAGCGGCACGTACGACCTCGAGTCCTTAGAGTTCAAGATGACCTCTACCTGCGTAGTAGTCAAGTCTAATGGGATCGATAAGTTCATCTCATTAGACAGCTTTCTCTCGGCACTATCTGCAAGCTCTTCTACGGGTCAAGGAGAGACGTTAGACGGTGTCCTGCTACCAAGCAACACCTTCTACTTTGCCCGGAGCTTGACGAAGCTACAGCTTAGCTGCTACTACTCTGGCGGTATCCGTAATCTTAAATACGGATCATTGGATAGGCCCAGTGTTACCCCTAACATCATCGTCTCCCATGCTTTGACAAAGTCTGGTGACGCGTGGTCAGTGGCTACGAGCAGGTACTTTGTTACCGATCTACCTGTGTCAGGACTTCCTAATAAGTTCATCAACGCCATCTCGCACGAAGAGCATATCTTTGCTATGTGCTTTACAAACACGTACTCTGATTGCCGCATGTGCTATGGCAGCAATGCTATGCCCCAGGTATTCCGGGGCAATAGCCTGCGCGGTTTGGATTGGTACTATCAGTTCCTATTCGAGACCCCATTCAATGACGACCTTGGTCTTTCTCCTGTCAAAGATCGCCCTAGCCCCGCCACCTGGTACGCTAAGCTCGCAGCCTTGGCCGAGGAGGGCAAGCCTTTCCCCTACGAAGATCTGGTCGGATACGTCTAATCATCACAACCATCTGTAAGGAGTAACTATCATGCACATCATCGCCCCCCATATCAGCTGCGTCGTCCAAGCGCCTATCAAGGGCTCTGGGGACAACGAGTTCGAACAGGCAGTATCTCAAGGATATGCAGAAATCTACGTCACGTCACCTCAAGGTATCGTGAAGTATCACAAGCTTCGCGGCGATAATCGCTTCGTCACAGTCAAAGTAGACAAGATTCCAGGAGTAGACATCCTCTCACTGGAGCCGAGCTTTTCCAACTTCTTGCCGGCTGGCAAAATTCCGCGTCGTCTACTTGATCAGATCGAGTTCTTCTTCCGCAAGGTAATGGAGGTGTACAAGAACGATCTTGAGGCGATGATCTGGGTTCTGTATAGCCCCGAGCAGGGCTACTACTTGCATGTGCCTGACCAACGCATCAGCAAGGCCTCTGTGAGCTATGACTGGCACGATGTGCCGGCTGGCAGCAGCATTGTGGTTGACGTGCATAGCCATCTGTGGTGGCACTACTGAGTAATCGGTAGTTAAAAACTGGGTGAACCCTAGAAGTAGGGGTGTGCGGCTTTGCCGTGCTAACGGGGGAAGGAGTACAGAGTACCAATCCCGTGCCAAGCTTGCGAAAAGGCATAAAAGTAGCAAGAAGGTCGAACGACTAACTCTTGAGCAGCCAATGCAATAATAGAGACACGAGCGCCCAGCCCCGTGTAGCTTCAAGAAGCGACTACGGGTGATGATATAGTCTGATCTTGATTAAGTCTGTTTATCACATTTCTCTTTCTCTCTAAGTGCACAGTCTTATCTGCGTTAGCATAGATACGGTCGTAGACTTTCCAAAAGTCTGCACGCTTGTCTATGGCTAGCTCATGGATAGAGTTCTTTAAGCGTATCTTGGCGTCTTTGACTTGGAAGTTGTCGGCGAATCCTTTTAAAAAGTCTAGTGTACCTGCTATAGAGAATCCTGGGAAACTGTATTTCCTGGTAACCCCTCCCTTAGTGGTATAGTTGTAGGATTTTATCAGGATGCATCCATCGCCGTCATTGTATCCTAGTGCGAAGGAATCCCGAAATTCCTCAGGAATCATAGGCCAGATGTTAGGCATTGTAAGGCTCTTCCGGTAGTCTAACCCGTATTGCCTAAGGTCATCGCAGATCCCCTTATGCGTTACAGCTAAAGCTACCTGGTTTTTCGAAGGTATCTCGTATACCTTATGATCCATGTCTAGTACAGCATGCAGGCGATCAATTATTACCCGATCCTTTTCGTGTATGTTGATCATAAGCCTGTCAGTAGCATCTCTTGCAGAGTTGTCTACAATGCACCCGTCTGCAGTTATGAACCCTAGAAAGTAAGCTTTCTCGTGGGAGTCTATGTTGCGAAAATACTCTGGATTCCTTATCTGAGGAAGAAGACTACCTGAGATACCCCTCATTCTCTTGTATATCTTGGGCAGTGTTGTCCGGTGTATGCCGTATTTTGAGACAATGTCCTTAGCAGGTATCTTGGCCTCATACATATTGCATATGTCGTCATAATCATCCTGGCTAAGCGTAGCGCGTACTTTGGTGCGGGTATATGTTGGCATTTGTCGTATATAGTACTTAGGTAAGTAGATGATTCTAGTAGAGAAATGTGTCTTAGTCAAGGGTACAAATTTAAAAAAGTACCGTAACATTTGAACAGCATGGGAAGCTTCTTTAGTTCGACGGATAACAGCGATGACAAAAATGCGATTCGCTTCTCCGGAGTCTTTGGAAAACTGGATCAACCCGAAGCGTCCACAGTCTGGCGCTTCAACTATATGGAGAAGAAACTCGAAGCAAAAATCAACGACATCTTCGAAGAGCCGCCGAAAGAACAACAAGACGTCCCGGCAGATTGGCTTGGAAAGATCAAGGTACAAGCTCCGGCTCTTCGTGTTACCAGCAAGCCGTCCTACGTCTCAGGTTCTACTGTCGGCAGCTCTCATTGGAGTGCTCATGGCTCCATGTATGGCTACACCAAGAGCCAGCTCGAGTACGCCCGTCGTCAACGTGAGTCCTCACGGAACTTCGATGACTTCAACGGTGACTTCTGGGGTTTTGGCACCGACGCATACGACGACCTTTACGGGGAGATGGAGCAGAAGGTAACTGGTAAGGCAAAGACCTCTCCGAAGATCTATGACCTCGATGATCCCAAGGATTTCAATAGACTTGCCAACCCTTTCCCTACTGGTGACGAGGAGGTCAAGGAAGTACGGGGTCAATATATCGAAGAAGATCCTGTTGGCGAGTCCACAGAGGAGTATCAAAAGATGGCAGAAGATTACGGCCCGGATGCTGCAGATGCGTTCTGGGACATCAATCAATGCCTCGTCATGCTGGAGAATAATGAAGATTTGCTAACTTCTGTGGTAGAAGAAGCATGTGGAATGATGAAGGATCCACACGCAAAACTCCAGGCCATGAGGGCTATCTACGAGTCCCTCGACGAGGGCTCTCGTGACAAGATCGCAACAAACGGCCTGTAATTAACCTAGGAAAGGAAAAACAATGTTCCGCTACGTGCCTCGTGTTATTCCGACAAAGATCTTTGTCATCGGCTGTGGCGGTACGGGCTCTAGGCTCGTGCCTCTACTGGCTCAGTTCATTAAGACAGTTACTGCGGGGGAAAACCCTCGTGGCACTGTGGTTGACCCGGTCATCTATCTTATTGATCATGACCAAATTGAGAACAAAAATCTTGCTAGGCAGAACTTCATTCAAGCTGACGTAGGCAAGAACAAGGCCGAAGTTCTTGCTCAACGTTACGGGAGGGCCTACGGGGTCAATATTATCCCCATCGTTAAACGAGTTGTGCCAGACAGCGGTCGTCGCAATCGGCTGTTTGCAGACCTTGACACCCCTCCAGATCGCCCTGGTGAAAACTCGCTTGTTATCATGTGCGTTGACAGTGCAGGGGCTCGAAGGGACATCCTGTCTGCTTGGTCACTGGATGGTATGCGTGGAGGAGATATCTCCGAGATCGCCCCGGTGTTCATTGATGCTGGTAACGAGGATGATTTCGGACAAGTACGTATCTTCCAACGGGCCTATATCAACATGGACGCTAGTGAAAGAAAGGAGTGTGAGAAGAAGCTTCCGCTAATGCGACCTGAGATCTATGATATCCACTGCTTGCCTATGGATATCAAGTTCTATGAGACGCTTCAGGATAATCCTGGTGGTAGCTGTGCAGACCTTGATCAGACACTTGCTATCAACGCCCTCATGGCAACAATGATCATGGGTATGGTACAAAATCTGTACTACCTGAAACCGTTTACGTACAACAGTATGAGTATCAGCTTGTCTGGCGGCGTATCGGTCCAGCACCTTACTGCAGAGTACGTGCTATCCCTGTCGGACTCGTGGCGTAATCTGTTTGGCAGGATTTACCTAGCGTTTAACGCTAGTGACAAGATTGATGAGTACATCTCTGTAAACGTCAATCGTCTCCGTCAAATGGGGCTGCGCAAGGACGGCAAGCCGCGTAAGTCTTCGGCTAAAGCAGTGACTAAGGTAGAGGAGGACGTTAGCCCGGCAACAGCTATTGTCGAGGACGAGGAAGATCCGTTTGAGTTCCTGGACTTCATGGATGGCCTGGAGGCGGATGAGGCTGAAGAAAGCCAAGAGTCGGCTACCATGGAAGAGACGCATACCACTGTTGCACAGGAGGATATTACTGCAACTGCAACAGTTACTGCCCCGCCTCCTCTGCGCCCTGGTCTTGCTGTGTCTCAGGCACTACGTCCTGAAATCTAATAGACGCGTGGTATAGCTCAGTAATGAGCTAAAACAAAAAAGCCTGGATCTCTCCAGGCTTTTTTTAGCCACAACAGGGTTGGTTACAGTGTTCGCTCTCGACTGCTGCTCGTTAATGTGTCTGTTACAGTGAAGTTAGCCAGTACCGAACCGTCCTGTCGCAGCAGTTGCAGTGTACCGTTTGTGCGGTCCCACTGCCAACTACCAAGAGCTTCGTCTTCTAAGTTCTTGACGTAGCTCTGAACTGTGCGATTAACGACGTCGACGACACCTAGTAGGGAGCCATCTGCAAGTGCTACAGTATATCGTCCTGTAGCTGTTGGCGTAAATTTTACCAGAGAAGGGCCGGCTGCGCTGAGGTTTTGAACAGAAATACCTAATGAGAGCAGTGTGGCGCCCTGATAGACTCGTACACTAGAACCGTTAGGTAGCTGAGCTGCGCTAAGCTGTACGGGTAAGGATACCTCTTGCCCTAAGGGGCTTTCATTTATGTAGCTCATAGAGATCTCATGTGTTCAATATACTTTACCAAGGCCTCTGCTTTAGCTCTAGTATCACCCTGGGTTTGACCAGGAGATAACTGGATACCAGAAAGGCCCGTGAAGGTGTCTAGAAGCTCGCTGTAGCCTTCTTCGACTAAGGTGAACCCAACCACAGCCTCGAGTGCTTTTGAGGCCTTGTAGGACCGTTTAGAGGCCTTGGCGAGGTCCTGTAAAGAAACAATGTACCAGGCCAACTCCAGGCTAGTAGGCATCGGTACCGTTTCGAACTCTGCGACAGAGTTGTTTACTACGTCGGTAGCGTGCAATACAAATGACGCATTCTCCAGCACGTCAGGCCTTGCCAGAATAGCTCTCACAATCTCGATCTTATCGAGGGCAAGCTCATCCAATGCATGGTCTATCTGTAGGCTAATCGTCTCTGGCTCGTAGCTAAGCCAAGATTCCCCTCCAAAGGCCTTGGTGATGAGCGAGTACCAGAAGGCAAGGCTCTTCTGTGAAAGCCCCTCTGGTAGAGGCTTCAAAGTCAGGTCTTCAGTATCAAGCATTCTTGGTAAGGTCCACAACTAGTCGCTGCAGATCTAGAGGTAATGTCTCGAGTACTTGCTTGAAGTGAGCAGGGCCTCCATCCATTTCTTTAGCCACGTCTGCTCCTACGTACTGGGAGATACGATCCTTGCCTACTCTTTGAATAGATTCACAAGGGACCTCTACTCCAGCCAGCTTAAGGCGAAGAACGGATACGAGCTCGGCCTGCTTTGTAAGCAGAGCCTCACGATAGAAGTCGTAACCCTTTAGGTGCAGATTGGCCTGCTTATCCATCAGCGTAACTGTATGGCAGATATCCTGGATAGTTTCTGGCTTCAGATTCTCTACTGGCATACGACCCAGGGCCACAGCGATCTTTGCAAAACCTACGTCACCGCTGGCTTTATAACGAGAAGCCAGGGACTCTACTGCAGCTTGTTTGTTGAGATAAGCGTGACCACTGTAACGTAGTACTTGCTCGCTAGGCGTAGTGTTAAGCTCTGACGCCTGCTTGTATAGCTCAACCGCCGACTTGCTCAAGGCTTCGATATCGGCAAAGCCAGACAACTCTCCTGCAAATCCAGCCTCTTTGATGTGATATTCCTCTACTGGATCGGTAAGGCTAGCCATAGCCTTGTCGTAGGCTGCTTTCTGTAACTGATCAGAGAGCTTTGCTACGTCTTGCTTTACTCCGTATAGCTCGACCGCTTGTGCAACCTTCTCCAGTACGGCAGGATCTACGCTACGACCAGTGAAATACTTATGGTGCTCTATGGCCAAAGCACTTGCGATAGTGCTAGACGCATTGTCTACTGGGTAGTCTTCACCAATAGAGGCTTGCTTAACGAATTCAAAAGACTGAGGCACGAGCTCAATGACGTGTTTTAGTGAGTAGGCTAGCATTTTTAAGGAGTAGTTTTAGCGGCGTGGGCTTTGGCAAGCTCTTGTTCGTAGTATCCAATCAATGGAGCAATGCCTTCTCTAGAGGATGCATGAGCAGTAGCACCCCTCAGTGTATCGATGATCTCATTTCTTGCGGCACCCTGACGGCTATGTACGCCCTGTACGCTTAGGGCTCCAATGGCGTTGGTATCCGAAGGGTTCTCGGCAGCAGCTTGCAGTTGATCCCGTACAGCTCGCCTAGTCGATAGCTCGTGGTATCTTCCTAGAGCGGAATTACCTAAGCCTGCTGTAGCTCCGGCAAGCGCTCCGATAATAGCTGTATTACGTGGACTAAACCCAGGGACAGTAGAGCCCCATGCCGCGCCCAAGGAGGCTCCAGTAAATCCACCAGCAATAATCGACTTCGCTGCATGGGTAAGTATTGCATTTCTGTCGATTTTGTTAAAACCAGGGCTGGTCCCATCGACGATTTCTTGTGCATGCTTCTTGATAGCCTCGACCTTTGAGGCAATAGGAAGCTTAACAAAGATAGGATCGTCTAGTACATAAGACAAGTCCATACCCTGCTGTTTATAGAAAGCTAGAAGACTAGCGACTACTTGTTGGTCATTCATAAGGCGAAATTAGGTACTCTATTTTAGCGTTGCTTTTAACACAGTTTCCTAAAGCCAGATCGAAGACTGGTACTGGGTCTGGGTATACCCCAGGGGTATTTAGTACATCAACTGTAAAAGAGCTTTGCAAATAGCCAGGCTTTTTCTCTGCCCTGGGCAGGAAGAACTCTGGGCAAAACAGAAAACTCCATTGACCTGTTACCGGGTATGTACATACCGCAAGTACATCAAACCTCCCCTCCTCTACGCAAACCGCCTGCACTAGCCCTCGCCCTGCTACGTTTAGCAGTCTAGTGCCAGGGTTCTTACACTGAACAGATGCTGACCAGGACTCTGATAGAGGATTGTACTTGGCGCTATGAGATCGAAAGCTCTTTGCTTCTACTGTCAATGTATTGCCTAGGTACTCAACGTAGAAGTCCCCCTTTACAGAGGAGCTATCGGGTATCTTACTTACCGAGGAGACGCCAGGGCAGGATAGCAACCTCTCCTTCAGCCTCAGCTCTGCTAGGTAGCCCTGAAGGTATCCTCTTAGGCTAGGGTTCTCTTTTACTAGACCCTCTATATCAGAGAGTGAAAAGCCTTGTAGAAGGCCTGTATCAGGGATCGATTGCGGCATCCTATAGTTTAAAGAGGGCGTACCCTAGTACTATTGATTAGTAACTCTATGGGCTCAACAGATTTTTGTGACAACAGTCAAAAATAATCTTGAGGAAAATCAACAACTTACGAGTGCGTCACAGAAAGGGGCAAAATTTTGAACAAAACGCTGTTTTTCATTGTCAAAGTAATAGTATTTATTCAGTATGACAACTATAATTGCCTAAAAATTAAGCAAAGTTCATCAAACCCTTGATTTAGGCGTTCTGCCAGAGGATTAGCCTAGGACATTACTGGCAGTACTACTACACGTAAACTTGCTTACTACAGTTTTTATCAAACAGTGGTATAAGTATACTGCCAAGCAGATCACTGCCTGGTATCATCAATCTAACAACAAAGGTATTCCCCATGTCTAAGTTCATGAGCTTCCTCCGCAAGGCCCAAACCGCCCTGACGATCATCCTTGAAGTCGTCTCTGCGGTGGTAGTCTCCCTCCGTCAAGTAAACGAGTATCGGGGAATGGCAGGAGCAGCCTAAGCCGCTCTTTCCGCCACGTGCTCAGCATTGCCTGCCGATACGGCAGGGTAAACCATGGAATTGAGTAAACCTAAGCTAACGCTAGACACGTTCACTCTCAAGGCGAACTACTACGTAGTAGACCTTGGCGGCAAACATCACTACTTTCCGGTGAAAGTCGAAGATACTGGAAACGATCACGTCATGACCTTCTCACGGAGGCCACCGGTACTACTGCCAGGCATCGTATGCATTGGCAAGAAAGCGTACCGTGTTAGGCTGTCCGACTTGATTCGCGGCCGTATCTTCAAGTCTTTTATCATCGAAAGTAGTACACGTGGCGGAACCCGCGCAAGCACTCAGCGCAGTAACAGCGCAGCAGACACCCAGCTTTCAACTAGAACTGTCGGAGACAACAGTCAATCTAGGGCTGGCATCGAACCAGGACTTGAGCGCTATGATGTCCTGGC
>OGWN01000049.1_pt1 | contig 15546 bp, 37 predicted proteins | sample 1575921 | NCBI WGS metagenome assembly OGWN01 (sample SAMN07581531, study PRJEB24739) | freshwater metagenome
TTTTTTTTTTTTTCAAGCAGAAGACGGCATACGAGATCATAGCCGGTGACTGGAGTTCAGACGTGTGCTCTTCCGATCTGTTTCCCAGTCACGATACATGGAGGTAGTTGAAGAATCGGCGCAACCAGTAGGATCGGATGAGAGATACTACCGTAAAGAGTACTCCGATGATAAGGTTGGAGGATAGGGGAAGGTGAACGCCGAACAGTGGGAAGATAAGGCACTGCGCGGTGACAGCAACCCCGTATCCGAGCAGGATATTAAGGACGGACTCTACGAGTGACGCCCTGCGGGATTGGCCGGTCATACCGAGAGTTCGCCTTGGTCCGACGGAACCAGATCCTGGATGCGCTTGAGCGACAAACCATAGGCTGCGGGGTCAAGTTCGACTCCGGTTGCCAACAGGCGGGAGGCGTGAGCAGCTGGAAAGATTGGGCCACTGCCGCAGAACGGGTCAAGGACGCGATCACCAGGGCGAGCTGACCGGCGCAGGAGTTCCTTGTATAAGGCCACAGGTTTCTGCGCATTGTGCCCTATGTTCTTGTCGGGAGGGCACTCAATAACATCAGGTGCGAGGGCGTTCACCTTGCGATCACCCTTGATTGCGTACAAGATACACTCGTACTTACGCTGGGGGCCGTGCTCAGGCCAGGGGGCGCGGAAGGCTGCGGGCTTATACCAGATCAACGGGGTGCGGAAGACCCTCCAACCCGCTTCCGTGAAAAGAGTTTTGAGCTTCGGAAACAGGTCGATATCACAGAAAGCGTAGAGGTGAGCCTGCGGCTTGGTAATGCGTAATCCTTCGGTTGCGAGGGTGGAATAACAACGGAGGGCGTTGTCTTCCGTGTCAGAGTAGAAATGTGCGCCACCAGTCTGGCCGCCCGAGTCGCCAAATTCATCGGCGCCCATGCCGTACGGAGGGTCTGTGAGAATGACATCATATTGTCCTGAAGGTTGTTGGGTTAGCCACTCGACGGAATCGGCGTGATGGCAGACATGATCGTCTGTCGTAAGGGTCTTGCCGACTACCTCAGCCAACTGTGCGTGTTTTGCAGCTTCCTCTTTGCGCTGAAGAATCTTGAAAGCGTCCTTGATAGACTTGGCCGACTTAACATCAGGGTCTTCCATGTGCTTTGCGAGGATGAGCTCCTTGCGTGTAGCTTCTTGATAGGCACCTTCGGAAGAACCTCGTACTTCCAGGGCGATGTCGGCGGTGGTCGGAGCGGGCTTGCCGGATTGGGCTGCTTGGGCGGAACGGAGTTTTTCCAGCTTGTCGGTGGCGATAGCTTTCTCTTGCCACGAAAGGTCAACGCGACGAATGTTCTCTTCGAGTTCGGCCTCCATAGCTTCGACAGCGGTGAGTTCTCCGAGAAGGGTGTAGGGGATAGTCGAAGGTTCGACAACCTGCCCCTCAAACTGGAACGCCCGCCCAAGGTCGTGAAGGTCAGAGATTGCGCGGAAGCGACGTTCGCCTGCAACAAGGGTAAGCTGGTCGCCCACCTTACGCATGACTGGCGGGTGCATCAAGCCGAGGCGCTCGATAGAATCTGCCAGTTCGTTAAGGGCGGTCGGGTCGAAGTCTCGGCGCTGACGATTCGCGGGGATTTCGATGTCAGATAAAAAGGCAACGTGTTTCATTTACCGGCATCCTTGAAAGCTTGAAGGTAAAAAGGATCTGGGTCGGTTTGACGCCGATACCAGAGAACATAGTCACGCGGAACATCTTTGATCGCGGTGCCCTTGTACTTCCCGAACCCCATTACAGTTGGGATGCGGGCGGCTTCGGACGCGAGGTAGAGTTGCTCGATGTCTTTGAGACCGGCATTATCGCATATTGCACGAAGAATGTCAAGACAAATTTCGATGTCTACGAGAGCGCTGTGGGCGTTACGAAGGCGGTCGCGGACAGCAGGTGTCTGACCGTGGAGGTGGTATAGGAGGGCAGATTGGGAGTATGAATCGAGGTTCGGCCAGGTACGGCGGGCGAGTGCAAGGGTGCAGATGCGAAGGACATCCGGCGGAGATCCGATTGCTTTCCAGTCGAAGTCTACATTGTGGCCGATCATGTACTGGATAGATGGTATGGAGCCCAGGTTGAAAAGGGGTTTACCTTCAAGGTCTTCCGGCAGTAGGTGGTGGGCGGCGACAGCCCCCAGAGCCATCGGCTTGGTGTGGGAGTGGCGGGCGTACAAGCTCTGGCCGGTAGGCTGAAGATTTGGAGTCAACTCCATCATGGCGATTTCGACAACTTCGGAGTTGTCAATGCCGGTGGTTTCGGTGTCAAGGATTACGATGTTCATTGGGCATCCAGAAGGGAGAGAGCGGGGCCGGTCGGGACTTGCGCTGGAGTATTCTCACCCACTTCAAGCAATCTGTCCGAGATAAGCTTGGCGTAACCAGCGATGTCTACCCAGCTGTCGGCGTACCAAGGATCACCGTTGACTATACGTCCGATCTTGTGGGCGATCATGTCTAGGGACTCCATCATATCATCATCGAGGACTTTTTCTTTCTGTTCCAAGTGATAGCGGATAATGCGCTTGATGTCCATGGTTACTTCGGCGTGGCCGGTAAACTTCCCGTAACGAGTGCCACGTTCTTCAAGAGTTGCTGCGAGGTCAGTCATTTCAATCTCCAAGTAGAAAGAGGGGGAAGGTTTCCCCTCCCCCAGAGTTGCGCGATTAAGCGCGGACTACGCCACCCACACGCTCCATGATCTGGTCTTCGTACAGTTCGTGCTTGACTTTAACACGAACGGCTTGGCCAGTCATCTTGCGCGCTGAGAACACATCACCAGCCTTGTTCATATCGAGAGCTTCGCGGTAGTTACGAAGGCCACGATTCTTACCAGGTGAGTTGTCGATGGTACCTGCATCGGTCAGGTCGAGCATGATGCTGTCGGTCAGCGTGATGGTCGGCTGAGTCAGACCAAGTTGGGTCTGAACATCGGCGGGGATTTCCAGCGTCAGCGGGATGTCCCAAGCGATGCCGGACTTGGTCGGGTCTTTCTTGCCTTGCCATGCACGAGACTTGACCTCGCCGATGACGGCGGTGTAATCGCCAGCAGGGAGGGGTGGACGCTTTTCGGTTGGGGCTTCGATGGTTGCGTCGAGGAAAGTGTCGGGATTGAACATTGACATTGTATTGCTCCTTGAGTTGAAAGGTTGCTACGTTGAGTGACTGAAGTTGAGGACTTGCATAACAGGGTCAGTCACGACCCCTGGTATTAGAATGGGTCGGCGTCCTTAGGCGGGAAAATGTTTACCCAGCCAGACCAGTCTGATGTTGCGATTGGGAGAGAGTCGATCTTAATACTGATGCGACCTTCGGTGTCTTGGAAAGCCGAACCGATGCGAGGATATTTAGTCTTTGCCCCGTTAGGCTGTGGAACGTGGGCGCAAGCTGCGCCGATGAAAGTTTTTTCGGGATTCATACCGCGTTCCGATTCTTCCACTTGTCCATGATGATGCGGAAGTCTGGGGCTTGCTTGGATGCGATGGGAAGGTTACGGGTCTTGACATCGACGTTCGCGGCTGCGGTATCCCAGTAGAAATTCGTACCCTCGCGGACGCAGTAGATTACGTCCGAAAATAACTGCGGAATATCGTTCGACATTGCCTTACCGATGGCCTTGGTCATGAGCTTAATGCCGCCGGTGATTTCATCCTGCTGACGATCAACGTGGGCAGTCATAACGAAGGTGCAACGCAAACCCTGGGTGCAGAGTCGGAGGAAGTTCATCAGGTTGTTCTGGGCGACACCGTAGTCAGGCATGGAGGCGGTGGGTTTGCTCCCAATCACCATCTTGAAAGCTGCGTTAGCCAATTCAGAAAGAGAATCAATGACAAAGATGCGATCAATACCGAAGGTGTCGATAGGCCCAAACTTTTTCCCACTGCGATCGTCAGGAAAATCAGAACAAGCTTGAAGGATTTTGTAGAAAGCATTGTTGTCACCACCCCGGTTAGCATCAACCATCTTGGTGATGGATTCGTAAGAGAGCTTACCCACGTTGTCAGCCGCTTTGAGAAGCTGGTCGAGCGCAAGTGGCTTGGTGAGGGTGGAGTGGTAGTGAAGGTTGGCAGGAACTTCAAGGTCACGATCGCGCCAGTATCCGAGGAGAGTTTCGAGACCGTTCTCGGTGAACAGGGCGAAGACTTCGGTGTTGTTCTCGGCAGCCCACTCGACTAGCTTGCCGAGAGCGTAGGTCTTGCCGGTTCCAGAGGGGCCTTCGATAAGAATCTTCGGGCCGATTGCGTTAGACATTAGGATACCTTTCTAAAATTGCGAGTAGTTCGCGTTGGAGGAGAGCTTGGCTGCATCGGTTGAGGTCTTGGCCGACCAGCATCTGGCCGTCACCATGAGCAACGCATGGGCGCTGCATGACAAGCCAGTGTTGGTTTTCGGCTGGTGACGTTCTAACAACACGTCCCCAGATTTCTCCACACCGAGGGCAGAAGAATGCCCAGGAGGGAAGGTGGTTGATACCTTTCCAAACTCCACGTTCATGTTGAATTTCACCTACAGGGACTGTTCCGTCGAAGCAGGTGTAGATGGCAAGAGGTTCTGACATTGCACGGCCTTGAGGTCTGAGAGGAGGTTCTGGGCGAAGTCATCGGACTGGAGCTTAAATTCGGTGAGGGCTAGTTCAAGAAAGCGAAGAGCTCGGTCATTATCAAGCTTAAACTTCATTGCCGAACTTTCACCATCAATTTCTATCGCACCTTTGTACTGGTCGTGATTACACCAGTCACGGCTAATTTCCAAGGATTTAAGTCTCACGATACCACCTCCTCTTCACGGAGCAACGGGTTCCAGATACGGCGCGAGAATGAACCTTCGAGCCATGGTTGCGGGTCAAGGGATAGGCAGACCTGACGGAAGGCACAGCCAGAGTATTCTGTGCAAGCGTGGTCGAGAGAATAGTCCCACACACCTGACTCCCACATCTGCTTCATACGTTCGATGTCGCGGAGGAGCTGTTCGTACCAGCGGTCAATCATCCAGGCAGGGCGGAACGTCACCGCTTGCATGGTGTCATACTTGGTCTTGAGGATAGACAGACCGCGGACGAGGAAGCCCTGCAAGGGAAGGTTGGCACGACCAGCGCCCCAACAATACCCTGTGAATTGGCTGCGAAGATCCCATTGCTTCGGCCATGATGCGCCGAGGGATGAAGTTGTCTTATCATCCAAACCGAATACCCCTCCAGCGTAATCACAGATCATATCCATACGACCGACGTAAAGGATAGGGTCGCCGGTAACTGGATGCGTTGCGTCAGTTGGTTCGGCAAAAGAAAACTCTACGCCCTTGTCGCCGGACGGGAGGGTGATGGGGGTAGCAGCATCGGAACCGAGGGGGTACTGGGTGAAGTAATACTCAAAAGCACCGGCGGTACGTTCGAGAGACTTAGCGGAATCGGGCGGACACTCGAAGTCTCCGTAAGCGTGCATGAGAGCCATGAGGCCCTTGGCGATGGCGTCTTCGGCAAGCATCCCATCTTGATAGTACGCGACGCGGGCAACCTCAAGACCCTTGGCGTAAGCACCGCCAGCTACGAGGTGGACGGAGGGGTCTTTGGATTTCCAGTGCTGAATATACTCGCGGTAAAATCGGTTCGGGCAGCTGCGAAAGCTGGCAATCATGGTTGAGTCGAGAATCTTGGGAAACGGTGGGCGTTCGGTCATGGTAGAGCCTCCTGTCTTGGTTGTCTTGGGGGCGGCGTTCCGCCGCCTGAGGATTAAATCAGCGCCAAAGGCGAGGAACCGCCTGGCCGAGGGTTAAATTCACCGCATAGGAGATCGTCAGTCACTGCGGGGAAGGTAGAGAGAGGTTGTGGGGTCATTGACGGTGCGCGGCCTGTGGCTACCGCCGAAGGCATCATCACGATTTGAACGGCGGGCGGATACCGGCGGCACTCGCCCTCGGAACCGGCGGGGGTATTCGGGAGGAAGTGGGAACACTCACCGCAGCAATGGCGAAGGGCGGTCATCAAAGGCCTCCGAGTTCGGCAAGGAGATCGTCAGCTGCGGGGATGGCTACCTTCGCGGTCTTGCGGCGGGCACCTTCTGAAGCGTGGGCTGCGGACACACGGCCCTGGCGGAGGGCGGCGATGGCTTCGCGCATCTCGTCCATAGTGATAGTGCCGTCGAGGGCTTTGGTGCGCCAGATGGAGATCTTGGCTTGTAGTTCGGGGGATTGCGCGGTCACGAGCGTGGCTCCTTAAGTAGGGTTTCGAGGGCTTCGATCATTTCCTTCGGGCCGGTAACGTGGTAGCCCTGGGGGAGGCCGAACGGCTGAAGGTCGAGTCGGCGGGAGTGGAAGAAGTCATTGATGAGCTTGATGAAGAGGCGTTGGTAAGCGCCCTTCGGAACGCGACCTTCGAGGTCGGAGTGTAGGAACAGCGTTAGCTTGGTGTAGATGTCTTCGGGCAGCATCAGGTGGATGCCGATAGAAGGGATGACGTTCGGGCGGCGTGGCATGGTCAGGCCTCTCGTGCAGCTCGCGCTGCGTGGGCGGCGGCGATAGCGTTCTCTATGTGATGGCGGGCTGTGTGGAGTCGCGCGAGTGACAGCCCGCGAATTGCCTGGCGGATAATGCCAAGGCGAAGTTCGGGGGAAAAGCCCCCATCGCCGTGGGTTTCGAGCACCTGGGACAGGTAGGCATACCTGATCTGACCGAGAGTGGGGTAGCGTGAGGGGTGCTTCATTCGGTGGGTTCCTGTTTGTTAAGGTTATTTCGCATGGTGTCAAAGAAATCCTGCGCGGTGTGTGCGTAGGCGGCACACTGGCGGGACGCAAAGTCATATGCGCCGGACGCTGCGAACCAGCCGCCAGACATGAGGGCGGAAAGTATGGCGGGTATGTCCCAGGCGGATGAGTAGAATGTGCCGTCACCACAGCTGTGATACGCTCGGCGTGGGAGCGGGTCGCGGTTGCGGCTGGGCATAGGGTTGTGCGACATGGGGGAGCCTCCAAGGTGAGCGGGTTATTGTGGCCGGATTCGGCGTTTCATGTTCGTATTATATACGGATAATTCGTTCGTGTCAATAACATTTTCCAAAGGGATGTTCGGTTTCCGCATTACCTGCGGAAAGTCTATTGGCATAGGAGCGGAGCTGTTTGCCATGCCGACTGGTATGCCGTCTCCGTCGTAGAGCCAGTAGGCGTTTCCGGTGCGGGTGACTTGGGCGACTGGCTTGCCGGAGAGGTCGGTGATCCAGAGGACTTCCTGGGCGTGTGCGGGCTGGCAGGAAGTCAGGAGGACTGCGGGGAGGAATGTGCGGAGGAAGGTGTTCATTGTGGGTCTCCTTCTACTATAAAATCGTACAGTGCTCGCTGAAGAGCACCCACGAGCTTGAGTGTAGAGTCTATTGAGTGGTAAGTCTTCACCCAACTCTGTATCTCGTCTCCCTCTATTTTTTCCCCGCAGAAAACAACAATCATACCTCCGTTGTGAATCATGGTCGGGTTAGCTTCAAGCGTTTCTATACAGTTTTTTAGTGTGTTGATAGCGCGTTTAACAAGCGCATCGTTTGGCGTTACTGCCGCTATTACCTTACTCACTTGTTCTTCTCCTTAAACTTGGCAATGACGGCACGGGCAAAATGAAACTGTCTGTCGCAGGTTGGCACGATTGAAGCTGTATCAACATTGATTTTCATAATCTCATCATCCGTCAGGTCTTTTGTACGGACAGGGGCGGCGTAGAGTGGTGTGCAAAAGCGATCAACATCTTCTTCTCTGGCGTGAAATTTTCTCCAGCCATGTCTACACACTTCGCCGTTCTTCGCCATCCACGCCACCGGCTCCTGCTTCACAGGCTCCTCATAATCGTCAACATCCACCCATTCAGGAATAGCAGGCTCGGCTACCATTTCGTTAGCGCCACCAGAATGGTCGGCTAATGCCTCACGGATGGCGGCTAGGGCTTTGGGAAACTTTGGTCTGTAGATGTTGGCGTGAGTTCCATTATTCCAATCTGTGCCATGCAACATCCCAGAGAAAATCTCCTCTGCCAGCTTCAATGCTTCGGTTGTTTTGTTCATTTCATACCCCAACTGACAGTAAACGGAGCGAAGTAGAAGGCGACAGCGATGATAGCCACGCCTACTAAAAATGCGGCTATAGGTGCGGCAGGAATTTTGCCGGTAAACCCGCCATACACCGCCGACAGACCTACTCCGATAACGCAAAGGTAGCCGCCGAGTAATAGCAGCGCAATAAATCCAATAACAGCCATCATTCGTTCTTCTCCTTAAATGCGGCGATGACAGCACGAGAAAATGAGACCATCTTTGTCCACGGAGTGTTTCCGTAGCTGTGCTGGTCACACTCAAATAATTCATCACTCGTCAAATCAACCCACTCGCCTTGCGGCTGCGCCAATGCTTCACGCAGGGCGGTGATTGCAGCATCATCGGATTCAAGCCAAATTGTACAATTCGTTTTTAGTTCTTCAAGAGTTGTCAACGCCATCTGCATGGCTGCTCGTTGTTGTGAGTTCATCTAAAAATCTCCTGTTCAAGTAATTTGTTTAATCGGGCAAGTTCTTTCATATAGGCGCTTGCCTGCTTGGAGTCGTTAAGCCCTGACGCCACTATTGAAGCGGCCTGCATAAAGCGCATGTCTCCGATTACCTTGCGAACCGACTGCAAATCTTCTTTGCCTATCCCCGTTGGCTGTTGCATGGCTGCTCGTTGTTGGTTGTTCATTTCATGCTCCCTTATTTCATCGGCAACTGTTCCACCAAACATTTCTCTGCTAGGCATGCCGTCAAAATGGTCAGCAATACGATTACGCTCTGCCTTTGCTACTAGGGCAGCGAAGCGTTCAAACATCTGCCAGTTAATCTCTCCGTCAGTCATGTATCTGGCAAAGCCAGCCTCCCGCGCCATGCGGATGATTTCGTCTTGTGTCATTCTGGAAACTCCGTGCGTGACCATTCAAGTTTTATTGGGTAAACATCTTGCAGTTTGTTGAACGCATGCTCCGAATCAGAAAGCATTTCCTCACATAACCCCCCATTTAAGGAAGCCCACAGCCAACGAACCACGGGCTTCTTTTCTTCTGGCTTGATGCGGTATTGCAGCGTATCTTTCCATTCCGGTACGTTTGATATGTCATACCATTCACCATCACCGAAACTCCACTGAATCTCAGCACCATCTGCCCACTGATGGATTAGGTCTGCGTGTTTATGTTTCACTTCGAAATCCTCCCAAGGAATCCTCCGGCAGCAAACGCCACCAGCACTATAACCATAGCCAGCCATACCGGAACCCAAACCCCGTCCGGACTGACATCTACCGGCAGGTAATATCCTGCGCCCCTCATGCCGACCTCCACCAATCCGGCTCTGCCCGACCGCGATTCCAGACGGCAAATTCTTTACTATGATAGTACGCCCGATAAGCTTTAACAGGGTCTTGCGACCGAAACCCTTCCGGCATACACTGGACGAATGGGGTAGCTCCTGTTTGCAAGGTTGTGCGCGGGTCGGCCAGTAATTCAATCACTCGTGCCGAGGCATGAACCTTGCCGTACCGCTCGAAGTACTCCTGCGCCAGGGCTTGCCCGTGGGCTACGAGCCAGCGGTAATTCCCCTCGTGCGAACCCGCCCACAGTACACAGGGATGCCGTGAATGGGTCGGCTTGTAAGGCCCGCCATTCACCGTGGATAGGATCTGGGCTGTCTCCAGCACCATCTTGACAACGTGCTTGTCGCACTGCATCTGCGCCGCTACTTGCGGGTCAAGATCCAGAACAAAGATATTCATATTTGAGCCTCCATAAAATTACATTATACACCGGAATCGGGGAGTACGCAAGCCTCGCGTTCCCACTCTTCGTCATTCAGCCTATCCGCTTCGTGTTCGAGATACTCCCAGTAGTCGGGAACGCTCGAAACTTCGGGCGGATTCAGGGGTTGATCAGGCACTTCAAACTGCGGCATAATGAGCACTCCGCAGGGATACCGCCCTGCAATCGGGAACCTCCGGAAAGGTGGCTGGGAGGGGCAATTCAATTCCCCTCCCGTCCGACCCCGCCGCCAAGTGGAGGCTCAATTTCATCTTGGCGACTCGGCGTTCAGTGTACCACCACCACAACGCCTAAAAACCTAATTGTTCCGCTTCCCAAGCCTGGCGAACTTTAATAGCTTCTTCAAGCGATGGGCCAGAGTACAGCGTTTTCTTTGGGCCTTGGTTTCGTGGATAACCACGCTCTCGGACTAAGACTCTATACCCACCACGAAACAGCTCAACACCTTTAACACCACTGCGGCTGTTGGTTCTTAGACCTTGCCGACCTAGCGTATTCTGTTCTGCCTTAGTAATCCACCTACAATTTTCTTTGCAGTAGTTTCCGTTGCTGTCGATGCGATCAATAGTAGCGTGATCGAACCAAGTTGCTAACATATCTGCGGCAAACCCTTCCGGGGTTTCCCAAGTAGGGTCATAGGTAATACCACGACCGCCGTAGCGTGGGTACGCTGGATGGTGTGAATTGTTACAGCGATTTTTCATATCTCGGTGTGATATGAGAAAGCCTTTGTTCATAAGAGCTCCTTTTAGTCTTGGTTGAGAGTAGGGCAGCAGGTGCGGCAAATTGGGAGACGGCCCTTTGCGTTACCCGCTGCCCTCTCTCAGGAAAACCCCCTCTTGCGAAGGGGCAGACCTGAGAGGTCTGGCTTACGCCAGTTCGCCCAGCAGATCGTCGGCATTGACTGCCGTTTTGGACTTCTTCTCGCGTTCGAGGCGTTCGATGACCTGGCCAGTCTTCGATGCTGGATTGCGGAACGAAGCGTACAGCGCTGCGCGGGTGAGTTTCTCGCCCTTGGCTTCGGCTGCGTCCAGCTTGGCTTGCAGGAAATCCTTGATTTCGCCAACCGACTTACCAGTGACTTCGCAGATTGCACGAATGACCACCGAAGCGCCGGAGAACGAATCGCCTGCCTTGCGGGTAACACCCCACTCACCGCGAGCCAGACGTTCAGTGATCGTTTCAACAGCGATCACCATGTCATCCACACTCTCTTCACCAGCGGTCTCGTCACCAATCTTCTGACTGGCGCCGTGAGCAGCGAATTGCAGCAGCAGATCTTGCGGCACAACAAAGGTACGGGTTTCGCCGTTGCGGAAGTCAAAGCGAACACTCGCTTGACCGCCTTCAACCGACGTTTCCTTGATCAGTTTGCGCTTACCGGCAAAGCCGACAACGCGACCATCAGACATCTGGACTTGTTCGACTTCCGTCGGAGCCTTCTTTTGAACTTCGCTCATAGCTTGTTTCCTTTGTAAAATGACCATCCTTTAGTGGCGATTGGTCTAACTCCTGGAGGAAAGCCCTCCCCCGAAGGGACTCGTGAGAATCCCCTCGAAGGGTACTTTACGCATTACCGGCTGGTGGAATCTCCCGCAAACCCTGTTCTAGCATGGTTGCTTTGAACGCTTGGAATTGTTCATAAAACCGTAGAACTTCGAATATAGTTTCCGGCTTTAACTTCCCCGCTGCCATAGCATTGATCAGGAGGAACATATCCGGCGGTTCTCCAGCCCCCCGAACTCTCAGGGAAGCAATTCGGTCTACCTGTTTTTCCTCGTCCAATTCCTGCTTGATCAGCACTTGCATCAGGATTTGCACTTCATGCTCCTTCGCCACTGCGAACACTTGTTCGACCAGCGGAAGGATTTGGTCTTCATAGACCTTAGTTTTGTCGTACATTGTAGAGCCTCGCTTTCTTTTGTGGATTCGGGCGAATTATGCGGGGATAACCCGCCCGAACAAATCCCATTATACCCACACCCCCGCCCGAAGTCAACCAAGACTTTTCACCCCTCAAGAATCCTTATCATCGCTTCGTTCGGGTGTTTGACCTCACAGGCGTCTACCCATTTCTCCGCATCAAAGCGGGGATTGTCCCCCATAAACAGCCGCCCAAACCGCACACACAAGCGGGCTCGAACGGCAGGTGCTTCCGCCGCGATACCTGCGGCCACCAGCCTTAGCTCTTTCCGTCCCATCATCGCTCAACACTCCCTTCAATATCCACAATTTCGAGATTTTCCAGCAGTTCTTCCGCCGAGATCACGGCGAACTCCCAGCAGCTTTCACACTGCGTCACGGGCTGTTCGGTTTGCGGGGCTTCCTGCCGATGCCCGCACGCTAAGCAAAACCCTTCCCCGTGGGCGTCTGCCGCCCGTATTTCTTCAATCGTATATTTACGCATCTTGCATCCTCTTTTTAGTAACGTCAAATAACTTCCTTGCGTCGGTGAGTTTTTCAAAACTCTCCCAAAACACCCGTTCATGCCTTCCAAGATCATACAGCCGAACTTGATAGACTGTACCCCCTTCGTGCCACAATGTCAAGATTTTGTTGTCCCGTTCAAACTTTTCGACATACCCACAGGCCAGCCCATAAGCCGTGAGCCGCCCGTCCTTACGCCGGAGTTGTGCCACGTTGTCCCCCTTTCCGTCCCGCAAGTATTCCAATCAATTCCGCCTTTTCTTCGCCCCCGATGTTCGCTTCATCAATCATGCGCAGGGTCTCAACAATCATCTCCCGCACCATCAGGACTCTCAACTCCAGATTTTCGTTCGTCATAATTCTAGCTCTCCTTGTTTTGGTTGATTCAATGCCTGCCACACAATCCCTGCCAGACTCACCGCCCGACCTTCGGCCAGACATTCCACATAGGCAACTTGCCAGCGGGCTTGCCGCCGTAGCCAGGGGATATACCCCCTTCCCTCACTTCGCGCCATGCCGGGCATCCAGATAGACATACTTCACCTCATGGTGCGGGACGCTTAAGCATTCTAGCTCCAGCTTCTCCAGCTCGTCGGGTGTCCAATCCAGCTCCCGCATCTCATCTGCGCTCACCGAAAAGCTCGTCCCCGAACTTGTCCGAAAGACGCCGACCCTTCCACCTGCCCCAACTTGGCTAATTCGCCCTGTCTGTCCCGAGCTTGCATGAAGCCCTAACATCCCATATTCCAGCTTTTCCGTCATACACTCCTCCAAATCCAGACTGCCAGCCCGATTGCCACAGCCCCGTAAACCAGACATTCCGTGATCAGATTCTCCCGATCCCTGTCCAGCCTCTCTTTTACCACTTCAACAAGTCTGCAACCCATCTATCCAGCCCTCCGTCTTCAATCAACCGCACTCCGACCCAGACTGCAAGCCAGACCAGTGCCCATGTCATCAAATCTTTCATTTCCCTTCCCCTCTCCGGCCTGTCGGATCACTATAATCCCCTGGAGCCATATCCCGCCCCGGTTCTGGAATATCCACAACCTGCCCAAAGCCCCCCGCACGTTCCCGAACAGCCTTCATAGCCAGTTTCACCCCATCTTCGGGTTTCGGGGTTTCCCCTTCCAACTCTTTCCGCATTTCCTGTTCCCTCATCAAGTCTTCTAGAAACGCTGTCGGTGTCGGCACACCTACCCCCACCGTTTCGCCGCCCGCATAGCCAGCCCGTGTTTCCCGCCAACTTTCGTTTCGGACAATTCGCCCTACCTGGGCAATCCCCACATCAAATTCCCGTGTAAGTTCCCCTTGAGTCCATCCGGCAGCATAGAGCTCCCGCATTCGGCGAACCTGCACCCATGTCAGCTTAGCGCTTTTCACATTCCCACTATCAAATCTTCCGTTTTTCATTTCCCACTCCTTTCCAGATACCCCATCAAATTCCTCGTCCTGTCCAGATCCCACTCTAACTCCGTCAGCAACGTCTTACAGGTCTTACACAGCAATCCCCGCGTAAACCCGTTCCTTCTAACCCCCGTCTGCCCTACCGGCCCAGGCTGATCTTCATCCCAATCCGGAAACGCTTGCAGCCCTTCTTGCTCATCCTCTTTCAGCGCATGGGCAATATCCTCCAAGCACCCAGGGCACTTCTTTTGCTGCTCCTCAAAGATCTCATCATACCTTTCCTGCGTAACTCGGTATTTCGCCCACAGACTTTTAATATACCCTTGCCGGTCTTTCGTCCAGCCCGACAGGACGCGCTCGGGTAGTGGCTTTTGCTTCATTCGGTTTCCCCCGTGTTGCCCATCTCATCATCCTCATTCTCGCCCACGTCATCCTACCCTACGTGGGGGGGAGATTCGGTAAACTAAAAATTCGGTTCTAAGTTGGAAAGAAAAAAAAAAAGAGGAACAATTCTCAATTAGAAATTTTCCAGCTTTTGCTTTACCCAATCTCCCTCCCTAGTAGAGTAGGAGAGGGCGGCGGATGATTTCATTATACCGCATGGCGTGGCGATGTCAACCCCGTTTTGAATTACCACATATGACGGGCAACCATCCCCCGCGTATATGATGGTATACGCCCGCCCACGTTTGCCCCGTGTGGCGCGATTGCGTGGCCGTGGCGGGCATTTTGACATGGCGCATTTCCCCCGTTTTCCGCCCACAAAAAAGCCCCCGCCAAAGCAGGGGCTCCCTACCAACCCTTTCGGGCGTTAGGCCAACTCGCCCAGCAATTCGTCCGCGTCCGGTGAGGATGTCGCTCGCATTTCCGCGATGCGCTTCGCCACGGCAGGGGCTTTCGCCAGCTCGCGCAACAGGGCTGCGGGAGTGGTGCCTTTGCGTTCGGCCAAGGTATCCACACGTTCGCGCATTGTGGTGATGTCTACGCCCTGGACATCCGCGAGTGCGCGGAGGGTCAGGCCTGATGGTTTTGCCGCCCCGCCGGATGCGACACGCAGTGCCCATTCATCCGAACCCGACATGTAATGCGCAGCCAAGGCCTCCATTGCTGCGAATTTATCGGCGGGGCTTGCGGGTGCGCCGGTGTCGGGGTTGCGGGACATGGCAGCCGCATCCGCGATGCGCTGCTTCATGCCGTGAAATGCGGCATAGGCGAGAACCTCTGGCGACAGGCGCGACATATCGAGTACGATTTCCCCCGCGTCTCGGACGGTGAACGTGATTCGATTACTTGCACGATCAATTTCTACAGCCATCGTTGCGTTAGACTTCATTTTAACTTCTGACATGGTGAACCTCCATTTTGTCGTGGGCGGTGTTGCCCGATATGCCCCCGCGTGAGCAGAGGCATAACGTGCTACACCATCGCTAGGTTTAATAATATCATAGTGCCCGCCATCCACAAAACAATCTCATACCATTTCATACGAACCTCCCATTGTGGCGCATCCAATCCGGCTGCGCATGATGTCATTATATGCGCGGCTGGCAGGATGTCAAGCCACTCGCACGAAATATATTCTAATTGAGAATCCCCAAACGATAGCCGTGGGCTATCTCCCGCCCCGCTAGAAAGAATAACGCGCGCGCCTGCGCGTAGCAAGAATCGTGCCAACTCGAATCCCCAATCGGCCAGACATTATACCCCTTTCCAATATGCCAAACAATAACCCCAAGCGAGCTTGCACACCATACCCCAAGGGTAGAGGCTAGTTGCCCCCTGCGGGAGGGGGGTGGGGGCAAAATTTCTTCTTGAAAATTTTTGATATGCCCTCCTCCTATTTTGCGACCAGTTTTAATATAACGTGCTATTATCGTGACTGGGAAAC
>OGWN01000050.1_pt1 | contig 15470 bp, 26 predicted proteins | sample 1575921 | NCBI WGS metagenome assembly OGWN01 (sample SAMN07581531, study PRJEB24739) | freshwater metagenome
GCAGATAATATTATTAAATGGATATTAGGAGAAGAAACAAATGAGCAAGATAAAAGATACAATAATAGATAAAGTAAGTGAAATTGCAAACGAATACAAGTATATAGATGAGGGTAAAGAACATCTACACACTTATTTAGGAAAGCCACTACTAGGAACATCAACAGTTGTAGGAGTATTGAGTAAAAACCTTACTTGGTGGGCAGCAGAAACGGCTGCAGTTGAGTGTTTAGAGGCAGGAGAACATATCCCGGGCATAAGAGAAGAATACCGAGTTCAACAGCGGTACGGTGGAAAGCCACGTTTGCGGTAAAGCTGTTGCCGATGGTGATTGCATCGTTGTCAGCTTCAGCGTAACGCAGACCCGGAGAGCCGATGGTGAATGAGCCACCAGACAGGGCGCTGTTAGCAACATAGATGTCAGACGTACCCGCGAAGGTTACGCAGTCACCCGCCAGCAGAGTGCCAGATCCGGTGTCAACGCTGATGGTGGTGTCACCAACTGCGCCTGCGGCTGAAAGCTGGTAGCTCGTGCCAGTGCCCTTTGTGTGTGATGCAACGCCAGCAGATTCCTTAATCATCAGGCCCTGAAGGTCAAGAAGCGTGCCCTGACGGAGCAGATCAGAACCGCCAGCGGTGTTGACCTGTTGGAGCTGGGCCAGATTACGCAGTTTTACGCCAGCCGCTGAGTTGATAACCAGCGTGATCTGGTTGTCAGTCGGGCAACCGTTGTCTACGAGGATCTGACGGACTTCTGCCACCGTGTTGAAGTTTGATGCAAAAGGAGTCGTGCCAGCAGAGCCGACAGCGCGTGATGCGCCTTTGTAAGCAGCCGTTGCAAGGCTAGACTCGATGCTGTTGCAGATAGCGCGCATGGCCTGCTTGATCTGATCGCCGTAGATCGTTTCAAAGCCTGAGCCGTTGTTAACGTGCTTGATGTCCTCGCCAGTCCACGGGATCTGAACTGATGCGTAGTTGTCGAGCGTCATTGTTTTGTTATCTACCGTCTGATCGGTTCCTTCCGGAATCGTCATGGACGGAGCAAACGTGGTGTTTACGCTCGGAGTGCGGGTAAATGCAGCGCGGATCGTATCGCCTTTAGCAGCACGAGTCGTTGCATCGCCGTTGATGGTTGCTGAAGGAATGAACCCAACGAGTTCACGACCTACAACATCAGCCGCCTTGTAGATGTCGGCGGCAAGGTTCGACAGAACATTAGCCATTTGAGATACCTCTGGTCAGTTGTTACACCGACGAGAGGTATCTGGAGAATTTATCCTTCTACCTTCCCGCCAGCTTTCGCAAATTCAGACCGTTCATAGTGTGACGCAGCGTCAAACCGTTCACGGGTCCAAACCTTTTGCCCTGATGACCCACCGGAGCCACCAGATGCACCACCGCCACCATTGCTGGGTGCGGCAATGTAGTGCTTGCCTTCATCACTGGTTGCCCAAGATGAAACAAACTCGGTCAGTTCCTTGTCTCCGATGACTGCTTTTCGAGCATCACCGTCAACAATGATCTTTGCCTGAGTACCAAACATGGCCTTGACTGCGGGAAGGAACTGATTAGCAACCCCAACCTTGACCAATGCTTCTGTCAACCCGTTATCAAGAAGAAGTTTTTGAGTAAAACCAGACTCTGATGCAAGTGCATCTTGAGCTTGCTTCAACAACTTTGCCTGTTCTTTACTGGCTTTATTTGCATTGCCCAGATCAACTTCCAAGGAATCAATCTTGGTCTGCAATCGGTCCAGTTCGGCAGGGTCAATTGCTCTACCCTTTCGCGCTTCCTTAAGTTCGGCTAGAAGTTCCTGATTTTTCTTGGCTAAACCGCCAGTCGCAGTTTCAACGGCCTCATCAATTTTGGCCTTCAACTCTTCTTCAGTGATGTCCATCTATACCTCTGGTTTTGATGGTTGTCCCTCTGGGACGGGTTGAGTTACTCAGTAACTTGATGATAATTAAGCACAAATAAATTTATACGTCAATTCCAGCCTTTTTAAACATCGCTGCATCTTTAGATTGCAGTTGCTTCAAAGTGTATTCCTTACCGGATTGATCGACAAATCTGTCAAGATCCATGCCTTCTCTAAACAACTTTCCACGTGTTGGTCCGAGCACTTCATCTTGGAAAGCAGCAGGCTTTTTCTTTAGCCATGTCTGGTATGTCTCTGCTTCTGATACCTGACCATCCATTGAAGCACGAGTGCCCGGCGGGGCTTCGTCTAGGTCGATTCCGAGTTCTCGGTATGACTTAAGGACTGGAGTAGTTGCCGATCTACATCTGAAGTGGGCAGGTGGTCTAGGCCCAGAATCAACCGGGTATACCTCTCCATCCCGTGACTGGCAGATAGGAGTAGTTCTAGCATCAAGAGTTGATACCCACTGAACGCCTTTGATGAGGTCATCGTTTGCACCATAAAAAGTCTGTCTTGCCTCGTTTGCCGTGTGCGCGACTGCTGTTGATACTAATGCTTGCGCTTGTCTTTGATTCAGCGCGGTTATGCCATCAGCATATTTCAGTGCCTTTGTGCCGATGACCCGCTTGGTGATCTGGCCGTATGACTCACCTTCGACAATGCCCATGCGGACAGCATCGCGTATGCGGGTATAGCTGTCTTGATTTAGCTTTTCCACCCATTCGCTTAACAACTTGCCTTCAAATGGCTTTGCCTCGACTGCAGCAATTAGCATCTCTGCTGATGGCGTGGTCATGTTCAATTCAACTGGTGTTGAATCGCGGATGACTTGCTCTTGGTGATTGGCTTCGTATTCGGCTAGGTCAGCCAATTCCAATGACAGATCCCGGCCAGCTTCTTCCCATGACGCACTGATGATATTGCGAACGCCTGCCAGCCTTGCGTCTATCTGCTCGACTGTGAATCCAGACTCAATGTCAGATAGCTGTGCAGCTAAATCCTTGTCAGCCTGCGCCAGTACATTCAGGATCTTTCTGGTAACCCCAGATTCATAGCGCAGCAAATAAATCTGGTGCGCTATTGCTTTGTCTCTGATTTCCTCGTTTGCGGTCATGCTGTAGTCGTCATACCCGGAGGAGTCATATCAATACGCTCCTTCTCATCATCAAAGCTGACTTCTGGTCTGATGATGTCACCCTTTACCAGATTGTCGAACAGCGTCTGGTGACTGATAGCGCCTGCCTGCCAAGACTTTACTAGTTCAGCAACATCTTGGTGCGTCATTGACTGCGGAATGTAATCGCGGTTGATCTCAATTCGCACATCGCCAGCAATGCCTGACCAATTTGCCATCCATTCAAGGCAATGCGTCAGACCAATGCTGATTGATTGAGCAATAGACGCCAGAACAGAGTTCTCGCCAGCCCGATGAATAGCAGCAGTCTGCGCTGTTTCTGCTGTGCGCTTCTCTGGTGCAAGGATTCTGGCTCCCAATGTAGCCATCATTGATTCCTTGGATCGCAACGCTTCCCTCAGTTCTGAGAGTCCTTGCCCTGAGAATTCAAGGTAGAAAGCCTTTGCTGCTGGATCGGGAAGCAACCAAGCTGTGCCTGATCCGATTCTAAGTTGCGCTGATTGGTCATCAGAATAAAAGCCAGTGACAACCGGAGTTGGCAAGCCTGTGAAATGCAGTCCGTGTTCGTAATCAGCGGTAGTTCTGTAGTGACTGAGGTTAACGTCAACCAAGTCAAGCAAAGGAGGCTTGTCCACGTTTGGCCTGTTGTCCCTGACACCAAAGAACTCGAACGGGATACGGGCAATCGGTCTGCCTTGTGACTGCGGGAACAGTTCAGACTCGACATAGAAGTCACCCTTTTCATTCTTGCGGAATACGCGCTGGCGGTAATTCCCTTCTGGCAGATCCAGTACACGCCATTGGGTTTTACATTCAGCCTTAAATTCGTCTTCGTAGATCTCGTATTCTTCTTCGAGAACAACCAAGGTCAGCATATCCACGCCTTGGATGCGGTCTGTGCGCCAGTTGATGATGGCCTCTGCATCATACATCCGCATATATGGCCGCATGCCTAGCGTCTGGGCCTGTGCCAATGTGATAGCCTCTGCCATTGGTGGATGGTCTACCAGAACACCACAGCGACCAATCTTGACCACCTCCTCGGCAAGCATTTCTGCAAACTGATGCAGGGATAGTCCAGACATCGTGATGTCAGTTACTAGTGACTCCATTGCCGTTGGGTATTCAGTCACCGGAGGCTTCAGGAACATCATTCCTGTCAGTCCATCAATGGTGCGCTGAGTCGCGTTATAAAACAGTGCTCGATCTCGATAGCCTTTGTATTCCTGATCCGTCTGCCCAGATAATCTTGGTAGGTACTGGATGCCGTATTCATGGATCTCATCTTGACCTTCGGCAGAGTGTTCGCAACGCTCCCATTGGTTGTAATGTTCTTCGTATTCTTCGTGCTTTGAATCAACGGCCATGCTAGATACCTACAATTTGGGCGAATTGGGCTTTATTTTGCATGATTGGATACCGATAGACCACAAAATATCCTGATGCGTCAATAACATGGTCAAAACCTGACTTTTTATCTGGCTCACCATTCTTGTCGTAAGACTGCTTTTCCAGTGCCTCAACCAGTGAAGGACATGTCTGCGGATTGACCCTGTATCGCCTGTTTCCTTGATTGTGGATCATGTGATTAACCGACAGGATTCTGTCCTTTACCCTTGGGTTCCTGCTGTTTACGCACACCTGAAAGCCTGCTGCCCTCAAGATGGCATGATCTGATTCAGAAGCATTGACGGTCTTTCTGGCATTGCCGCTGGCATCTGGGTACACCATGATGCGGTGGCCTTGGTATCTATCCTTTAGCACTTGCGCCATTGTGGGCGTGTCATAGATCCCTGTCAGTTCCATTACTGCGTGTGGTTCATCTTTTCGCAGCACATGGATGACAGCCGACATATTAGTGACGTTGAAGTCCATGCCAATATGCAGCACTTCGCCTTGCTGGATGGTTTCATCAGTCGCATTTAGCGCCCTGTCGAACTCTGGATAGACAGATCCAGCAGTCAGATTAACGAACTCACCATCTAGATACGCTGCCAGCAGATTGCTTGAGTATGTGTTGGTCAGGTTCTCAATGTATCCCGGTGGCAAGTGGCTGGCATTGTCCAGTGTCTTGGCCTTGAACATGACATAGCCGGGAGCGGGATCTTTTACCCAGCGCTCATAAACAAACCGAAATCCTTCAGGCGTAGTTGCCACGGCAACCGTGTTTGGCATTGAACATTTCTGCCTGTTTCTGGCAATTACCTTTGTCCAGACCTCTCTGGCCTTATCCAGTGGCAATGTATCAAGTTCGTCTAGGATTGAGTGCGCGACTTCGTATCCGACAATGCGCTCCGGTCGTTCCATTGTCCTAAACAGAATTCGACCAGATCCTGGGAATTCAATATGCGGTGAATTGCCGCCTCTTACTTTGTATGACCAGCCTTTACGTTCGCAGAGCTCTGGGAAGCGTCTGATGGCAATGTCCTCAACCAGAGGAAAGGTCGGCAGATAATAGGCTATGTCTGATTGCTTGAAGTGGGTCTTAAGCGCCATTGCTCGGGCAATAGCTGCTGCTGTCTTGCCTGATCCGAAGCCACCTACAAATGCTGGGAATGGCTCTCTGCTAGTAGCAAAAGCCTTTTGCGCTTGTGACAGCGGCACTAGACAAACTCATCTACCGAGGCAGGCAGTTCGCGCAGTGATACATCCAGCCTTACTGGTTCGTTGTAGCCATGCATGGCATTGAGTTCTTTTACAGCGCCTGTCATGCCATTAGAGTTTTTCTTTTCTTGAGCCACTTTGTAAGCACTTACCAGAGCCTTGACGCTCATTTCCCTTGTCCAAATTGCTTTGGTTTCAAGAACTTGCTTTAGGCTAGACACCCTACCCGTCACCTCCCCGTTCTGCATCAATTCTGATGCCCTTTTGTGTATGGTTTCTGGCTTTGTTGATTGGCTTACATCAAATGCCGCTCTGTAAGCATCTGTTTGAGTCATGCCATCTGCTATGGCTTGGCAGAATGCTTCTTGCTTTGCTGTGAGGCTCATATTGCCTCCTGTGTAATTGGAGCGTCATGGTCGGTGTCGCACCGCCGCATTTCTGGTGGCCCAGATTCTGCCTGCTTATGACGCTTTGGGTATGGCTTTGCCAATTTTACTATCTTCTCTGCCATTGGTTTGCTCAACGGGTAAATGTAGGTATGTTTCCCAACAGCAATTTTTACTGGCAGATTGGCTTGCGGTATTCCTAGATCATCTATTGTCTTCTTGTGTGTCCACTTGCCTTTGTACCAAATCTTCTTTGCTGTCGATGAAACGCCAGTGTATGTCCAGTTCATGGCTTGGTAGATGCCACCATTATGGTTCTGCTCTGGATCAGCATAGCTGACAATTAACTCAAGTTCTGGTGACTGTGATTTCAGGTATCGAATTGCCAGAGCACATATCTTGCTAACTGGTGATGTGTGCTTTGTTAAGGCAACCCTAACCAGTTCTACGCATTTGTCTTGGCCTAGTCCAAACTTTAATCCCATGTTTCTGTTTGCGCCTCTGCCAAACAGAACGACACCAATGTATTTGCCATTCTCCCATGCACCTACCTTGACCAACTTTCCAACTGGCAGGCATTTGCTGTAATGCCAATGCTCACAGGCATACTTGGCTGCTTCATGGCTTGCCCAATCTATCTTTAGCTCAGCCTTGCTCACGCAGATCAAACTCCTTTCCACAATGCGGACAGGCAACCCACTTTGGTTCAAGCTGGTCTAATTTGCCTTGGTCATTTTCTGATGCTGGGTCAAAGTCAGGAGTGTCCAGCAATGCTTGCAGTTCATGCGGAGCGAATCCAAGCAACCCAATCTCGAATTCTTGGTCTTCTAGGTCTATTACCTCTTGTCGCAGCAAGTCATTATCCCATCCGGAATTAAGTGCCAGCTTGTTGTCAGCAATGACGTAAGCCTTTTTCTGAGCCTCTGAGAGATGCGATAAGCGCAAACATGGGGCTTCATCTAGCTTTAGCTGTTTCGCGGCCTCTAAGCGGCCATGACCAGCGATAATGACGTTGTTTTCGTCTATCAGAATTGGGTTGGTAAACCCGAACTCTGTAATAGATGCAGCAATCTGGTCAATCTGCTCATCAGAGTGCGTTCTGGAATTGGTTGCATAACCTGTCAGCTTGTTCAGCTTCAGATATTCGATCTTGTGTTTCAATGGCTTGTCCTGTGTTGCCTGTAAATCTATTTTGATTCCACTGGCTTCTGTCTGTCAATCTGCCTCAGTTTTAGTTCCAGTACAGCCAGTGCGTTCCATGCAACGTGGGCAAGGTGGTCTAGATCTGTTTCTGGATCTTTCTCTGCCGTGTTGGACTGGAATAGATGTCTAAGCAGTGCAGCTTGGTATCGGCTTTGGGCATCCTGCACAAGTAACCAGTTTCCTGGTGCGTACTTGTTGGCTCCGAACGTTGCTACCTTGCCGATTTCCTCTAATGCTTTGCCGAAGTCTAGGAGCAGATCTAGTCTTGGCTTGTCATTGTCGAATTTCATTCCTGCTGTCAAAGCGTTCTCCAGTGGCTTATCCAGTCATTGTTGTATGTTGGCATTGGCTGGTGGTCTTTCTTCTTATGCCTTGCTTTCATCTTCTTAAATGCCTTCTTGCTTAATGGCTTTTTCTCTTGTGGCTTCCAGTATTTACCTAGATTGTTCATGTTTAAGCCAAATGGTGAGTTTTTGAGCAAACCTAGCCTTTACCGCAGACTAGCCACGGTAACGCTGTATTAAGCCAAACGGAGCCGTTACATCGCTTAACCTTGACCAGACTTATCTCAGGTTGTTTACCAGAGCATGGTTTCCCAATGCAGTCGCAGTTCACCTGACTACCAACCGGATCTAGTCTCAGCCCTCCGCTTCCCCTTTGTCTTGCTCGTGTAAGGGAACAGGCATCTCACCGTGTGATCTGCCTTCATTCAGTTCATCCCACCGACGTACCGCAAATGAACCTAGACGGATTGATAGCCAAAAAAAAAGCCTAGGTGGTTGCTACCGCCCCGGTTGAGCCCCCTCTCACAAGGGATCGGGGCGGGTAGGTAGCAATCATCTAGGCTCTCGTATCGGGCTCAACTCCGACAGGTAAATTATCTTTCTAAGTGTTTGATCTGTAAAGTCTAAAATTTATTTTCATAAATAGCTTTACACTCTGTAAAATTTACTTTTATAATAACCCATAGCCAGCAAGGTGCTGGCCCTAACCGGAGAGACCAAAATGATGAACTTAGGCACACAGACTGGATCACTTGTTAACCATATCCTGAGCCGCGAATCAGTTGTTCCGCAGATTGGCATGGGTGCAACGCTCCTTTCATGGTCTGACCGTACTCCTGCAACGGTCATTGATTGGGACGCTAAGAAAAAGCTGGTGACTGTCCAGATTGATAACTACACCCGGATCGACACTAATGGCATGAGTGAATCACAGGATTATGAATACACAGCCAATCCTGATGGTGCGATCTACCGCTACAAGTGGATTGATGGCAAAGGTTGGGTCTGCATGGTCAAGAACCCAGAGACTGGCAGATTGATCCAGTCAAAGTGTGGCGGTCTTACGGTAGGTAGACGCGAACGCTTCTACGATTTCAGCTTCTAATCAACCCGCGCCAAGGATGGCGCACTTTCAACAGGAGACAGACATGACAAACGCAGCACTGGTAGCAAAGATCATCCGCGCAGAACTTAAGAAGCATGGCATTGCTGGCCGTGTGAAATCATCCAACTACACAGGCGGCAGTTCAGTCGATGTTTACGTCAGCGATCAGCTTCCTGCTACCGTCCAGAAGATCAAGGAATTCTGCTCAGACTACAAAGCTGGTTACTTTGATGGACAGACCGATATGTACGTCTATCAGCACAACGACAACCCAACGGTTTCATTTATCTTCGTTCACAACGAGATCAGCCCAGACCTGATGAAACGCGCAGAGGATTTTGTCAGATCCTTCTACGCCAATCCGGGTGTTGGCTATGACTTTGATACCAAGGTGTGGGACAACCTCCATGCACCAGATTCTGCCTTCTGGAGACAGAACAAGCCGCGCATTGCGGCTTAATTAACCACGGCACGGATGGCCTCTTTAACAGGACACACAAATGAGAAAGTTCGACATTTATCTGGCCCTTGGTGGCTGCAAGGTAGAGACTCAAGGCGGCGTAGAAGTGAAGCATCTGCACGTTTTCTCCTACGCCAAGAAAAGCCATATTGTGTATGGCGTTACCAGCTATGGCGAGATCCTTAACTGGCAGCTAGATGGTGCTTTTGGCAATACGATTGACCAGTACCCAGAAATGAATCTGGTCATTGTGGATTAGCTTTATCTAGTCTTGCCTCTGCTAACTGGTCGCTGTACTGGTCGGGATAACGCTTCTTCAGTTTCTCGATACAGTACGCGGCCAGTTCCTCCATGTCCGTCCCTAGAGTCTCAGCGCCAAGGGCGATGTACCAGAGAAGGTCACCCAGTTCCTCTTTGGCGTTGTCTTTGTTCAGATCCTGCCCGTAGATGTCGAACTTCTTTACGGCATCAGCAAACTCGCCTGCTTCACCAGTCACGCCATAGGTGACATGGCGCAAGTTCTCGCGGAATGGCAATGGCTTTGCAGTTCTGATTGCCAGCCTCTGGAATTCTTGAAAGTTCATTGGTTACACCAAAAAAAGTGATCTGTGGATAGCAAAGACATCCTCTGGCGTTGCAATGATTGCCAGATGTCCTTGCCACGTTGAATGGAATTCTTGCTCTTTGTCGGTCAGCTTTCGTGCTGATGGTGGCTTTGATCCGTCTTTAATCTCGACCAGCAAGGTAATGCCGCCTTTAGAGCAAACAATGTCAGGAAAGCCACCGCCTACCATGTGCGTATGAGCCACTGTCCAGCCAAGGCTCCTGAACTCGGCAACTATCTCTGGCTGGTTTCTATCGGCTCTGGCGGCTCTCATGTAGCAGTTGAATTGTCCTAGCAAGTAAATCGAGTTCTGTGACCTTATAGACCCTAAACAATGACCGATCCCCATGCAGACCTTGTGGGCCTTGGTGACAGTCTGGGCATAGCGGAATCGCAAGGTAATCAGATGCGCGTTGTGACATCCCCTGCCCTTCCCTAATGTGGTGACAGTGAACGCCAACGGCCCCGCATAATACGCAATTTTGCTGGGCAACCCAACCAAGATAATTTTTATTCTTCATGCTGATCCATATATGCCTGCGTGTATTCAATCAGGCTAATCATTCGTTTCACGCCCATCTGTGCGCTTGATTCTCTAAGGTTCACAAACTCACCCTCAAGACCGGGAACCATGTCTGCGCCAATCTTGGTAGCTATGGCATGACCAGAAATGAACAAGACTTTCCACTGATCCAGCGTCAGCTTTCTACCCATGTAGGTCATCGTCTTTGCTGCATCGCTGCACAAGGCGTGAAATTTGGCGTTTTGCTCCAGACTGCGTGTAGAGTCCTTCAGTATCATTATCAGCCCGTCAGGAGCCTTAGAAACAGCCCTGAGAGCGATCTCACGCTTATCTGCGCCGTTTATTTGCATCATGTAATGGATCATAGGTTCTACTGTCTAAGATGACTTCATCCTGATCTTTAATCAGCACCAGTTCTGGCTTGCCAAAGACTTCAGAAATTAGCCCGATTGATTCGGCAATCTCTGGGTAGTCAGTCTTCACCATGCACCAGTCATCTGCTTTTTTCTGTCTTAACTCAACTGCCTTCTGATCGGCTTCAATCTTGCGCCTAGCCGATACTGTCTCGACTGTCTGTCTCAGGCTGTCCAGTCTCGCGTTTAAATCTAATTGGATATTTCTTGAGGAGTTCACTTTATCCGGTTTCCAGCATGACCATCCAAGCCATACAGTAACCGCAATGCTCCCCTACGCGCTTAAACCCCATTGGCTCAACTCGTTCTAGTCGGCAAGTGCAGCCTGCCCATTCAGTAGCTGTCTCAGCTTGCATAGGTTCTCCTTTGCGGTTTCTGGATCAAACGTGGACTGGTTCTCCAGCAGACCAGCAATGCTGCCTTGTGGTGCTTCCAGCAATCTCTGGTCAACGTCAGATTCCTTAATCCTGCCAATGCGGATTGCGTCAGTGATTGCCTTAGATCTTTTCTCTACGCACCAACCTTCTGAGATGACCCACTTTGGATAAATGTTTTGCGCTTTGTTGCGCTCAACTACGCGCTCATAGGCAGCTTTAAATGCCATTCTTGATGCCACTCTGTCATGCTCTCTCAGTGCTACCGAATGTGCCTCTGCAATTTCATCAGTCCAGACCACGGTTTCTGATTCGTCCTTTGGCAGCATCGTCCATGCTTCATCTGCCGAGATCCGCTGAGGTTTCCATTTCTCGATCTGGGCAATAATGTCAGCAGGCTTTGGTGGGAACTGTCCTCGAACTGGATCAATGCAATGTGCCTTGATTGCCTCGATGACAATGGTCAGCGGGAATGACTTTAGCAACTCAAAGGCCATTGATACCTGTTGTGGGCCAATGGGTTTGTGAAAACTCCAAGCAGCAGTAAGCGTTTCAGAAAACGCTTTGAATTCAGCCTGATTCATAGAATTCACCCTCAATTGTGTGATCTGAAAACGGATTGCTCTGGTATTCGACAGTCGATCCTGTCTTTGATGCCACCCAATCAGCCTTGAATGACCGCCAGCCTCTGCTGATGCATTCCCTAATGGCATCATCAACGCTCCATCCAGCTTTGTTGGCCTCCTTAACAAACTGCTCCCAAGCGATCGCAGACAGCGGAGCCTTGACCGCCTTTCTGTGCCTGATGAACTCAAGCGCCAGTTCTGGCCCGACCTCCAGCATTGCGTCAATAGAAAATGCTTTTGGTTTATGGTTCTTGGTTTGTAGTTCTTGGTTTTTGGTTATTGGTTTATGGTTATTGGTTAAGGTTTCTTCTGGGTTAGACTTGGGTTCTTCTGAAAAACCGACTGGGTTTTCTTTGGGTTTCTTTGGCCTACCACCTCGCTTTCCGTTCTCGTTATTCTTCAATGACTTAGCTTTGTAGGCGTCCAACTCGATGTCGCACCTAGCGTGATGCCATGCGCCATCACTTTCAGTGAAGAATTCTCTGAGGATCAGCATTGCCTGTGCAGTTTGCTTTGTGATCCGCAATCGCCTGAACACCATCTCAAGGTCTGAGAATGGTTCCTCAGTGTCGTAATAGTGGTTGACCAGCCTGAAATAGATCGCCTCCTCCTCTAGCGTCAGATGGGAGGTCGATAGATTCCAGTCTGGGATGTTTAGCTTGTAGTAGTGCATTAGCGCTTGGCCTTTCTGATTTCGCGCCAAGGCAGATCTGGCCTCAATTCCTCGGCCACCACCTTGTTCTTCGTGGCAAGCTGAATCCTCATTGCCATCTCTGCTGTCACTGGTGTTTTGCCGTTAACTAGCAAGCCGATGTGAACCCGAGTCACCCCGAGCGTTTCAGCCGCGAGCCTGCGACCACCCATGATCTGTACTGCCTGATCGACTAGTTCTGCTGTTTGCATCTTTCCTCCTTTGATGATCGTGCATTATAAAAAAAATTTTCTTTTCGTGTAAAGTCATTTTATAATAGACGTTCAATCAACACGGGAGTACAGGAACCCATGTCTACCTACAGTCCTTGGGACGAACCATTGGAGAGTCTAGAGGTTGCCATCGCAGAAGCGAGGCGGCACTCATCAATTCTTTGTCTGCAACTGTCGATCATCCAGCGACAACTGCACGAGATTAAGAAAGAAAGCGACCAGCAGAACGAGGATCTGGACAGGATCTACGAAGTCCTGCACTCCATCGAATCACGCAACTACGCCAAAGCGGAGAGTCTTAGCCATGTCGACTTCTAAAACCATCTATCAGTCCCTAGTCGCTGCCCAGAAGAACTTTGAGGCGGCAGCAAAGACCAGTAATAACCCGCACTTTCGTAGCAAGTACGCTGCCCTCGATGCTTGCGTTGATGCAGTCAAAGATGCGCTGAACAATGAGGGAATCTTTCTGCTACAGAAGACGCACGAGTGCAATGATGGCGTGATGGTGGAGACCATCTTTATTCACGAATCAGGTGAGCAGATTTCTGGTGGACTTCTTCATGTCCCGGCATCCAAGCATGATGCTCCAGGGTATGGATCTGCACTGACTTATGCGCGGCGATATAGCCTGCTGGCAGCTTGTGGAATCGCTCCAGAGGACGATGATGGCAATGCAGCCACTAAGTCACTACCAAAACCGAAATGGCAGCCTAGCGAGGCTGAGGTTAACTTTAAGCTGGAAGCTGTACGGGCAGAGATGCAAGATGCCAAGACAACAGACGATCTACGCAAGGCGCTAGATCCTGCAAGGGAATGGGCCAAGCTGTATGGATTAGCCAAGTTCAATAACGAGATTGTTGAGTTTGCTAAAGAGTGCGCGAACGCGCTTAACACTAAAGAGGAAAAATAAATGGCAGATCAAAAGCTGTACGACATGGTTGTTACTGTTGGCGAATACGTTGACCGCAATGGAAACCAGAAACGTCAATACGAAACCATCGGAACTGTGTTTCAGGGCCAAAAAGGAATGTACGCAGTGATGAAGAAAACCTTCAACCCTGCTGGCGTACCGAGTGAACGGTCATCGTTCTTTGTCAGCTTCTATGAGCCTAGAGACAGGCAGGAGCAAAGACCGCAGCAGGCGCAGTCCAATCAATCCTTTGATGACGATCTGCCCTTCTAATGGCTATCTATTACGACCTCCCAGCCAAGGAGTATTTTGCAAAACCGGAAATCAGCAAGAGTGGTCTGGATAAAATCGCTCAGTTCCCGGCAATGTATCTGGCACATAAGAACAGGCCACCAACGCCAGCAGAAGAATTGGTGATTGGCTCGGCTACTCACACATTGACGCTGGAGCCTGAGAAGTTTGAGCGAGAATACATTGTTGCCCCGCCAAACATGGACAGACGCACCAAGGATGGAAAAGCGGCATTTTCTGAACTGGAGGCATCAGGCAAGCAGATCCTGTCAGCCAGTCAATACGAACTGGTCAGCGGAATGGCCTTATCTGTCAGAAGTAATGTCACTGCGCTGGAACTCATCTCTGGCGGCAATACAGAAGTATCGTTTGATGCTGAACTCTGTGGGGTACAGGTCAAGGGCAGATGCGACTATCTAAGGTCTGATGGCGTTGCTGATCTAAAGACAACTAAATCAGCCAGTCCTCGAGGCTTTACTAGATCCATCGTTGATTACCGCTACCACGTTCAGGCAGCGATCTACACGGATCTGCTAGAAGCCAATGGCATATTTGTGCCTGAGTTCACGTTTATAGCCGTAGAAAAGACCTATCCATATGCGGTAGGGATCTACAAATTGGATATGGATGCCATCGAGCGCGGCAGAAGCCTGTATCAGCGGGATCTGGCTATCTATAAGCACTGCATGGAGGTGAACGACTGGCCTGCCTACCCAGAGGAGGTGGTTACGCTATCACTTCCTAGCTGGGCGCTGTGAGGCTGGATCGGTCTACTGTGATCCTGATTCGTGGACTATGCGACTGGATGTCCTGCATTGAACTTGCAAGACGGTTTGGTGTGCATAAATCCACGATTCACAGGATCAAGCGTGGTAAAAATAGTTTTACTTTTAAATAAATTTTATTTTATAATATCATTGTTCTGTCAGGGTTGGGCGCGGTTAGGTCTGGTGGTTGTGGTATGTCTTGATAAGGCATGGCAGGCATGGCACGTCGCGGTGTGTCGCGTTATGGCGCATTGTGGAATGGAATGGCAGGCAGGGTATGGTCAGGCTGTTTTTGGTCAGGTCAGGCACGGCATGGCAGGCATTGTTTTATCAGCGAAGGAATGGTTAGCCGCCTATTCCCTAGCTTTCACACTAGCGGCAAGGAAATAACACAATGTCATCTATTGAACTAAAACCGATTCGTCAGCAGACAATCACTTTGGTTATTAAGGGCAAAAGCCCGATCATTCAGCACCAGTGGTCTGAAAAAGCTCTGCGTGAAATGCGGGAAAAACACGCAGGCAAGAAAACAAAGAACCGCGACATTAGAGACCCAGCAGCAGAGTCTGCGGCAGCAATGTACCGGACAGCAGACGGTGAGCCGGGAATCCCTGCAATGGCGTTTAAGGCTTCATTAATTGGCGCTGCTCATAAAGACATTGGGCTTGAGAAAACACTGCTCAGAAAGGCGCTGTTCCTTAACGTCAGCGATGGCAATGCAGTGCTTCCATTCTTGGATCATTCGGAGCCATTCACCCGAGAAGATTGCGTCAGAGTTGGGGCTGGATCAACTGACCTTCGCTACAGACCACAGTTTGACCAATGGCGAGTCAGGCTCACGATGGAATTTGATGCAGAAATGCTTCGATCAGAGGACATCATCAATCTAATCAATCGCGCCGGGTATGGTGTTGGGATCTGCGAATGGAGGCCAGAAAAA
>OGWN01000051.1_pt1 | contig 15364 bp, 16 predicted proteins | sample 1575921 | NCBI WGS metagenome assembly OGWN01 (sample SAMN07581531, study PRJEB24739) | freshwater metagenome
TTTTTTCAAGCAGAAGACGGCATACGAGATCATAGCCGGTGACTGGAGTTCAGACGTGTGCTCTTCCGATCTTTGTTAAGATTGCGTTTTTGATGTCCGATTTGTGTGGTTTTGTGTGTTATATATTGTGAGGGGTTATTGTTTTAAGCCAAAGTTGTGTGTTATTGTGTTAAGTGTTTGTTAAGATTGCGTTTTTGATGTCCGATTTGTGTGGTTTTGTGTGTTATATATTGTGAGGGGTTATTTTTTTGCGCCGGGGAGGTGTGTTTTGTCTTATCCTAATGATAATTTGTCTGATGATATTGATGCGCTTATTTCTGGCGCTGATGCGTTGAGTGCGGCTGCTGATAGTATTGCTACTATTACGAGTGGTAGTGATGTGTTAGTGGAGAATTTTGATCATGTTGAGGAAGTGTTTGATAATTTGCAGGCGTTTTTGTCTGAGTTGAAGTCTGGTCATTTTTATTGTCCTGTTGGTATGGTTTCGCCTTTTGCTGGGACTAGTGCTTATGTTCCTGCGGGTTGGTTGGTGTGTGATGGTTCTTCGTATGCTAGTAGTGGTGCTAGTGCTGATTTGCAGACGATTTTGAATGCGGCTGGGTTTAGTGCTTTGCCTGATTTGCAGGGTAAGGTTGTTGCGGGTGTTGGTACTATTCTTGGTTCTGCTCGGGCTGTTGGTGCCGGTGTGGGTTCTGAGTCGTTGCCGTCGCATACGCATACGTTTACTACTAGTTCTGATGGTCAGACTGCGTTTCCTTATGCTATTAATCAGTATGCTGCTGGTTCTGGTTCTGCGTTTAGTATTAATGTGCAGTCTCAGGGTGGGGGTTATATTGGTGGTACGTTTGCTACTGCTAATGCGCATTCGCATTCTGGTACGACTGCTGCGGCTGGTTCTGGTTCGCATGGTGTTGTTCAGCCTACTGTTGTCCTTAATTATATTATTAAGAATTAGGTGTTGTGATGGCTAAGTCTTTTCCTAATACTGGTGTTAGTATTATTGATGCTTCTGCTGATTTGCCGGGTAGTCCTGTTGAGGGGCTTATGGTGTTTCAGAAGGATACAAATGAGTTAAAGATTTATGATGGTTCTGCGTGGCGTAGTATGCTTGATACTGATACGCCGCCGGGGATGACGCTTGTGCAGCCTACTAGTGTTAGTGGTTGTACTGTTTCTAACGGCGAGATTACTGCCTCTTCTACTACTAGTATGACTGTTAATGGTGTTTTTTCTTCTGCTTTTGATATGTATAAGATTGTACACTATATGTTTACTGGAAGTTCTTCTGTTACTAACACTTTGTTTCAATTAACTGCTGGTGGAACGGCTAATACAAGTAATTATTTTTCGCGTATGTGGTATTATTCACAAGGCGGTGGCGGTTTTACCACGGCTACTGCTAATAGTGGTTCTTCGTTAGATTGGATGTTTTATGGTGGTAACGTTGGCGGTGGAGGAGAGTTAACGTTATATCGCCCATATAATACTTATAATACTACTATGTCATGGAGTCAGTCTATGTGGACAACAACAGATAACGCGGCCTTTTTTGGACATTCATTACACTACTATAATGGTCAAATGGATGGCTTTAAGTTAACATCTACAACAGCAATTAGTGGTACCTTCCGCGTATACGGTTTGCGTAATAGTGTTTAGGAGTTTTTATGTTTGGTAGTAATGTGCAGCCTAAGCGCCGCATTAAAGAGGCTCGTAAAGAGCCGTGGTATTGTCATACGTGTGATCTAGAACATCCCGCGTATTATTCTAAATGTCCCAAATGTGGGGATCATCGGCCTCATTAAGGAGTCCTAGTGGGAAACTACACATATAATGATGAGAAACTAAGCGCCAAAGCCCTAGAAAACACAATTCTAGAGTATCCTGAAAAGATGGGTTGGTTCTTATCAAAGGGTTATGCGCCTCATTATTATCAAGTATTGTTCCATTGTGATAAGAATGGTGCTAAACTGACACGATTCAGGCACTTGGTAGCGGGGCGACGCGGCGGAAAAACACTCTCCGCTGCTTGGGAAGTACTTTTTTATTGTTTGCATCCAGAACAATTCCATATGGATGCACATGGACGCAAGAGCGACCAGCCTTTGTGGGTGTGGGCGCTATCCGCCTCGTATAAGGTGGGTCGTCCATCGTATTTGACCTTTCGTGATGTATGCATCAAGGCGGGACTTACGATTGGTAAAGAAGTAAAAGAGAATAAAGGCGGTCTTCGCTTCGAATTTGAGAATGGAAGCCTCGTAGAGTTTAAATCTGCTGAGGATCCACAGTCTCTTCGTGGTGCTGGACTTGATATTCTCTGGATGGACGAGGCCGCGTTCATCAAAAATGATGAATCATGGGGCGTTATTCGCCCTAGCCTCTCAGATAAGCAAGGCTTGCTTATCACAACTACCACGCCTAATCAGAAAAACTGGTTTTATGAAGAGTTTTTTAGTGATGATTCTCGCAATGATGAGAATAATAGTCGTGTAGAGTATAGAAGTATTGATAATCCTTACTTCCGCAAAGAAGAGTGGGAGTATGTGAAGTCACGGTATCATCCGCTGCTTTTCGCACAAGAGTATATGGCGAGTTTTGACAGCATGGCAGGCAAAGACCTAGCCGGAGACTGGCTTCACTATTATGATAGTACAGATTTACTAGATAATGAGGGCAAACCGCTAAAATTGCGTAAATACATGGGAGTAGACCCGGCTATTAGCCTCGCTGCTAATGCTGACCGATTCGTAATCACGATTATCGGGGTTGCTGACTCCAACGAAGTGTTTCTACTAGAGCAATACGCGGCGCGAATCCCATTCGCAGAGCAACTTATCAAAATTGAAGAGTATTATCTTAAATATAAGCCTGAGATTATTGGTATTGAGTCTAACGCTTATCAGGCTGCGCTTGTGCAGCAGACTGAGCGGCTTACTAGTATGCCTCCTGTTGTGCCTATGTTTGCTAAGGGTAAGAAGTGGGAACGTATTCTGGCTATGTCGCCCTTGTTTAGGATTGGTAAGGTTAAGATTAAGAAGGATCATGCTGATTTTATTCAGGAGTGGGTTGATTATGATTCTAGTTTTCGCGCTCCTAAGGATGACTGTTTGGATAGTATGGAGATTGCTTTGCGTACTGCTGGCGCGTTGTTGGGAGAGTTTGTTGTTGAGCAGCCGGGGACTAGTAATATGCCGGATTGGGTGCTTGCTGATTTGCCTTCTTCAAAGAAGGAAGACCGTTTTGTTGATGAGATGATGGGGAGTTTTTGGTAATGTCTTTTATTGTGGTTAATTCTAATTTTGCTGATGTTGTGTCTGGTGAGCGTATTTTTCCGGGCGAGCGCGTTTTTGATACTGGGTTTTCTAATCGTAAGGTTCCTTATTATGGTAATGGGAAGACTCGGCTTATTAAGGAGGAGACTATTGTTGAGTTGGCGGAAGCGGCAGGATATGTTGTTACTAAGCGTGATGGAGTCAATTCTGGAGAATCAGCGCGTGTGGACGGAGAGGATGTTGGCGTTGGAGGAGGAGAGGCTTCGGTTGGAAAGGCTCCGACTGGAGGGAAGTCAGCCTCTAAGCGGCGTTCCGGTGGGGCATCTAAGGGTTAGTGAGGATGAGCAGGATGCGGATTGGGCATTGAAGACGGGGATTATTACTCCGGCTGAGTATGCTGATTTATTGTCTGATGCGGGTCTTGCGTCTAGTGATTTAGAGTTTGTTTAATTATTGAGGGGGGTTGGTTTTGGAGGAGTCTAATAATAATGTAGAGGTTCCTACTGGTTTTGCTCCTGCTACCAGTCTCGTTAAGCGTGTTGATCAGTTGCAGCGTCAGAGGGAGTCTTTGGAGCGTCAATGGAAGATTAATTTGGCGTTTTATAAGGGTAAGCAGTATGTGTTTTATAATCGTAAGTCGCGCCGTATTGAGTCGTTGCCTACGGATGATGGTGATAAGCCTCGTTATCGTGTGAGGCTTGTGTCAAATCAGATTGCTCCTAATGTGCAGTCTTTGTTGTCACGGCTTGTTAAGTCTAAGCCACAGTTTTTTGCTGCGCCGGGGCAGGCTTCGTATGAGGCTCAGAAGGCTGCGCAGGTGGCTGAGAATCTTCTTGATTATTGGTGGGATGCGTTTCATCTTACGGAGAAGCGTGAAGAGGCGATGATGTGGAGCATTATTGCTGGTAATGGTTTTTGGAAGATTACTTGGGATGATCAGGCTGGTCCGGGGATGAAGGTTATGATGAGTCCTGATGGTGAGCCGATTGTGGATCCGATGGTTAAGTATTATTTTGAGAAGAATCTTGAAGAGATGGGTGTTGATTCTGAGGAGTTTGAGCGTCGGATTTATCAAGGCGATATTCGTGTTGATGTGTTGTCTCCGTTTGATGTGTTATTGGATGATTCGGCTCAGGTGTTTGAGGATTGTAAGTATGCGTTTTGTGTGCATCCTATGAGTCCTGATGATATTTTTGAGCGTTATGGTGTTCGTCTTTCGGCTAATGCTATTAATCGGTATCCTGATGAAACTCTTCCGGGTACGTTTAGTAGTTTGGAGTCTAAGACTGAGCAGAATGTTCGTGTTGTGTATTATGGGTATTTCTTGCCGGGGGCTAAGTATCCTGAGGGTCGTTTTGTGGTGTTTACGAAAAATCCTTCGATTGTGTTGTATGATGCTCCGTGGCCTTATCCTTTTGAGAAGTTGCCGCTTGTGAAGTTTCCGGGTATTCGTGTGCCGGGACAATTGTGGGATGGTAGTGTTGTTGAGAATGCTATTCCGTTGCAGAAGGAACTTAATCGGTCGTTGTCGCAGATTATTGAGTATAAGAATCTTACGTTGAAGCCGCAGATGTTGGCTCCGGTTGGTTCTTTGCGTCAGCGTATTACGGATGAGCCGGGTGCTATTTTTGAGTATAATCCTGTGGCTGGTAAGGTGCCTGAGGCTATTCCGGTGCCTAGTATGCCGTCGTATGTGTTTGAGCATTTGCAGGATCTTGGGGCGCGTTTGAAGGATACGTTTGGTTTGAATGAGATTATGGAGGGGAGTGTTCCTCCTAATGTTGAGGCTGGGGTGGCGATTGATTTGCTTCAGGAGGCTGCTACGGATCGTTTGGCTCCGCAGATTATGCTTATGGAGAAGGCGTTGGAGCGTGCTGGTAATATGATGCTTGAGTTGGCTCAGAAGTATTATCAGGAGCCGCGTACGATGATTATTACTGGTTCTGGTTCTAAGCCTAAGGTTGAGCGTTTTGAGGATGCTGATCTTATTCAGGGTGTTACTGTTAAGGTTGAGGCTGGTTCTGGTTTGCCGCGTACTCGTGCTGGTCGTCAGGCTCGTGTGTTGCAGATGCTTCAGATGGGTATTTTGTCGCCTACGAAGGCGTATAAGTATCTTGATATGGCTGATTTTAAGGGTGTGCAGATGCAGTTTGAGGCTGATGAGGAGCAGGCTATGCGTGAGCATGATCGTTTGTTGGATGGTCAGCCTGTGAATGAGCAGGCGGCTAAGCAGGCGCAGGATGCTCTTATGATGCAGATGCTTCAGGATCCTCAGGCTCCTATTGATCCGCAGATGCTTCAGCAGAGTGTTGAGGCTGGTTTGCAGCCGCTTGCGTATGAGAATAAGCCGGTGCATTTGGAAGCGCATGGTGCGTATATGAAGAGTGCTGAGTTTGAGTCTTTGCCGTTTGAGGTAAAGGAGCAGTTTTATAAGCATTATGAGTTGACGCAGCAGGCTATTCAGGCTGAGTCGCAGCCGCAGGGTGACGCTCCGAAGGTTAGTCTTCAGTTGCGTGGTGCTGTTGGTCCGACGGTTGGGTCTAAGATGCTTAATCAGTCTGGTGTTAAGGATGTTACTCCGCAAGAGTTGTTGGAGCCGCCGCTTGATACGGTAGTTATTGATAATAAGGATAAGCCTAATTCTGAGGGTGGTGCTGGTGGTCAGATGGATCAGTATCAGATGGAGTTGTTGCAGAAGTTGCAGGGTAATCAGGCGCTTGCGGATCAGAAGATGGCGAATACATTGGCTGAGAAAGCGGTGAGTGATGCATAAGAGTCGCACGGAGTGGTCTGATGAGGATCGCGCTGCGGTGTATGTGGCTTGGATTAGTAATGATAAGAATATTCGGGCTACGGCTCGCCAATGTGGTATGAATCATACTACTGTTGCTTATTGGGTTAAGCAATGGGAGAAGGATGGTCCTCCTGAGAATCTTGATGATAAGATTCGTGCTAATGCGTACGAGTTTGTGCATCATGCGTCTAGTGTTCGTGAGAAGGCTATGAGGAAGTTGGAGGAGTTGATTCCTGAGGCTGAGGTTAAGCAATTGTCGGCTATTGCGACGGTTGTGGGTATTATGGATGATAAAATTAGGCTTGCTCAGGGTCTTGCTACTAAACGTACTGAGACTGTTCATACTCTTCCTACTCGGGAGGAGATGAAAGAGTTGATGAGTGGGTTTGCTGATAGTCTTGTGGTTGCGGCTGAGGATCGTGCGTCTGAGGTTGTGGTTATTGAGGCTAGTAGTGTTGAGGTTAATGATTAGCGACCAACCAGAATAGGCTGGAGTCGTTTATTGTAAGGAGTCACGATGAGTGATATTGATATGGATGGCGCACTTGATGCGTTGTCGGCTGATCTTCCTGATGAGGGTTTTGAGGCTGTTGAGGCGGATACTACGCTGGTTGAGGACAATCCTGATTCGGAATCCTTTACTGGTTTTGATCCGTCTACTCTTCCTGAGGATATGCAGGCAGTATATCGGTCTATGCAGGCTGATTATACTCGTAAGACTCAGGAGATTGCGGAGCAGCGTCGTCAATACGAGGCTTTTTCGCAGAACGGAATTGATCCGAACGAGGCGTTGGAGGCTGTTAGTCTGTTGCAGAGGATGAATACGGATCCTGAGTTTGCTTTTGGGCTTAGTCAGGAGATTCAGAGTCGCTTACAGGAACTTGGTTATGCTAATGATCCTATTGTTGAGGACACTCCGATTGATAATAGTTACGAAGGGCTTCCGCCTGAGGTTGCTAGAGAGTTGCAAGAGATGCGTCAGTTCCGCGAGGAGATGGTGTTGCAACAGGAGCAGCAGCAGGTGTTACAAGAGATTGAGGCTGCTGAGCAGACTATTCGTACGATGAATCCGGATTATTCGGATAATGATATGGATGCGATTTATTCGCTTGCGTATTCTACGAATGGTGATTTGATGGCTGCACAAGAGATGTATCATCAGATTCAGCAGAATCTTCTTGGCTCGTATTTGCAGGCGAAAACGGTACCGCATGGTGCTACGCCTGCTCCGGGTGGGCCGTCTAGTGTTCCTTCTAAGGGTTTTAATAATCTTGATGAGGCGCATAAGGCTGCTATGGAGCGTGTTCGTAACATTTCCTAATAAAATTAATTTGGAGGTGTTAGTAGATGGCTGCTAATCTTACTACGCTTAGTGACATTCTCAAGGAGTATTACCTTGGGCCGGTTGCTGAGCAGTTGAATAATGAGGTTCTTCTGTTGTCTCGTCTTGAGACGAAGAGTGAGGATCTGGTCGGTAAGCGCGCTTATGTGCCGCTTCACCATGGTCGTTCGGGTGGTATTGGTGCTCGCGCTGAGGGCATTGAACTGCCTGCGGCTGGTCAGCAGGACTACGAGAAGGCCGTGTATGATCTGAAGTACCTGTATGGTCGTGTTGAGGTGACTGGTCCTTCGATGGCTAAGACGAAGAATGAGGCGGGTGCGTTCCTTCAGGCTCTTAAGAGCGAGTTGGATGGTATTCGTAATGATTTGACGAAGGATCTTGCTCGTCAGATTTATGGTGATGGTACTGGTGCTGTTGGTACCGTTGCTGCTGATGCTTCGAATAGCACGACGGTTGCTTATGTTGGTACTGAGGTGATCCGTAAGGGTCAGTTGTATCCGGGTTTTAAGGCGACGATTTATGATGCGTCTGCTACGGCTGATCTGGCTGGTACTCATACGGTTGATTCTGTTGATCTTTCGGCTGGTACGGTGACGTTCTCGGCTGCTGTTGGTGCTACGTTTGCGGCTGGCGATAAGATTCGTCGCGCTGGTGTTGCAACGTATTCTGCGGCTGAGGGCAATACGTATAAGTTGTCGGATGAGGTTGATGGTATTAAGCGTATTGTTGGTTCTACGGCTACGGCTCTTGGTGGTATTACTCCGACGGGTGCTAATGCTTGGTGGGATAATCAGCGTGTCGCTGTTTCGGGCGCTCTTAGCCTTGAGGCTATTCAGAAGGGTCTGAATCTTGCGCGTATTGCTGGTGGTATGCCTACTTCGGTCATCACTTCGCTGGGTATTCAGCGCGAGTTCTATGATCTGTTGGATCAGGCTGTGCAGTACGTGAATCCTGAGTCGCTGAATTATGCGGCTGGTTTCAAGACGCTGTCGTATAATGGTATGCCGATTATTGCGGATATTGATGCTCCGTATGGTACGATGTACATCCTTGACGAGTCTACTCTTAAGGTGTTCTCGGATCAGGATTGGCATTTCCTTGATGCTGATGGTATGACGCTTCGTCAGGTGACGGGCTACGACAAGTTTGAGGCTGTCATGGCGCGTTATATGAATATTGGTGCGACTCGTCGTAACAATCAGGTTGTTCTTACCGGTATTACGGTGGACGGCAATACTGACGCTGGTTTCTAATAATGATTTGGGTGGGGGGCTTCGGCTCTCCACCCATTCTTTTGCAAAGGGGTATAATGCCTAAGAAGGTTGAAGAGATTGTTTCTGCGTTAGAGCGTGATCATCCTGACTGGTCTAAGTCTAAGGTTTATGCTATTGCTAATGCGGCTTATAACAAGATGAAAAAAAAGAAGAAGCGGGGGTAGGTTATGTCGGAGGCGTGGACTCGTAAAGAGGGTAAAAATCCTGAGGGTGGTTTGAATGCTAAGGGTCGCGCTTCGTATAATCGGGCGCATGGTGGTAATTTGAAGGCTCCTGTTAGTGCTAAGGAGGCGGCTAGGTCGCCTAAGAGTGCTGCTCGGCGTAAGAGTTTTTGTGCGCGTATGATGGGTATGAAGCGGCGTAATACGTCGGCTAAGACGGCTAATGATCCTAATAGTCGTATTAATAAGAGTTTGCGAAAGTGGGATTGTTGATGAAGTTGTGGTTGCCTGAGGGTACTAATTATGCTGCGTATCGTGTTGATCGTGCTGTTAAAGAGTATGATGAGCGGCTTATGTTTGCGCGTAATGAGGATACGGGTGATTGGTGTGTTTTTGTGCGTATGCCTGCTCCTCAGGATCCTTTTCCTTTGATGGGTTTTGGGGACGATATTCCTGATCCTGTTGATGTTGTTGCGCGTGTGCAAGAGGGGCATCTTGTTAAGCATAAGGAGCGTATTTGGAAGGATATGATTGCTTCTCAGGAGAAGTATCGTGCTGATTTGAAGTATGGTGGTGATCAGGCGCGTGATGAGAGCGTTGAGGTTGTTGAGCATATGATGCGTAAGGAGGGTAAGTCTCCTATTATTAAAAGTTTGCCGAAGGGGGTGAGTAATGACTCTTGATGAGATGTATGATGAGTTGGATTTGTATGGGTTTGATGATTTTGAGGATTCTCAGAAGTTGACGCTTCTTAATGAGGCGTATTTTGATATTGTTACTCGTGAGCCTTGGCCTTTTATGGAGAAGGTTACTCCAATTACTGTTAATAGTGGTGTTTCGCAGATTACGAATAATGCTAATGTGTCTCCTCAGATTACTGATTTGGGTAGTGTTTTATCGTTTATTGATACTACGAATGATGTTGTTATGATGCCTGAGCGTGGGGATGTTATTGAGAAGAATTATCGTGTTAATGATACTTCGTCTTATCCTGATCGTTATTATTTTGTTGGTAACGAGTTGTTTGTGTATCCTGCTACGATTGGTTCTACGTCGTATCGGTTGTTTTATACGCGCACTCCTAGTGCTGCGACTACGACTAGTGATACGTTTCTTATTCCTAGTAGGCATCATAGTATTATTGTGTATGGTGCGCTTGTTAAGTCTTTTCTTGTTAATGATGATCCGCAGGCTGCGGCTTTTCAGAATATGTTTGAGCAGCGTTATCAGCAGATGCGTAATGATGTTTGGATTAAGCAGTATGATCGTACTGATCGTATTCATGTTTTGACGGATTCTTACGATTGGAATTATTAAAGGGGGTGATCCGGTGGCGGGTTTGACTTTTGTTAATCAGGTTGGTGCTGTTGAGGGTATGAATCAGGCTGCTCCGGGTACGCTTATTCCTGAGTCGTTTGTGCGATGGTCGCAGGATGTGTTGTTTGATCGTGCTGGGCTTATGCGTCGTCGTGGTCCTTTTGAGAAGTTTAAGATGTATAATAATGATGGTACTGAGAATACTAATGGTTTGTTTGATTATAGTATTAGTGGTGTGGATGATGAGCGTGTGCTTGCTGTGTTGTCTACGTATGATCCTAATGGTGCTGAGCGTATTGGTATGGTTGTGGACTCGTATGATCGTGCTACTAATACTCGTGAGAGTATTCTTCGCGTGTTTGATAATACGTTTAAGTATCTTGGTTATCAGGTTCTTCCGTTTGATATTACGCCGCTTAGTATTGTTAGTGCTAAGCCTGCGCTTGGTGGTGGTTTGTGGGTTAGTTTTATTGATGATCCTAGTGATGCGGATACGCATTATCAGTTTTTTTGGCGTGGAGGGTATGGCGCTACACTTACGACTCGCAGTGGTACTTTTACTGCTAGTGCTTTGTCTTCTTCTGGTATTTCTGGTACTAGTGGTACTAGTAATGTTTGGGCTGCAAATCATAAGTACTATAGTACTACTATTGATGTTAGTAGTACGGGTTTGCATGAAGGTATGTTTGTTTATGCTAAGACTAGTACTAATTATTATTATGTTGGCATTATTAGTCGTATTCAAGATGCTAGTCATATTGTTTTAGAAAAGCATCCTTTTATTTGGGATGATTCTTATGATAATAATAAGAATTTTGCTACTGTTAGTAAAGATCTTGTTTTTGTTAGTGTTCGTCCGTATGAGCATGTTCATGGGCGCGGATTATTAAATGCTACTTATAATAGTACTACTATTACTAGTGGAGATATTGGTACTAGTGCTGAGGGGCATTGGAAGGCTGCTAATGTTGGTAATTCTTTTTTGTATCGTGCTAGTGATAATGTTTGTTTAGGTAAGGTTTCGTATAGTTCTGATAATAAAACGGCTGTGCTTGTTGCTGATCCGGGCGTAGATATTAAAGCAGACGAGTATATTATGAAGAAGGTTGCTAATACTGCTCTTACTGATCCTTCTGCGTTTGAGGTTAATAATAGGGACGCTAATACGTTTGCTGGTTTGTATACGGCTGTGTATGCTGGTTATCAATGGTATGGTAATTTTGCTAAGGATGATCAGAATACTAATCGTGTTGTGTTTAGTGCTTCGCATGATCGTGAGGCAGTTGATCTTAGCATTGATGGGGCGGATAGTATTATTTTTCCGGGCAAGAGTAAGTTCCGTGGTCTTGGAGCATCGTCTGCTGGTCTTCTAGTGTTTCTTGAGGATCGTACGTATATTCTGCGTGGTAATGATCGTACTAATTTTTCGGTTGAGCAACTTGTTCCCGAAGGCTGTTTGTGCGCGTCTAGTATTGTAGAGTATGGTGGCGGCGTGTTCTGGGCGGGTAAGAGCGGTATTATGTTCTTTGATGGGGCTAGTATTCGTAATCTTACGAAGGATAATCTGGGCTTGTATTATACTGATGCTCTTAATTCGTTTAATCCTGATCAGGATCGTGTGCTTGGTTTTATGCATAAGAATAATCTTATTATGCATTATACTAGTTGGAAGTCTCCGTTTGATCCGGTTCGTTACGAGCCTATTTATGCTGCTGATTGGCAGAATACTGATGGTATTGCTGATCGTGCTTGGGACGAGTTTGATCCTGATTTTGATTATGATGATTTTTTTACGGAGAATAATACTCCTATTTTTTGGGATCGTAAGATTCTTAATAATCCTGAGGAGTCGGCTAGTACTGGTCAAGGCTTTAAGTGGAATGATGGTACTAATTGGGAAACTACTTCTAATATTAATAAGTGGGGTCCACTCCGTAAAAACACTAGCATCTTATTCTCTATCTACATGCCTACAAACGCTATTACCACGCTTAGTAATCTTGATTTTCGTGGTGTGACAAGTATCGAAACACTCTATGGTCTTAAAACTATTGTTGGTGTTAATAGTGTTGAGACTATTAGTAATGATACTAAGTATCGTGCTAGGCTTATTGATATTCACCCAGTATTTGATACGAATACTAATGGTGATGATGCTCTTCTTGTAGAGAAGATTAATATTCCTACTGCGGATCTGGTGCTTGGTCCTGATTTTTATTTGCAGACAAAGCATTTTACTGTTGGTGATCCTATTCTTCGCAAGTGGTTCCAGCGTATTATGCTTAGTATGCTCTTGTATGATGGGGCTATTCGTATGGATCTTGTAGATGATGATGATAATGATTCGGTTGATATTAATAAGAAGAAGCATAAGTATTGGGAGATTTTTACTGAGAAGGGTTACGATTGGGCGTATCTTACTGATATTCAATTGCCTAAACTCGTGTCTCCTAATAAGGCTAGTTGGCATAATGTTGAGGGTACGGTTACGGATTGGGACGAATTGTTTACGGCTGATTTTAATAGGTATTCTAAGCGTATTAGTTGGCGTAAACCTAGTGTTGGGTTTAGATTATACCAGTTAAATAATTATAAGAAGCCTTATAATGGTGTTGTTACTCGTCCGTATCGTGTTGAGATGCAAGGGTTTAGTATTGGCTTTAAGCCTCTGCGACAGGGGAGGGTCTAGTGGAACAAATGCCTAGTTTTGATTTGAATACTCCTCAGGGTAAGCAGGAGTTTCAGTCTTGGGTTACTAATGTTATTCGTAAAGAAGTGAATTCGTATGTTCGTCAGGTTATTGGTTTGGCGAATACGGGTGAGACTACTGCTGGTGGTCGGATTATTGTTAAGCAATAGAAAGGGGGTAGGGTATGGCTGATTTGAAGGATTATACGCCTATTTATAGTTTTCCGTATCCTCTTGCTGGGGATAGTGTGCAGAATACGTATTCGCGTATTAGGGAGTTGGCTGAGCGTGTTGAGGCTACTTATACTATTCTTGGTATTAATTTGGCTTCTGCTACGGCGCTTATGCAGGTTGGTGATGCTGCTGGTGGTGCGTTGACTGGTTCGTATCCTAATCCTACGCTTGATCCTAGTGTGCCTCTTCCTAATGGTATGATGGCTACTACGCAGGCTCAGTCTGATAATTCTACTAAGGTTGCTACTACGGCGTATGTGGATGCTTATATTGCTGGTAGTGTGCCTGATGGTGCTATTGGTACTGCTGAGTTGGCGGATGGGGCTGTTACTAATGCTAAAGTTAATGCGGCTGCGGGTATTAGTTATTCTAAACTTAATCTTGCTAATGGTATTCTTAATGCTGATATTGCTAGTAGTGCTGCTATTTCGTATTCTAAGTTGAATCTTGCTGGTAGTATTTTAGAGTCTGATTTGGCTTTTAGTATTGCTACGCAGGCCGAGTTAGATACTCATGCGGGGCTTACTACGAGTGTGCATGGTATTTCTAATACGGCTAATCTTGTGTATACTAGTGATTCTAGGTTGTCTGATTCTCGTACGCCTACTGGTAGTGCGGGTGGTGTGCTTAGTGGTTCGTATCCTAATCCGGGATTTGCGGTGGATATGGCTACTCAAGGAGAGTTGGATACTCATACTAGTGCTTCTACTAGTGTACATGGTATTACAAATACTGCTAATCTTGTTTATACGAGTGATTCTCGTCTTAGTGATTCTAGGACTCCTACGGGCGCTGCTGGCGGTGATCTGACCGGGACTTATCCTAATCCTACTCTTGCGGCGACGGGGACGAGCGGCACGTATACGAAGGTTACAACGGACTCTAAGGGTCGTGTGACTGCGGGTACTACGCTTAGTGCTACGGATATTCCTACTATTACCTTGTCTAAGATTAGTGATGCTGGTACGGCTGCGGCTAAGAGTGTGGCTGTTAGTGGTGATGCTAGTACTTCTCAGGTTGTTATGGGTAATGATACGCGACTTACAAATAGTCGCACTCCGACTGCTCACGCGGCTAGTCATGCTAGTGGTGGTGGTGATGCTCTTACTCTTTCTAATACTCAGATTAGTGGTCTTGGTACTAGTTCTACTTATAATGTGCCTACTACTGGTGATGCTAGTAGTACTGAGGTTGTTAAGGGTGATGATACTCGTTTGACGGATAATCGTGTTCCTTCTGATAATACGGTTACTCCGGAGAAGATGGCGCTTGGGAGTTCTAGTGTTACTACTAGTACTCAGGGTGCTTTGTGGTTTGATACTAATGATAATCAGTTGAAGGTTTATGATGGTAGTGCTTGGCAGCCGAGTGGGGTTATTGTTACGGCTAGTGCTCCTAGTACTGCTACGGCTCCTGAAGGCTCATTAGCGTATGATACTACGGCGGATACGTTGTATGTGTATGATGGTACTACGTGGGTTACTACTGGTGGTGGCGGTGGGGCTAGTATTACTGTGAGTGATACGGCTCCGGCTAGTCCTACGACTGGTGCTATGTGGTTTGATTCTACTACTGGTAAGACGTTCTTGTGGTATGAAGATGGTACGTCTAATCAATGGGTTGAGATTGGTGAGGCATCACAGTTGGCTATTCCTACGCATGGTTCTAGTCATGTGCGTGGTGGTAGTGATGTTATTGATGGTGATCGTTTGACTGTTGATTATGTTCCTACTAATTATACTCGTAATGCTGCTGCTAGTGGTGCTGGTGATGTTACTGATCTTACTGCTCATCTTGATGGATTAAATAAACGTTTACAAGCAGTTAGTAACGTGCAACAAACAAATGTTACTACTACAAGTAGTTATACAAATACTAGTTATGCTGATTTAACACCAATGACAGTAAATATTACACCAACCTTTTCTACTTCTAAAGTATTAGTTACGGTTAATTTAAATATTGGTATTAGTGGTTTTGGTATGGATGTGTATTTTAGACTTGTTAGAAATTCAACGCCAATTGGCGGGGCAACAAATAGTGCGGTAATTGCGGGTTCGTTTGCAGAAAGTTCGGATTGGCAGTACCTTAACTGGCCTTTTGGATTTGTTTTCTTAGATAGTCCTACAGCAAACACACTAACAACCTATAAAGTACAGGCTTATTGTAGTGGTGGTGGTACGTATTACCTTAATAGGCGTGGTTATAGCACCGATCATAATACTAATTCAACTATTACTGTACAAGAAATAATTGTTTAAAGTCTATCGTGACTGGGAAAC
>OGWN01000052.1_pt1 | contig 14903 bp, 21 predicted proteins | sample 1575921 | NCBI WGS metagenome assembly OGWN01 (sample SAMN07581531, study PRJEB24739) | freshwater metagenome
CATTTGTACGCGTAGTACTTGGATTATTTGTTAAGAAAATTAATCCGCCAAATAAGCCAAATAGTAGGGCGTCGTAATGCATGCCTAGTAATGTGCCTACTACACTTACGGTTCCTATAGTAAACGTTCTTCAGCTGGTCGCCGGACTCTATAAGACGAAGCGCGTTACGAATACCCACGCCCGAATTCTATCACGGTTTTACCGATTAGCCGAAGATACAATAACCATTTTTTGCGGCGTTTTCATATTGTCGAAAGCACGCAGCGCAAACGTGGCAGCTGCTAGCGGTGTTATGTCGCCACCGCTGGCACGCCTACCCCACGCCCAGCCGTTCTCACCTAACGGACGTTTCACGACTTTAGCAGCCGCTTCGTTTAGGCTTACCTGGTCGAAGTGGCGTAGCGTCCGGCCGTTGATCTCTTTCATAATCGACGCGCAGCCTGGAGCTAGATCGCGATAAGCTAACGGCTGGAGCTTCGGCCGTGGACGTAAACGCTGGAGTGCTTCGGCTTCCACTAGAGCCGCGCCTACGGTGTCGTGGGCGATAGGTACGCGATACTTCCTAGCTAGTTCGTTTATACGCGGTATTAGCCAGTCCGTACCCAGTTTATGTTCAACAATTTCGACGTACGCGTGGTCTCCTTCACGCCACGCGGCCGCGATACAGGCCACGCTACCGTCTACAGACACGTCGAAAGCTAGCGCAAACTGGTCTGGTTTCTTGCTAAATTCCGTCGCGCAAGCTCCCCAAGCTTCTAGATCTATCGCGCTTTGGCTGTAATCTTCCGGCCATATGCCCAGATATTCGCGCAGAAAGTTAGGCCGTGGCAGCTTCTGGAAGTTGTTTTCTATCGTCTCGAGATCTGTTAACGTGCCAATACCTGGGTGGGTGCGCTCCCACAGCTCCGGCTGTGCCGCTTCTTCGTCCGTCGTATTGTCCGACGCAGCGAATTCTATAATCCCAGTACGCGGTAGCTCTTTGCGTCCTTCCTCTAACGTTTCCCAGAAGATACCGCTTCGACGCTCTCCAGCTGTACCGGCTACGACTAGCTGAGCACCAGGACGCGTGTCCATTGTCGGCAAGATAGCACCCAGAAGCTCCGCCGATACGTCGGCCGTGTGTTCCTGTGCTTCGTCGAGAAGAATGAGGTCGCCACTATCGCCACGGAACGCGTCCGGCTTCGGCGGTAAGACCTGGAATAGTGAGCCGTTATGAAAGGTTAGGTTCTGATTACCTGCTCCGCGCATAATACGGAAGCCGCGTTTATCGGCATCCGGCTCTTTACGCTCCAGCGTCCTAGCCATTTCTAGGAAACGCGCCGACGCCTTCGTACCACTCTGAGCCGTAAACAGCACCGTGTAACCTGGGCGTACAGCGCAGCGGCCGACAGCGATAGCTAGAAGCGCGGTAGTCTTACCGGCACGACGCGGAATACACACGCCCACCGTTCTTTGAAGTGGCCGTTCGCGTTCTAGATCCCACGCGTTCAATACGCTGGCAAGTTTCCACTGTTGAGGCGTCGGCTCGAAGCCAAGCAAACGACAACCCACCATAAATTCTTCAGCAAAATTTTCAGAGCCTTCGAAACTTGAAACGTGAAGCGGTTTCGTTCCCACTTCCCTTTGTTCTAGCGCAATTTCGGAAACTTCCCTAGGGAATTCCCCACCGGATAAAAAAGTTTCACTGACTACGTCGCGGGGGTTGCTGTCGTCTTCAAAAGAAACAGTCATTTACTGTTCTTTTCTTTGACAGTAAGGGTTCACGGGAAGGTGATGTTCTTTAGGCCACACAGATAAGTGAGGTTTGATAGACATAAGCCCTTCTTCCCACGCCTGCGCTTTTACTTCAGCAAGCCAACGGTCGAACTCGGCAGGCATAAGTCCAGAACCCCAGTCATCACTTAGGGCTGCTGAACGTACTTCTTCTGTTGTAGGTGTGTAATTGTTTACCATTGTCTTAGTTGTTTCTTTCGTTGGTTTGTTTGCTTCGCGCCAAGTCTGCCGCCAGCACTTCTGTTACAGCTTCGGTGGCTCGCGCCATAGTCTCCAACATTGCCACCTTCTGAGAGGTTGAACAGGTGTCCCACGTCCCAGCTATCGTCTGGATAAACTGGGCTACCGCACTCAACGCAAGGGAGTGGGAGCTGGCTTCGTAGGATTGCTCTAGCTTTCTTGACATACTTAGACCAGTTCGCGTTCTTATGGTGTTGTGACATACGACCATAGTAGCCATATGCCGCCGAATATATAGCCGACGGTGGCAGCTGTTACGGCTGCGAAGAATAGGAAGCGAATAGTGTTTTGTAGCATTGTGTCCTTCATTCTTGTTGTTATTCCCAGAAGCGGTTTAGGAATTCTGTATATGGTTCTACTGTGATCTGTACGCCTGGGCGTTCACTGTATTCTTTGGTTGCTATTAGTGTGACTACTTGGCTGTCGTCGTAAACGATTTTGGCTAAGGTTAGCGCGTCTAAAATTGTGCGGCTTAGTTTGTCTATGTCGTAGCTGGATCGTGTTATCGGGTGCGGTATCGGGTTTTTCAGCATTGGCATATAGAAGTGTGCGTGTACGCGGACAGCTCCTTCTAAGGTGTCTGGTGCTTCTTTAGATAACGCTTCGATAACGGTCGTTCGCCAAGTGCGGCTGTTACTGTTTGCTTCGCGCATAAATACCGTACCGTCTTTCTTCAGTCCGGCTATTTTGCTGCCTTGTGGTTTCGGGTGGCCTGGTATGAATACGCGAAGCATTACAGTTACTTTCTGAAGAAGCGTGCGATACCCTGTTCCGCTTTTTGAGCTGCGGCAATTTGGGAAGCGTCGCGGAAGCCTTCGTCGTACCCTAACGTGTAGTTTTGGTTTTGTGCTTCTGCTAGACGGGTGGATAGTTGGCGTTCGTGTTCTTCTTGTAGTTTATGGATCAGAGCCTTGAGCTGTACGACTTCGGCTTCTGCCAGCTTGAGTTTCTGGCTGGGTGTTAGTTTCTGTGCTTTAGCGTCCATTAGAAAGGCAGCTCCTCTTTATTAGTTTCAGCTACGTCGTGCTGAAGTGTAACTTCTGGATTGTTGATATTGATTGATACGCCACGACCTGGCTGGCCTGTAACTTCGTTTACATAATCAAACACTTTTGCGCTTAGTTCACCTGTAACTGTGACTATTTGGCCTTCTTTGTAAGTGTTTGTGTTTCCTTCGTACCAAACTGTGTAACTTTTAGGGAATGTGCGGCCGTCTGGAAGTGTTACCCATTCTTCGATTGAAAATCCGCCACGACTTCCAACGGGTTTTAGTACTTTTGCGTTTTCAACTTTGATTAGTGCCATTTTGTCCTTCTCTGTATTGAAGTGGTTACTATCTATCTTTTCTATTCGGCGGTCTTACCGCCGCCGAAAGGCTAGATAGCTTTGAATTGTTTGATAGCAACCACTTAAGTATAGGTTTGTGGTGCTTGTCAAGTTAGAAACGGTAGTTATTTCCGTTTGTTGGAAATGGGTTGTTAACTTTATTTGGTGCGTCCGGTTTAGGGCTGGTTATGGTGGCGTCCTGTAGCCCTGTGCCTGGGATAGTGAACGTACCGAATAGGCTGCGCATATGGCCTTTAGCGTATTCGCGTAGTTGGCTGTTTGCTTTCGTGACGCCGTAGCGGTCTTTATCGACGTAGATAGCGACGTGGCCTAGTTCACCTGGTGTTAGTCCTTCGCCGGACTCTGGGACGACGACGTGTAAAGCTAGGTCGGACTTCGCTAGTTTCTGTGTGCTTCCCATAGCTCCGCGCCTGTCGCGGTCTTTCCCTGTGTGATCTATAGAAATTACAGCCACGCCGGCATTCATTAGGGTTTTCACATAAGGCAAATAGACGCGCTGTACGAAGTCTAGAGACCCGTTCGCGTCTGTGCCTGTAAGTCCTTCTAGGCTGGCCATAGAGTCGATTATGACTAGGTCGTAGCCGTCGCTGGTGAGACGCTCCCAGAGCTGCCCTAGACGTTCTAGGCTGTCTGGCTGGGATAGTTTCCACCTGGCTATCATTTCTTCGGTGGACGCTCCGAATTTCTTTACGTCGTGGGCGACGATCTCTTTACGGTTGTCGTCTATGTCTATGTGTGCGACTTTGTAGCCTTCGCGGAGTGCTTGAGCTGTGGCGTATTTGGCTAGCATTGTTTTTCCGCTTCCAGGTTCGCCGTATATGGCTGTGTGGCAGCCTGGGTATATGGCGTATACGCCGTCGGCGCGTTTGAGGAAGTTTGTTGCTAGTGTTTCGTCTGGGTCGGCTTCTAGGAGCTCTCTAGTGTCGTAGAAGGCTGGTTCTGCCCATTGGTCTGGGAATTGTTGCGCTAATAGTTTGCGGTCGGCTTCTGTTAGTTGGAATATTTCCGCGTACTGGTCGGGCGTTATCGTTTCGTTATCTTTGTAGTTTGGGTGGCTTGGCAAGTCGTCTAACACCTTGTTTTTCCTCTATGTTGTGGTGAAAGTCAGAAGCTGCCACTATACTTAGTGTTAGCTAACTGTCCTTCAACTGTGGCTAGTGCCCCGTCTAGTATCTCAAGGCTAGACGGGGCTTTCTCTTTGTCTGTAGTGGACTATACACTTCTAGATGTGATAATCAAACTATGTGACGAACATTCAGATTTAGCGAAGGTTCTTCCAGCTGCTCACCTTAGACAGCTGATACCGGATTTTCAAGGATCGTGTGAATGTTCAATAGTGTTAGATAACGACTAATTAGAAAGAAGGACAGAATGGCTAATTTCAACTTAAACGACTATGAGCTAGTCGAAACGCGTATAGGTAAGTTTTACAGCCTGTACGAAGACGGCCGTATCGTTACCGAAAATATGACGACTAAAGAAGAGCGTGAGCGCGGCCTGTGGGTCGTGAAAGCACGAATCTACACTACCCAGGAAGACCACCGTTTAGGTTTGCCGAAAGCTACGGGTTACGCGTTCGAAGTAGACGGCGGTTACGGAGCTAATAAGACTTCCGCGCTAGAGAATTGTGAAACGTCGGCTATTGGTCGCGCCCTGGCTAATATGGCGTTACACGGTAATAAGCGTGCTAGCCGTGAAGAGATGTCTAAAGTAGAGCGTGGCGTGACAGCTCCACCAGCTCCACACCCGAAAGAAGGCTTTGAGCCGTGGGAAAAGCCACTAATAAATTGGCCGGAAGAAATAGCGAAACTAGAAGACGCTAACGGAGCCCGTGGACTTTATGCCCTGGCTAAGTCTGAGAACGCGCCTAAAGCCGTCCTAGACGCAATTACCGCTAAGGGTAAGACGTTTACTTCAGAAGAAAAGCAATAAGCTGCGCTAAAGCTGCGCCACCGATAGCCGCTAGGCCACTGTAAGACCAGACTTTGCGCTCTAGATCGCGTATACGGTTTTCGTGGTCGGCGGCTATCTTTGGGATACCGTCTAACTCTACTTTGAGACCCACGACGACGTCGTATACTTCCCGTAACGTGATTACGGCCGTTTGTTGGCCGTTATCCATTGTTCTTGGTCGAAGTGTTCATAGCTGGCAGAATGTTCAACACGGTGGAAGCTACACCCAGCCAGAGCATAAGTTCTTCTTGCGTTAGAAAGCCGTAGAAAGCCACTAAAGGCGATACGGCTAAAAGTATGCGGTAAATATAGGCGCGTGTTTTTTCAGACATTTTTAGCCTTCCCACGACTTATAGAAGCCTTTAGATACAGACCACGACATAGCATTTTCTGGCTGTCCAGACTTGTTGCCAATTTCACGCCAAACGTGATCTGGTACACCGTGGGCGCGACATACGCGGTTCATAGCGTGGCCGGCTTCGTAGTCTGTGCCCAGATTGTGGACTGGGTAGAATTCGTCCATTCCTTCACCGTCTGGCAGAGCTGAAATAAAGCCGCCACTAATAAGATAACGGCGTCCATTGAACGCGATTTGTTTCATTTCGTTTTCTTCTTCCCAGTCACGATAGCCGTCCGTCTAATGCTACACCCCAGTGTAGGTGTGCGCCGGTAGCGTTTCCTGCTCCTGGTGTGCCTTTAGCTCCGCCGGATAATGCGATTACGTCGCCGGCGTTTACTTGTGATCCATTAGGTACTAGGAAAGCGGAAACGTGCCAAGCGCGAACTTTCCAGCCGTCTGGGGTCATTATGTCTACGCCCCAGCCGTCTTTCACTCCAGCGTTTACGTTTCGGACGATACCGGAAGCTGTAGCGCGTAGTTCTGTGCCTTGCGGTACAGGAAAATCTATTCCGTTGTGAAATCCGCCATATCCAGGCGCGTTGCCGTAGCCATAGTTTATTATGGCTGGGTCGAACGGCCAGAATATTACAGACATTACTTCACAGGGTAAGGGTAGCGCTCCTGGATTTCAGCTATTTTGTCTTTCCAGGCTTGTTCGGTTGCTTCGCCGCGTTGAAATTCGAAAAATATAGGGTCTGATTCTTGCTGATATGCGCTAAGGCGTTGCTGGTTTACTAAAGCGACGTCGCGCTCGTATTGTCCGGCTTCCCATTCTTTGCGTTCAGCTATTTCTTCGGGTGTTAGTTTGCGTTCGATTATTTCGGTCATTTTATTCGTTCCATCCGTAAACAATAGCTTTCCCGGTAATGTTAGAAGTATTAGAGATAATAGAAATTCCAGTAAAAGAATTAGTTAAGTTTATTCCGCCGTGTGTTTCCATTATTCCAGCGCCGTTATATAAATCTCGAGCTGTTCTAGACATTACTTGCGGTTTTACAGAAGTAAAAGGATTATAAATATTTGCTTCAGTAGTTGAAGGATTACCGGCAACACCGTAACTAAAATCGTTTAAGCCACTAATTCCAGCTTGACGATAGGTGCTAATACTTGACCCCGAAGCTTCTACATTCTGTATATAGTAATTTGCGGAAGAATTTTCTGAGCCTGATTGAATAAAACGAAATTGTATCATTGAGTTAGCGGCGCTACTAGTTACAGATAAAAGAAGTTTGTAATGCGTGTATCTTGAATTGAAAACACCGTCTAGTTGTATTTTTGTACAACCTGTAAAAGTTACTAGACCCACGTTGTTTACGGCGGCAGTTCCTGTAACTGCCGTTACTGTTCCGGGTTTTACGGGAATAAGACCAGCAAGTGAGCCAGCTTCCAGCGTTGAAAGTCGGCTGCGGTCGCTAGTGAAAGCGTCGCTAGTAGAGTCGGCTAGTTTGTTTAGAGTGTCTGAGAATAGAGCGATATTGTCGTCTTCGCCATACTGCCAGATACCGTTAGCGTCGTAGAAGCCTGTAGCCATTATCTTTTATCCTTAAGTTGTTACTGGTTGTCTAGTTGTTACAGTCATATCGTCGCCTGGAAGATTCCAGGTAACGGCTCTCACGTAACCGTTTTCTGTAGGGTATCCAGTTATATAGATTGTACAGGCTGTAGAAGGTGTTACGCGGTAATTTCCTACAGCGGTTACGTCTTTAGTAATTCCACGTGATAGAGCACGATCTAAGATACGCTGCGCTGCTCCTGTGCCTGGATATAAAGATTCGATTTCTATTAGTTTGGTTTTCTGGTAGTCCTCTACAGCTGCCGTATCGTAGCTAATTACTGTCGCACCTGTTTCGTCTGTCCAGGTGTATTTCACTACTACGCTGTCGTACCAGTCGTCGTTATCGCGTGAAATAATTTCGGCAGCGGTCGTTATCGTTTCGTTACTAAATAGCTCTACTAGGCCGTCGGCTGTGTAGGTGTCTTCTACCAGTAGCCAGCGTCGGCGTTCGTCGCAGAATAAGCGTAGGCCAGCTTCCTGGAGCATAGTTTCTAAATAATCCCAGGCTGTTTGTCCTGGTGTCCAGATTGCGGCGTCTGCGCTAACTGTGTGTGTAGTTGTACCGGCTACTAGACCGGCGTTTATGCGTGCTAGAACGCCGTTTATGATTGTTCGAAGGTCTGTCGTCGCTGGGCTGTAGTTTATGTCCTGTACTAGCGCGTAATCCTGTAACAGAGCTTCGTCTGAAGCTAGATCTAGCGTTATAGTCGCATTGTCTACGTTTACGGTACGCGTACGGATAGCAAGGTCGAAGCCGCGCTGGTAATTCTGGTAAATACCTGACGGGTAAGACCTGGAATATAGCTCTGAAACTTCCCAGAAGTATAGGCCGTTCCAGTCGGCTGTAATGTCTGCGATAGTGTCGCCACCGTACAGGCTGGAAAGTGTCGCGAACGTGTTAGATCCGGAAGCGTTGTAGGGGACGAAATACCACGCGGAAAGGTCGCCGATAGTTTGCCCTGTCCAAGCTGCGGTAATGTCGTTTATTTGTTGTCCGCTATATGTGGCGGTAAGGCTTGAAAGTTTGTCCGAAACGCCATATGACTGGGTCGTGTAAAGCTTGATTCGTGCGCCGGTACGTGGGTCTAGAACGTCTATAAGATCTTTGTTTAGCGGAATGGTAATAGAAGCCTGGGCGTATGGATTCCAGGCTTCGTCTAGTGTTATACGTGCGTCGATTACGCCTAGCTTTATAGTGCCTAGCCAGGCTTCTACGTTGTGCGCTGAGATTGTCACGGGATTACTTCCACGAAGTCACAGCTGACAGTCCATAGATCGCGTGTCGTGTCTTCTAGTGCTGCGGTTAGGTTGCCGGTTATGACGAAGTCGAAGCCGTCTAGCCAGAATTCACTATCGGTAATAGTGAACACAGCGCCGTTAGCTAGGATACCGCGTGCGGTTTCTGCGCCGGTTGCTGATGTGAACAACATTTCTAGCGTGCCGTTTCGGGTGGCGGCTTTCAAGATTGTTACGTCTGGGTCTGTACGGCCAATAATGTTGTGTACGACGTTACGGCTTTCTTGGCTGGTCTGCCAGCCGGTAATAAGCGTAGGCGTGAACGATAGGACGCCGGAAGTTATAGTAGCCATTAGTTATACTTCTTTCCGTTTCTATCCTGGAATTCTACTTTTATTACGGCGCTTCTAGCTTTGATTAGGTTATCTAGATCGCGTTGAGCTGCGCTAGTATCGGCGTCTACTTTCACCTTCGCATTTACAGGCTTTTCAAACGCTTTTTCTATCTCTGTACGGGCAACACCGGAATTTTCTTTAGAAGCTTCCGTAAGTGACTTCTTGAGCTTGCGCTGTTGTTCGGGTGTTGCGCTTTCGTAGCCTTTGAGCCACGCGCTAGCAGCGTCTACACCCATAGCGTTTAGAGCTTCTTTTTGCTCTGTAGATAGACCAGACTTTGCTAAAGCTGTCTGATATTCGTCTAAAGCCTTCTCACGGGCGTCGATAGCTGCCAGATACGCGTCTACGTCTAGCACGCCACTTTCAGAGTTTATAAAGTCCTCAACACTTCCGACTACTTCGTCGTAAGCGTCATTGATTAGACCAATAGCGTCCGCTTTAGCTTGCGCTTCAGCACCACCGGAAGCTAAGTAAGCTTCTTCAATAGCTTGCGCTGCTTGGGTTTCTTCCTGGATACTCTGGATTTTAGCTATTTCTTGCTCGTAAGCTTCTTGGCGGCTCTTTGAAGCGTTTACCGCTGCCGCGTTAGTAGCTTGAGCTTGGTTCTCTTTTTCTAGCTCAATAGCTAACTGTAGTTTTTCGTTTACTGACTTTATGGCGTCCGCGTTACCGGCGTAAGCCATAGCCAATTCTTCAACCTTTACACCCGTCTGAGCGTATTTGTCGGCAAACTTTCTTAGATCATCGATTTTGGCCGAAGCGTCGTCGGCGTTCGTGACGATACCTTTTAGAGCTTCCTGGAAAGCTTCTACTTGGGCGACGTCTGCGCCAGACTCAATAAACGCTATACCAAGTTCGCCGATACGTTCTTTAGCGGCTTTGGCGGCTTCTTCAGTTTTCTGGAATTCAGCGGTAGCGATACCAATACCGGCAGCTAAAGCGAAACCAGCAACCGCTCCGGCTGGGCCGAAACCTTCGAAAGCTTCCGAAGCCAAGCCTTGGAAGCCGTCGATAATGGACTCTACAGAGCCGTCGAAACTAGCTGTAACTTCTTTAGCGTTACTTTGCGCGTTCTCTTTAAGTGCGTCTGCGCCTTCTTCGGCTTGCTTGTAGCCTTTGCGCATATTGTCGCCGACGTCGTCGCCGGCTTTCTTTGTGGCTTTAGCTAGATCGCGGAAGCTATCTTCCAGCTTCTCTGTAGCCTGGTCGCCTTCCCTAGCTACGTCGTCGAGACTATCGGCAACGTCGTCTAGTTCGTCCTCTACGTTCTTCGTGCCTTTGAGGAAGTCGCGAACGTCGGCTAAGAAGTTTATAGATATACCTTTAGCCATTTTGGCTTTCTCCTTCTTCGACCGCGTCGCTCATAACTTGAACTACCGTCTGTACCCACATAGCTACAGAGCGGCTTACTATTTCTTCGGCTACCCTAAACGCAAATTTTCCTTTACGGTTATTCGGTAAGAAGCCAGTCATAATTTTACGCCTATACGCGTACTGTGTACTTCCACGACGCCCACGAATAAGAGCTTCCCTGGGCTTTGTACCGAATTCGGCAGCCGCCCAGTTTTCGCGTGGGTTTAGTGTGCTTCCAGGTCGTACAGCTTTAGACGATTGCGCAGCAAGTACGCTAACGCCCTGTGTCCCCACGGCTACACGTTGGCCTTTCATCAAGGCCGTGTTCACTTTCGCGTATGGCTGGGCGTTTATCTTTTCCTGTATACCTGTCGTCCAGTCTGGAAGTATCTTCTGTCGTGTACGGGCGTACATTTCTGGCCGTAGTTTAGGCTCAACAACTTTCAGAGCCAAGACTACAGCTTGGAGCTGTTTAGATCCTTTTACAGAAAGCACGACCGTACACGACTAGAAGACTAGACGGCTGGCGTGTAGGTGGGCTGTCCCTGTACTGGGAGAGAGACGGTAGAAGTAGCGTAGCTGTCTACCTGTCCACCGATTGAGCCAGGGACGATGATAACGGTAGCTGAGAAAGTACCGCCGGAGCCGCTTTCTGGCTTGAAAGACAGGGTAATCTCTGAGCCAGCGTTGTTGAACAGGTAAGCTGACAGGCTGTCTGCGGTCTCCCAGTCCTGGACATAGGTGAGGTCTACAGTCCAAGAAGCGTTAGAAGCCTGGGTAAAGACGGCTGCGCTGTCCAAGCCTTTGAAAGTAGCAGTCGCCACGGTAGGAGTTATCGTCACTCCGCTTACGTGCTTCTCGTAGGTGTCGCCGTCTACGGTGAGGATTACGTCCTTTAGGTAGAGTGGCTGAACATTGATCTGTGCCATTTTGTTACTCCTTGTTTCCAATTACGGTTAGGTTTACTTTGTACGCCGGTGCTTGATTATCACCGAACACCGACCTTTCGGCGGTTGTCCAATTCAGCCAGCTGATTTGGTCTAATGCTACGACGACTTCGTCTAGAAGGTCGTCTAGCGCGTTCTCTGCCCGTATAGGGTCTACACCTGGGCTAATGATCCAGAGCGCGAACGTGTTGAAATATGTTCCGATAGCGTTAGGTGCTTTTGCGAGAGTCTCACGGTACACCATTACGACGGGCGTTTTGGATTCTAGGCCGTCGATACTTCTAGGCGTGTCGATTATTTTTGTACGCGCTGGAAGTAGCGGCTTGAGAGCTGCGGCTAATTCGCTACGGATAGACATTAGTACATTCCCCCGATAGCACGTTTTGGGCGTAGCATAGCGCGGATAGTGAAGTCTAGGGGGAATACGCGGACGGTAAAGCCTTCGATACCTACGTTGTCCGCTTGGTTAGCGATAGTGGACTGATATAGTGCGCGTGCCTGGGTGAGCTGAGCCTGTAGGTAGCGTGCTGGGACGGGTGCGCCAATTAGAAGACTTGGAGCATAGGCCAAGCATTGTTCTTTAGCTGTGTCGAGAAGCTGGAATAGGAAGACGTCGTCTAGTGGCGCGTCTGCCCATTGTGCGCGTGCTTGTTCTAGTGAGAGCCAGCCGTCTACGGCTTGGACGATAAATTTCCAGGGCTCGCACTGTACTTCTACGCCTAAAGCGTCGAAGAAGGTTACGACGATAGTGTGTACGCCTGGGATTTCTAAGATTGTGGTTGTTGGCCAAGTGAATTCTAGGTGGTTGCCGTGTTCAGAGCCGGACAGTTCACTTAATTCTTCACCTTCGGGGGAAAGCATATAAGCCGACCAGGAAGCGTATTCGCTGATCTGTACAGCGTTTCCGGTTTCGTCTACGAAGTCGGCACGGGTAGGGGAAAGTGGCACGTCTCCGACCCAGAGAGCGCCTAGGTCGATTACTGGGAGTATTGCCATTTCCGTTTCTTTCGTTTAGTAGGGGTTAGAAGGTGGGGCAACCGCAGGGGAAGGACTACCCCACCTTCTAATCTTGTTAGGCTGCTGGAGCTACCAGAGCCAGAGCGTCGGCGTTAGTGACAGCTGCGGCGTGGTAGCCGAAGAGTCCCATATCGAAGCCACCCTGTGCTACGTTCTCAGCTTCGACGCGGATAGGTGCGCCGGAGAGTTCGAACGAAATAGCTGCTTCACGAGCACCAACCAGGACGTTACCAGCTGAGAGCTGGTCGCTAGGTACGATTGAGAAGCCGGCTACAGTTCCACCTTCGAGACCCAGACCAGCGTTCAAGTACGCAAGAGCGTCCTGGTTGCTGGTAAGGATAAGTTCGCGGTAAATGTCGGTAGCGACTACGGCGAAAGTAGGTACAGCGTAAGGAAGTACAGCTTCGACACCGTCCATAATACGGTCGAAAGCACCGGCAGCGGAAGCTACGACGTCAGTCGCGCCAGCCTTCAGTACGTTGATGGTAGCCAAGTCTGTTACCTTAGCGTAAGACTCGACCATACCGCGCAGAGCAGACTCGATAACGTCAGTACGTCCGAAGTCGCGGAATTCGCGTGCCCAGTCGTGAGCGCCAGCGTAGCGAACGCCAGTAACTTCGAAAGACTCAGTAGCTGGAGCGTTTGAAGGTACGTCGTTCTTGTTACCATTCCAGACCGATACGGCTGGCTTGGTAGTCCAACGCCAAGCGTTCATAGTCAGAGCGGTCATAGTGCCGGAGCTAATGAGCGGAATGAATTTGCGCTCATAGGTGCGGCCAGTCCACAGCTCACCAAGCCATTGTGGTTGGTGGGTGTTGATACCGGCAGAACCTACACTGTCGTACTCTACGTCGGACAGAGCAGCGAACAGCGAAGTAGCTGCTTTAGCGTCTTCGCGCTGTGCGATCTCTGCGAACAGTGAACGGCTACCGGACTTAGCAGCACTTGCGAGCTGGTTAACTACGGTAGAGAGTGATTCGCTAACAGGCGCAGACTTAGCAGCCTGGAGCGTTTCGGGTGCGGTTGCTGCGCCCATAGGGATTTCTCCTTCTTGATTGTTGGGTTGGGTTTCTGGAACGAATACAGTCTGTTCGACAGTACCGTCCACAGGGTTTACTACGTCGACGATAACTTCTTCTGGCAAGTCATCGACTACGATTTCTTCGACGTTGCCCTCTGGGTCGGGGACAACTTCGAGAATTTCGGCCTTTAGAGTGTCTTCGGGCACGTTTTCTTCTCCTTCTTCGGTGTCTTCTGCCAGCTCTGCGTAGAGACCGGCGGAAGGAAACGCGCCTTGTTCAACTACAGCCGCGCCGAATAAGACGCCGCCGACAGCTTTACCGGCACGGATTACGACATTCTTCACTTCGGCAGACAGCTTGGAGCGTGTCCCCTCTGCGATTTCTGCCAGGACTGTGTCGCCTTCTGGAGTGTTAGCTACTTTGAAAGTGCCAACAATACCGGCCGGCGTGTCTGTAAGTTCAATAGCGCGGCCTACGGGCTCTTCGTGGTCGTGCTGAACGTTGAGAGTAACTACGTCTGGATCGTTAGGGATAACGATAGACGAAGCTTCGATAGCGAAGCGGCCTAAGTTAGTTTTGCCGATTTCACCATATGGAAGAAGAAGGCCAGTTACGACGCGGTCTTCTTGGTTAGCGTAAAGACTACCGGCTTCGATTTTTACGTCTGTCATTAGTCCAATACCTCTGGGCTAGTAGCGGTCGGTGGGTTCGTGTAAAGGTCTGTGAGGTCGAAGCGGACACGCTGGCCACTAGGTACGACGTCGTCCAGGCTTAGACGTTGCTGGATAGGCTCAAGCCAGTAGGGAAGTGTGAAGTCTGCGAACTCGTTACGCTGGCCTTCCTGGGTGGAATAGGTGAGCGAAGCGGTTGAAAGTGACGCGTCCATAAGCGCGGCTGGAATACCAAGGAACGCGCCGACGTCGATACGTAAGAAGTTACGGCCTTCGATAAGTAGGCTAGGCTCTGCGCTTCCGTGTGCGATTGCTTGGACGTTGTGCGGGGTAAACGCAATAGCTCCGTTTACGTCTGAACGTGCGTCCGCCCACGCCTGTACTAGCGCGGTAACTTCGTCGTACTCTAAGGGGTCGTCCGTCGTAGCGTGAAGCTCAATAGCTGGAATTGGGTTCGTAGCCTTACCTACCCAGGACGCTTCTAGTTTCGCTCCGCCTTTGAGCGTGCGAGATCCTACAGCCAGCAAGCCTTCGAACGGTGCTGGGATAAGAATTACAGATCCTTCTTCGGCTGCGACGTCGTCGATACGGATAGTTCCGTCTGGGTCGATTTTCCACCGCTCAATTGGGCAGCGGTCGGCCTTTACGATTTCTCCGTTCGCGTCGCGCTCTACACCCCACAGAGACCAGCCGAAGAAGATTAGGTCGTCGATAGTCCAAGCCATTCTGTGCCAGGGTGAGACTTCGCCGTCTGTTGCCTGTAGCCACGCGTGAGACGCTGTGACGTCGTCCGCTCCGTCGAGAGCAACTAGCGGATACTTGGCAATAGTTGAAACTAGGATCTGTCGCGCCTTTGCGACGGCTGGGATAGTCATAGCTTCTTTACGGCTAATAATGTTGAACGTCTACTAGATAGTGGAAAGTTCCGCGGCCTACATAGCATGTGTACTATTAATGCATTGTGCCTAAGCAGTTTAGATAGCTATTTAGAAA